>Ga0247739_10000411_pt1 | contig 15301 bp, 14 predicted proteins | sample UWRJL058202B2_FD_180943 | JGI IMG/M metagenome (GOLD analysis project Ga0247739, IMG submission 180943) | Plant litter microbial communities from Arlington Agricultural Research Station in Wisconsin, United States - UWRJ-L058-202B-2 | ecosystem: Environmental > Terrestrial > Plant litter >...
ATTGCACAGTGCATGACAAGATTGCCTTCAATATCAAGTTCCGCATGCACTGTTGCCGGGCCGCGGTTTGCACCAAAAGTGCCGGTTCCCATTCCATATCCAACCAGCCACTCTCCATCACGCACCGAACCAGGTTTTAGTTTGCGGTTTTTCCATCCGATTCTTTGTTTCCCTTCTTCATAACATTCCCTCAAATACTTGGTAGACCAGGGCATATTTTTGTCCGGATCAGACTCAGTATAATTCAAAAGCCTGAAATCAATCGGATCCATTTCTATAGTGTGCGCCATTTCATCCATAGCAGATTCCAGTGCAAAAGCGCCGGTCGCCTCTCCCGGCCCACGCATCCAGATAGGCGTTGCAACATTGAGCGGTAGCAGCCTGTAACGGGTGCTTACATTGGGTGAAGCATACATCATACGGGTTTGCTGCAAAGTCGATTCTGTAAATTCCTCATAAGTTGAGGTCTGCCCGATGGAATGATGGTTTATAGCCACCAGTTTTCCTTCTTTGGTCGCTCCCATCTGTATTTTCTGCCAGGTGCGCGGCCGGTAGCCAACCATGGTAAACATCTGCTCCCGGGTCAATACCAATTTCACCGGCCTTTTCACTTGTTTAGCAGCAATGATAGCGGCTGATTCGTGCGGCCAGCTATGCAGACCATTTCCAAAAGCACCACCTACAAAGGTTGCGATCACCTTGATATTCTGCTCAGGAATATTCCATTCTTTTGCAAAATTTTTCCGGGTTGTTTTTGTTCCCTGCACTTTGTCATAAATCGTCAACCGGTCGTCTGCTTCCCAATGTGCAGTGATCGCCTGAAGTTCCATAGGATTGTGCATCTCTGTTGGCAATACGTATTCAGCTTCAAGTTTAAATGGGGCCGATTGAAAAGCGTCCGTTTGTCCACGGTCATAGTCTGCTGTTGGAGATTTTGGATTCTTTTTGGCGGCCGCTGCCGTTACAGCACTTTTTACATTTGCATCAAAATCTGTTTTATGCTCTTCCTGATTATACTGGACTTTCACCAGCGAAGCACCATACTGCGCTTTTTCAAGACTACTGGCTACTACTGCAACAATCGGCTGATCGTTCGAATAAACTTTATTATCATAAAATACCCGGAGCGGCTGCCCGCTCGTCGCAGGTTCCGAAGGATGTACACCAACAGGCGCATATCCCGGAACCTTTATCACATTCAAATGTGAAATAACAGCAATAACACCAGGTGCACGTTCGGCTGCTTTGGAATCAATGCTTTTAATTGTGCCTTTGGCAATTCTGCTGCCAACCAGTACAGCATAAGCCATATTGGGCAAAACATATTCCGCTGAGTATTTGGCTGCTCCCGTTACTTTCAGACGGCCATCCACCCTATCAAGCGGTTTGTAATCTTTTTTATCAAAAAATGCTTCGTTCATGATCGTTTTTTCAAGAATTTCAAGTTACAATTACACCAGACCAGCAGCATTTTTCAACGCTTCCACAATTACATTCGGACCCAGTTTCAGTTTAAATGCATTGTATTTGTAAGCCTTTGCACCCTGCATGGCAATTTCCGCAGCCTGTTTAAAGGTTTCTTCTGTTGCCGGTTTGCCGACGAGTGATTTTTCAGCTTCTTTCAGCCGCCATGGTTTATGCGCCACACCGCCCATGGCAAGTCTGGCTTCTTTGATCACCTTTCCATCCATATTTAAAGCTGCTGCAACTGAAACAAGTGCAAATGCATAAGAAGCCCGGTCACGAACTTTAAAATAATGCGTGTTTTTGCTAAATCCATTATCCGGAATTTCTACCGAGATAATCAGCTCATTGTTTTGCAGGGTATTATCCTTTTCCGGCTGACTGCCTGGCAAACGGTGAAATTCTTCAAATGGAATCCGCCTTTCTCCCTTCGGCCCAGCTACGACAACATTTGCATCCAGAGCCACTAATGCCACACACATATCGCTTGGATGGACTGCAATACATTGTTCACTGGTCCCGAAAATGGCATGCATCCTGTTCAATCCTTCCAGTGCGCCGCAGCCGGTTCCGGGCTGACGTTTGTTGCATGGAAGTGCAGTGTCGTAAAAATAGGAACAACGTGTACGCTGCATCATATTGCCGCCGACTGTTGCCATATTTCTGATCTGTGCGGATGCACCCGCATTGAGCGCTTTTGAAAGCAGCGGATGTTTTTCCAGGATCAGTTTATCATCAGCCACCTGACTGTTCAATGCCAGCGCACCGATGATTGTTTTTCCATTTTGCTGCTGAATATCTTTAAGCGGTACTGTGTTAATGTCTACCAGTTTGGTGGGAGCCATTACGTTCCGCTTCATTAAGTCAACCAGGTTTGTACCTCCGGCAATGAACTTTGCATTCGCATTATTTGCCAGCGCTTCTATTGCAACTTTCACGGTTGATGCGCGCTCGAATTGAAACTGTATCATGATTTCTGCCCCCCGTTTTTAACTTCCTGAATTGCCTTTATGATGTTAGGATATGCGCCGCAGCGACAAATATTTCCGCTCATAAATTCTTTGATATCCTCTTTACTTTCCGCATGTCCTTCATTAATACAGGCAATGCCCGACATAATTTGTCCAGGTGTGCAGTAACCACATTGAAAACCATCGTGTTTGATAAAAGCCTGCTGCATTGGGTGCAGCTCATCTCCTTTTGCAAGTCCTTCAATAGTCGTAACCTGTTTGCCTTCCTGCATAACCGCCAGACTCAAACACGAAAGCACCCGCTGACCGTTTACATGAACTGTACAAGCTCCGCACTGGCCATAATCGCATCCTTTTTTTGTTCCTGTCAAATCCAGCTGTTCGCGCAGAACATCCAAAAGTGTGGAACGGGGTTCAATGGCCAATTGTTTTTTTACACCATTTACAGTTAGGCTTACAGGTGTAGTTTCAAATGCTGCATTAATTTTCTCTCCCAGATTGTACTCCGCTGCTTTTGCAACGGCTCCCGGAGCAACGGCAATTGCGGTCAAAATCGAAGATGTTTTCAGGAAATCCCGCCGGGATTCATGATTTTCTTCCTTTTTTAATTGATCTCTTAATTTGTTTTTGTCCATGGTGATAACTGTATTAGATGGCAATAAGTATCCTTGATTTATCAGCTTCGAGGCAGAAGACTAATCTGCGGAATTTCAATTTATTACTGTTAAAAAGTAAGCCTAAAATAATTGAACCAGCCACTGATCAATTCAACCAATCAGCACCTGATTAAAAACAAAAGTGAAGCTGGGAAGTCTAAAATGTCTTTATAATTTTTGCAGGAATACCAGCAACGACTGTGTTGGGCGGCACATCCCGGCTAACCACAGCACCGGCTGCAACAATTGAATTTTCTCCAACGGTAACTCCCGGCAATATCGTTGCACCTGCTCCGATCCAGGCATTTCTTTTCACAAGAACAGGACTTAGGATGAGTGTTTTCCGATCTTCGGGATCAAGCGGATGATTTTCGGAAGTAAGGTTTACTCTGGGTCCTATCTGTACATCTTCCTCTATCGTGATCCCGCCAATATCCAGGAAAGAGCAGGCATGATTGATAAATACGTTTTTCCCCAAACTAATATGCTGACCAAAGTTGGTGTAAAACGGAGGGAACACAGTGGTTGAATCGTCTATTGCTGTCCCAATAATTTCACTTAGTTTTTTACGTACCTGATCTACATCAGTTGCCTCAGCATTCATCTGTACACAGCGCTGAATTGTCTTCGACACAACTTCACCGAATTTACTATATTCAGGATCATCTTTCCGGACCGGCTCACCGGCCTTCATCCTTTCGAAAATATCCTTTTCTTTTAATACTTCATTCATTTTGTTCTTTTTTAATTCAGTTCAAAAGTCACAGTTATATTTCCGGAACCGACGGCTGATTCGAGCCCCGATACATCGTCTATGTGTCCCAACCGTGTGTAGGAATATGCTGTTGGAAAACTTTTGTAGAAAAGCACAAGTACATTCGAACCGTAAAGCATCAAATCCCCTGTATTAATATTTCCTGGGTTCGATGCGTTGGCCGGTAGGTTTGTTGGGAAATTAAACAACATCTCATTTCCGTTTAATTCGCTCATTGAAACGGTCATAGGCAACCTTGCCTTAAATGCAGTCACTGTCGGGTTATTAACAAGCGTGGCAATAAACGTTTTCGCACCGATCTTGATTCTCAGCTGGTTGCTCATAGTATCACTATTGGTATTTTCGTTAGTTTCTACATTTGTATCAGGAATTGTCGGCTCTTCTGTTTTACAGGCTATACTGCCTGTTAGCAGGAAAAGTCCAAAAATGACGAGCAGGAAGTTTTTCATTTATTTCAATTTTTTAAATATTTCCAGCATCGTTTGTTGGTCGAGCGTATTCATGTCCACCAGCTTTAACGATTTGACCATTTTCAGTGTAGATGTTTTGTAATGCTGAAAGTGCGGTGTTTTTAAGTGTGACTGATAGGCTGAGCTGTCGGCGTAGATTTCAATGATCCTGATCTGAGTTGGCTGATCTCTTATATTCATCGGAAAAATAGCTACTACACCCGGTTCTTTTTCGACAGAAGCTGCTGCCTCTTCTTTCAGTATGCTATTATATTCATTCAGATACTCCGGCAGGATTTCAATTTCAGAGATTCGCACCATCATATCCTTTTCAGTGACAGGAATTTCGGGTTTCGCAATTACTTTTCTTAGTGAATTTGCCTGTGTTCTGCTGACAAATTGTTCGATCAGTGCTGCAACTTCTACAAGCTGATTTTCAGTTAAACCGATGTTTAAGCCCATTTTTACATGAGATTGCAATTGCGATGTAACTCCGGGCATCGCCGCAAGGGCTGAAATAGTCACAAATTCTCGTTGCTGAAAGGTTAACACTTCACTTTCAAAAATGTCGGCAAACAAATGTTCTTTTAAAAAGGTATCTATTCTTGGAGCAAATTCACCGAATCCCGGTGCAGGTTTTGACTGTGGTATTTTGGTTAATTCCTCTAAAACTTTTCTGCCTTGTTCATATTTATCCTTTGCCCCTTTTTTAAGTGTAGCTTTTTTTCCTTCAAGGTCATTGATCCCGTCTGCTTTTCGCTTTTCGAGTACCGTCATGAGTGTTCCTATCGCATTCAGACTTCTGGGAAAACCACAATAGGCATACAGCTGTACCAGGATTTCCTTGGTCTGTTCCACACTTAGCCCTGCATCAAGACCTGCATTTAATTGCTTTGTCAGATTTTCAATATCCCCGGAAGCAGTTAATGCTGAAATGATTACGATGCTTTTTTGCTGAGGGCTTAATGCCCGATTTTGATTAATATTGGTTTGTGCATTCATGACAGTTGTTCCTAATGTAAGTACAAATAGGAGTATTAATGAGAGTAGTCTGGCCTGGCTCATTGTGGTTGTATTTATTGTTTATTGACTGTATTATAATCTATCTCAGAAACCGGTTTTAACCAGACCACATTGGTATCACCCTTAAAATTGGTAATAGCGATATGAACCATTTTCGTTGCTGCCGCAGCCCCGTGCCAATGCTCGGTGTTTTCAGGAACATTGACTACATCGCCTTTTTTAATTGGCCGGGCCGACTTACCTTTTTCCTGATAAAAGCCTGCTCCTTCGGTTACGATCAATACTTGTCCTCTCGGATGCGTGTGCCAATTAGTGCGTGCGCCGGTCTCAAAGGTTACATTTCCTATTCCAAAATCATGGTTTTTATCTTTTGCCAAAAGAGGCGTCAGAAAAGCATTTCCTGTAAAATGAGAGTCAGGTAATTTGTCTCCCTTTGGAAAGAGAGCCGCATTTTGATTGTTTGTCATTTCGGTTGGAGTTTTAGTCTGGCTAATTGCTTCGAACGGTAGTATGATTCCGGCAAGCAAAATATAAATGCCTGATTTCAAGAAATATTTCATAGATGTATAGATTAGATAGTCGTTTTATATTACAAAGGTCGGTCAGGTAGCAGCATCTGTTTTTATACAGGTTACTGGTTTATTTACCAGTTTTACTGATTTGAGTCTTCTTAATAAATTTCGCATTGCAGCATTACTATATTTGATGTGTAATTCGCAGAAACATGGAACACGTAGAAAGAATAGATACTGTAAAACAGTACAACAATTGGGTGGGAGCCGATACGCTGCATCCTTTGGTAAGTGTGGTCAACTTCAATGAAATACCTACTGTCCAGCATTTCAGGAGGTACATGGGTGTTTATGCTGTGTTTTTAAAAAATATTAAATGCGGTGATATGATCTATGGATGCCAGCCTTACGACTACGAAGACGGCACACTGGTTTTTGTATCACCAGGACAGGTTTATGGTATTGACAGCAAGGGAATTATGACCAAACCATCAGGTTATGCATTGATTTTCCATCCTGATCTGATTGCAGGAACACATCTGGGAAAAATGATCAAAGAATATTCTTTCTTTTCTTATGAGGTAAATGAAGCGCTGCATTTATCAAAAAAAGAAAGAGAAACCATTATTGATTGTTTTGAAAAGATTAAAACAGAAATTGATCAGAATATTGACAAGCACAGTAAAACGCTGATCGTATCCAATATTGAATTGTTTCTGAACTATTGCATGCGGTTTTACGACCGGCAATTTATTACGCGCACGAATGCAAATAAAGATATTCTGGTTCGTTTTGAAGAATTGTTACAGGATTATTTTAAGTCAGGAAAAGCACAAACGATAGGCCTTCCAAGTGTAGCCTATTGTGCCGAAATGCTCTTTCTGTCACCTAACTATTTTGGCGATCTGATTAAAAAAGAAACAGGAAATACAGCATTGGATTTTATTCAATCAAGGTTAATTGACGAAGCAAAAGTGAAAATTTTTGAAGCCAATACTTCATTCGGCGAAATTGCCCACCAGCTGGGATTTAAATATCAGCAACATTTCACTCGTCTTTTTAAACAAAAAACCGGTGTTACACCAAATGAATACCGGAATCTAAACTGATTGGTTTGCACCTTTCAGGATTTTAAACCTTACCCGGAAAAATGTATAAAATGCACGAAGAATTGTCGTTTTTAGCTCAAATTGGTATGTTTACATCTTACTGCCAACCTCACTCAATGATCTGATTTTGGCAAATCATTGCATTACTCTTTAATTTCATTTTGAAATATGCAGCATTTGGGTTTTAATAAGCGCTGGCTGCTGGGTTTTGCACTGGCAATAGTTTATATTCCGTTACGGACATTTATCAATGTTCAGGAAGACTTCTGGCATATTGTGTTTACCAAGCTGCCTCTTTTTCTTATTGAGATTCTGGTGAGCACCTTATTTTACACAAGTTGGATCCACATGATGGATTGGGGCTTAAGTAAGCTCGATACATGGTCTGGTAAAGAAAGATCCTCAGAATTTAAACTATCCAATCAGCTCATTACACTAATTCCGGCAGTGCTTCTTGCCATTTTGTTCAATTGGATTTTAATTTTAACCTGGAATATTATGGAATCCTTCCGGAGAGATGTCCCTTTGAATTTTTCGTATAATTCCAGTCAGTTACTTCTTATGAGTACCCGTTACCGGGCCAATCAGGCACTCACTATTCTTACGCTTATCTCAGGGTACTATTTATGCGTGAGCAGCAGAATTCAGGATAATTTGAATAAAGTAATTGTCGACTCACAAAAAATGGAAAAGGAAAGGATCAATACACAATTTCTTGCCTTAAAAAACCAAATCAGTCCACATTTTCTTTTTAATAATTTAAGTGTACTGGCATCGCTGGTCGAATCTTACCCGGAGAAATCGAGTGAATTTATACAGCAGCTTTCCACGGCATACCGTTATATTTTGCACCAATCGGAATTGCAGAACATCAGCTTAAAGGAAGAAATCCAGTTTCTTGAAACCTACACTTTTCTGCTCAGGGCACGATTTAAAGAAAAAGTAGTTATTAAATCCAACTTATCTGCGCAGGATCTCGAATTCTATTCACTGATTCCACTTACACTCCAGCTTTTAATTGAAAACGCGATCAAACATAATACGATGTCGGCAGGCAACCCGCTGACGATCACAATATATATTGAAAAGCAAATGCTTATAATCAGTAATCCTTTACAAATCAGGATTCTAAGTGAGCCCACAACACAACTTGGCTTAAAAAACATCATCAACCGTTACCGTTTACTACTTAACAAAGAGGTGATAATTGAAAAAACGGCTGATAATTTCATCGTTAAAGTTCCTTTGATATCATGAATATACTCATAGTAGAAGATGAAGAATTAAGTGCAGAGCGTCTCAGCAAGCTGATCAGCTCCATTGATCCATCCATTCATTTACTTGGTATATTCCCATCCGTTTTTCAAACGATTTCTTACCTGGAAGACGAATTATCAATCAGGCCAGATCTTATTTTTCTGGATATTCATCTTGAAGATGGTGATGGATTCAGGATTGCAGAACGACTGGATTTAAGCGTTCCAATTATTTTTACAACAGCCTTTGATGACTATCTGCTAAAAGCATTTAAAACAAATAGTATTGATTATCTCTTAAAACCTGTGAATGCTTTGGAATTGCAGGCATCGCTAATAAAATTTAAGAGGTTAGCTTCAACTGAAACCAGCCAGGCCGATGATACAACACAAACGCATTCTGTTGAAAAATATAAAGACAGATTTTTATGCTCGGCCGCGAGCCGGTTTTTCACTTTCAAGATCCAGGAAATTGCTTATTTTACGATAGAAGAAAGGTCTACTTTTTTAAGATTATTTGACGGTCGTCATTTTGCCGTAGAATATAGCCTGGACCGCTTAATGCAGATAATTGACCCAGGTCTGTTCTTTAGAATTAACCGTACTCTTCTCATTTCCATTCATGCCATTGCAGGTATGCAAGCTATTTCTGCAGGCAAACTTAAGGTAGAATTATCACCCTCAACTTCCCGGGATGTTTATGTGAGTACAGAGCGTATTTCTGAATTTAAGAACTGGCTTGGAAAATAATTACTATTCTTTCTGCAATCAAAAAGGCCGGTTCATACACACAAAAATGTCCTTTAGAATGTTCTTTTTTTCTTCATGGCTAAAATTACTAATCTTAGTTGATCATCTGTTTTTTTGATCATGACAGCTATCAGATTTAGCGCCCATAAAAGATTTCATTTATTAAAAACCAAGACCCGGGTCTGGGAACCGGGAATTGAGCTGATTGAACATCACCGGATTATTATTATTCTCTCAGGTCAGGGTAAATTTATTTTGGACGGAAGTATATACACCTACACTCCGAACGGAACTGTTGTACTAAAAGCAAGACAAAAACCTGTTTTTCAGGAAGATAAAGAAACCGAAGTATTTGTAATAGCATTTGACACACATCTGGCGGAAGATTTTCAAAGGAAAAAGTTGTTCAGCCCGGACTTTGCAGACATCTACAAACAAGCCGAAAACCTTTGCAACACGGTCAGGTTAACCCAGGGAAAACCTATTGCTAATAAACAGGATGAAAAAACAGTAACTTTTCTGATCAGCCAACTACTCTTTGAAATTGGTCAGCAACCTGTTGCACATCTCAGGGTAGTTAAAGATTGTATTTCCATGCTTGTGACGGTTATAACACGTAATAATTTTGAAAGCAAAAAAGCAGAAGACAGTCATTGCCAGGATCCTTTAACAGAATCGATTCTTAACTATCTTGAAAATGAACTTCGCTCAGGTAAAACCGTACGGATCGCTCATTTGCTTTTAATGCTGAATATTTCTGAGGAAGTCGCTAATCTTTGTATTATAAACCGGACTGGCATGTCGTTGAGAAACTTTATTTTCCAATATAAGGCAGATCTTTTTAAAGCACGTATGCTGAAAGTCGATGTGGCGGACATTGCTCCTTATATTCAGGGCGTTGCACGATGACAGTCTATTGCTCCGCTGAGCTTTTAAGATATGTATTCGATAATTCCCCCTTTTAAAGTAATTAATTTAAGTAGAATTTTTTTTGTATTAAAAAACTCATTTACAAATAATTAGATAGTTTAAAATAAAATGGTGTCTATCTGTTCCGGTAACGATCCAGAGGAATTTCGTTTAACGGATTCCCGCCATCAATAAAAAGTTTCCCTTCCGTTGTCAGTGCTTTAGCAATTTTAGTAAGAGCAAGTTCTGCTGTTTTTGGATGACGCCCATCCAATACGCCGACGCGAATGGCCAATGCTATATCATAAGCCTGTTCACCTTTTTCCAATTCAAAATCTTCAACTGACACCTGGCGAAAAGACAACCTTCCTGATGCAATTTCTTTTTTTGATCCGTTTAAAGCTTGTTTGATCGCCTTTGGAGATCGGTCTATGGCTAAAATATGACCACGGCCAATATGCTTCACTATTTCGCGGACGGCAGCACCCGGCCCGCATCCGATTTCCAAAATATGTATGCCGTCGCCAAGCGGCAGCGCTTTGATAATTTTTGCGAGGCGCTGAGATAGTTTCGTTTCCATACAATCATTGAATGACAACTTTCTGGTTAAAAAATTTGTCAAAAATATTGTCAAAAATCACAAAATGATACACCCAAGCAGCGAAAACGAACAGGGATTTATTTGACCCGTGTTCCAACGTATTTAATATTGCCCGGAAGAAAAGTACTAATATTTTTAACCTAAATAAGTGTACGATTCCAGGAAAATTGTTCATTATTGAACAGTCTCAGCAATAGTTTATCCTTTAATTTCCTGATTTGAAAGGATTTGGAATAGGGCATGAAATTTTTGACATATACGGTACCCAAGCCAAAATTTGTCAACTTTTTATCATCCGGATCATGATTGGAAGCTACTTCAAAACATCAATACGCAGCTTAATGCGCAATAGGCTGTTCTCGTCCATCAACATTGTTGGCCTTGCTATCAGTATGTCAGTCGGGTTACTGTTGATCGCATTCGTATTTGATCTGCATTCGTATGATAAATTTCACAAGAATGGTAGGCGGATTTATCGGATCACAAACGTAGCAACTTTTAAAGGCGAACAAGGAGGCAGATCGCGCGGCGACAAGTATGCATCGACATCCATAAAGACAGGAAAACTTATCCGTCAGAAAGTTAAGGGCGTTGAAGAAGTGGCTATTTTACGCAATGATTTTTCGGCAGACGCGCAGGTTGGCGACAATATTCTTCCCATCAGGGGATTTTGGGCGGAGCCGTCGCTTTTCAAAATATTTACATTTACAATGCTGGAAGGCAATCCTGAAACGGCGCTACGCGATCCTTATTCAATCGTTCTCACTGAAACGGCTGCGAAAAAACTATTCGGAAATAGATCTGCGCTCGGCAAGGCGATCAAGTTTGATACAGTCGATTACCAGGTGACAGGTATAATGAAGGACGTTCCGTTCTTTTCGCATATCAGTTTTGAAGCATTGATATCACTGTCGACAGCCGGGCAGATGAACAAAAATGACATAAACTTTGAGAAATGGACAAGCATGTTTGCAAACTCTGTGTACCTGCTCCTACCGGAAAATGCAGACTTAAATTCAATTCAGTCCCAGCTTGATGCAATTGCAAAAGAGGAAAATCTCGCAGAAGAAAAAACGAAGATCCAGCTTGAACTTCTCCCTTTGCATAATATCGTGGTCGGTGAAGATCTCCGCTCCGGCTCCATGAGCGGCACTTCAGGCCCTCACATGCCTACAACTGTACTTTGGATACTTTGCGGATTAGCAATTGTTGTACTCTTGTCTGCCTGTTTCAACTACACCAATCTTTCGGTAGCACGTGCCACGCGTCGCTTTAAAGAAATAGGTCTTCGGAAAGCCATTGGCGCCGGAAAGAGCCAGGTTAGGCAACAGTTTCTCGCTGAGTCAATTATGATTTCCCTTGCAGCACTTTTTCTGTCATTTTTCATATTTTTAGTATTACGGCCGCAGCTGATCAGCATGGCTCCGGAGATGCAGCGCACGGTGAAACTTGATCTTACTCCATCAATGGTCGTGGCCTTTATCGTCTTTTCTGTAACGGTGGGTGTCATTGCCGGCTTCATGCCCGCAATTTTTTTTTCCAAAGTCAGCATAATTAATGCGCTCGGGAATGCTTCGGCGTCCCGGTCAGTGAAAGCATTCAAACACATTACACTCAGGCGAACTTTGGTTGTGATACAATACACGGTCACACTGATTTTTATAACTACAACCGCCATCGGCTACGTGCAGTATAAAAACATACTTGCATTCGACCTGGGATTCAACACGGAAAACATTTTGAACATCGATATGCAGGGTAATAAACCGGATGTGTTTGTGAAGGAATTGAGTGAGATGCCGGAAGTAACTGGAGTATCCAGGTCGCTGATTATCACCAGTGTTGGAAATGCCTGGGGCGGTTATATGAAATACAAAGATAGTCGGGACTCCGCACTTGTCCTGACAAATCACGTTGACGAAAACTATCTGTCACTTCACGGATACAAGCTTATTGCTGGCGGAAATTTTGTTGCACGCCCCACCACAGCGGCGGCCGCCAGCGAGGTGATTGTTAACGAAAAAGTTTTAAAGCGTTTTAACATCGGTGACCCCGTAACTGCGATTGGCAAAGAAATTTCATTCAATAGTTTTCGGGTAAATGCACGCAGGATGACTATTGTAGGTGTAATGAAAGACTTCCACTATGGCAAGGTCGACAACCTGATCGAGCCGGTAGCGTTCATGTTCTGGACACCGGAAGACAGGGCAGTTATTAATGTCAAAATACAAAGCAAGGATATGATGGCGACAATGGCCAGGATCGAATCCACATGGAAAAAGATCGATCGTGTTCATACTTTTGATGCTGAATTCTATGATGAAGCAATAGAAAATGCATACAGCGAATTTTCCACGATGATCAAGATTATTGGCTTTCTTTCATTTCTGGCTATTTCCATTGCATCTATGGGACTGTTCGGAATGGTTGTATTCACAACCGAAACAAGAATAAAAGAGATCGGCATCCGAAAAGTAATGGGCGCCAGTTCGGGCAACCTTGTGTACTTACTGAGTCGTGGTTTTCTTACACTGCTCTCAATATCGGCAATCATCGCGCTGCCTGTAACTTATCTTTTCTTTGAAAAAGTTATCCTCAGGAACTTCCCTTATCATACACCGGTACAAATATTGGAACTGTTCGTCGGCTTGCTGGCAGTATTGCTGATCGCTTTCATTATGATCGGTTCCCAGACGATGAAGGCGGCACGGAGTAATCCGGCGGAAGTTCTTAAAAATGAATAAAAGTTAACTGGCAATTAAAAGGTAAAAAATAGCTGGATAAATAATCCAGGCATGAAAACACATGCCTGGATTATTTAAATATAACTTCTGGAGTAATCTTCAATCAAATTTTAACACTTTTACCGGAAGCTACTGATTTGTAAATGGCTTCTACAACACGGATATCACGAAGGCCTTCCTCACCGGGTGCAATTAAATCTGTATTGTTCATAATCGCCATACAATCCTCGTCCATTTGTTTGGCTTGCTGACTTTTAAGCGGAACATCAATAATAGTACCATCTGACATGCTGCCTTTGTTACCATTATAACCTGACTGCGGCTCCATTTTCAGCCATCCTTTTTCATAATTGACTTGTAAATAATTCATATTAATTCCAAAGCTCGTCTGGCATGCAGCCCGGGCACCACTTGGAAAATCAAGCATAAACATCATCGTTTCCTCCACCTCTTTATAAATTTCCGGCCGCGTGGTAGAAGCCTGAGCAAATACACTGATCGGTTCTTCTCCCGTTGCAAGCCTGGCACCCTGTAAAGCGTAAACGCCCATATCACCCATTACGCCACCACCAAGTTTCTTGTTTTGCTTCCAGTGATCAGTGCGGTTATCTACATAACCCGCGGCACTATTCACCATTTTTACCTTACCAAATTTCTGGTCTTTAACCGTTTTCATTACAGCTTGTATGTTTGGGTCGTGCTGGCAACGGTAGCCGATTGCCAGTTTCACCTTATTAGTTTTACAAGCGCTGATCATTGCTTCACAGTCGGCCACAGACGGTGCCATTGGCTTTTCGCAAAACACATGCTTGCCGGCTTTTGCAGCCCTGACTACAAATTCCCTGTGCATAGACGGAGGCAATACTACATACACAATATCGATATCAGGGTTATTTGCTATCTGATCAAAATTCTGATAGTTGTAGATGTTTTTGTCCGGAATATTGTATTTGGTTTTCCAGGCTTCTGCTTTCGCCGGCGTACCTGTAACAATGCCGGCAAGGTAACATTTCCCGGTTAATTGAAGTGCCGGAGCCAAAAGATCAGTACTGTAATAACCTAATCCTACAAGTGCGATGCCTAACTTATCTTTTTTCGGCGAAAACATCGCCAGTAAAGGGTTGCCCGAAAATAATGTAGCCGCACCGGCCATTGTAAGGGTAGATAAAAAATCACGTCTTTCTATTAGCATAATTTATTCTGTTAAAAGTTAAATAACCACGTTAAAATGATTCATCCCATTACGGATCAGCTCAGGTACTTTAATATTACAAATATGGATTTTATCGGGCAACTTTGCATCATGATAAAAAAATGTATTGTTCATTATTATCCTCGTAGCGGTTTCAATATGGCAACTAAAATATCAATTTAAATTCTTTGAATCTTTTAAAAGCCTGGTCTAATTTTTTTTCTAAAACTTCAAAAAAAGTCTGAGCCGCAAAAAAAATCTGTTTCAGGATATTGAGAAAGATTTGAAAAATATGAACTCATACTGACATACAGTTGTCACAACAGGTTTTTATTTTGTTTTTTAAAACAACAGCATTTTGGCTGACTTTTAAATCATTGAACTTAAATAATAAAGCTATGAACATCATCACTGGAGGAACAGGTCATGTAGGTTCAGCATTAGCCGAAACCTTACTAAAAAATGGCGAAAAAGTAACTATTGTTTCAAGAAGTTCGGAGAACGCAAAAGATTGGATTGAAAAAGGCGCACAAATTGCGGTTGCTGACATTTATGATACAGCTGCACTACGCGAAATCTTTAAAACAGGTAAATCAATTTTTATATTAAATCCACCTGCTGATCCGATGACCAATATGTCGGTGCAGGAAAGGAAAACCATTGCTTCATTATTAGATGCATTAAAATATTCAGGTGCTGAAAAAGTTGTGGTGCAATCTACACTTGGCGCGCAACCCGGCGAAAATATTGGTGACCTGGGTGTTTTGTATGAATTGGAACAAGGTATTGCAAGTTTATCCTACCCTTACAGCATTATCCGGCCGGCTTACTACATGAGCAACTGGGCCATGTCTTTGCCAACTTTGGAAGAAAATGGCGAAATGATGTCT
>Ga0247739_10000412_pt1 | contig 15301 bp, 10 predicted proteins | sample UWRJL058202B2_FD_180943 | JGI IMG/M metagenome (GOLD analysis project Ga0247739, IMG submission 180943) | Plant litter microbial communities from Arlington Agricultural Research Station in Wisconsin, United States - UWRJ-L058-202B-2 | ecosystem: Environmental > Terrestrial > Plant litter >...
TCGTGAAATTCAATTCTTGGTGTTTCATCCACTAGTTCACCATTAGTATAATCCTCGTTAAAGAAATGGTTATATGTAGCCATACTTCGTGAATCATTGGGTGAGGTATCAATACAACGCCGTCGATTAGCTTCGCTGATCATCGTGTAGAAGGCATTTAGTATAGTCATGTTTATTCCCTCGCGTAGCTGTTCAATATTCTCCAAATTCTTCTTGTCAATGGATGCAACCACGGCTTCAACAACAGAAGCTGTTATATCGGATTTGCTTTCATTGATTGTGTTTTCCAGGCTAGCCGACGTTTCCATCAGGGAGGCTTTGAGATTGATTGCTTCTCCTCGGATTATATCTACTCGCTTGTGTATTTCTGTGGTATTCCGTGCAGTTTTCTCGTTCCTACTCCTTTCTGCATATCCAACATGATGCTCGACACTTTCAATCGCAGTTGTTACGGTCTGGAGGATAGCATCCACTTTTTCGACCGAGTCCCCAAATAAGGCTTTACCAACTCTCACCATAACTTTGAGTTTGTGGCATTAGCCCATATGCGGAGTAAATGGGGTGAGCAATCACTAAGAATAAAGGCGCATACCGACATCCTTCCTACGATCAAGAATCTCAAGCAGATCAGTAATGGAACCGAACAGGATATCGTGAAAATCATCGACACATTTATTGATTGTCGTATCGTGAGGGTAGGTTCTGACAGTTTGGTGGACATGTGCGAGTTGTTGAGGGATTGATTTGAAACAGTAGAAGATCTTCTCGCAAGTCTCTGACCGTCTTTTCATTGCCTGGAGATACCTCGTTAGCTTGAAAGACTCGACATCTTGAGCGAATGGGCTGTTATACGTTGAATATCACCAGCAACCCAGCTTTCAGGACACCCAATCCCTGATCGTTTGGTATAGCCTCAAGTAGCGGAATCAAAGTTCTTGCTACTGTTTGACCTTGCCTCATTCCTCTCCGGATAATTGATCTTCTCCCTTTTGCTTGGTAGAGGACTTCGGCATCTTCAAGTTGTCTAATTACATCCCTCCAGGACTGCGTTTCGGCACCGGGGACAGATGGGTTTTTTCGCAGATACTTTTCTACCGCATTTCGGCAATCTCTGATTGGTATCAGTTACCTCCAAAACTGGGTATGATCTCTAGAACATAACAGTAATAAGAAAGATCCGAGAACCATTATAATATATGGTAATGTCTAGGCCTGGGTTGCAAAACATTGGGTCCAGAATTTAGCGGAGGGCCACTTACAACTTTCCATTCTTTGGCTTCCATATCGATCGCTGCTCATTGTACCTAGCTTCTGTTGCCAGGGCTTTGGACAAGTCTTTCGCTGTTTCCAAATGCCTCCAGTCGTCAAAGATCTCAATCTCGCGCTCATCGTCCATGCACTTTGTCAATGTTAGCGGTAGGTTCTTTTCTAACTCCATACTGAGAATTTAGACGTTTCTAGGATGGTATGCTCAATGATCGAAGAAGTTAGTGAGAAATATGCTTCATCCACGAGCTTTGATGAGGGGAATCTCTTTGCAGTCTGCATGTTCCAGCCTCGTGTACGATAAATTAAGAAACAATCCACGCTGAGTTGCAGTGGAAGTCTTGGCCACATGAGCTTCTCACGGTCGAATCCAATAAGAACTTGGCCCCCAAATCGTACTGCCACTTAGAATCATTAAGCTAAGCCCACCAAATCAGACAAGCTCACCATCTGCATGGATTAATAAGTCGTGCAACACAAAAGGTAAGAGGGGTTGACAGTGGCTTTTCTGCACGGTTGTGGAACGAAAAATGATCAAGACACTCGTTCTCTAGATAAATAGATGAAATCCCCTTGTGGTATTGGCTTCTTTCGTGCCCAATTGAGGACCCAGTAGTGTTGAGATTATGGCCGAAAGCGATTCTCCACCAGCTCAACCGGCTCAGACAGCTCATCCAACAAATCAGATGGATCAGCTATCTGGCCAGGATGTTGAAGGACAACCACTTGAGCCTCAGCAAATCGGCGATTCAGGTGCTCTAGATATCCCCAACCGGCGCGAAGATAAAAGTTTTCTTGCCTCTCCTTCGACTCAATTAGATATTGGGAAATCTGAAGCTAAAGGTGGGTTGCCAGGTGTGTATTTCTTAAAATTAAGACCGCTATGTTTCCGATCTAGTCTAATGCCTACAACTGTTAGATAATAGTATAGAGCTGAAGGAGGGTGACTCTACGGCAGTTTCACTCAATATAATGCCAGAGAGCTCAATTTCACAGCAGCTGGATCTGCTGAGTAACCGTGTTGCGCAGCTCGAAGATCCTGAAAATATTGTTACGCAGCAGTTGAAGCTATTGAGTGGGCGTATTGCCAAACTAGAAGACAACAAGGGAGCCGAAGATGATAAAACTGGCCAGGATAGCCCAGAAGATATTCTAGCACCGCGAATGCTCAAAACTGTCCCCGAGGTGCGGTACTGCAACTGGCAACAGTTCAAAAATCGACTCGGCGGGACTGAAGAAGAATATGGGATTGAGGTCCTCAACGTGGGCGATGACTTTGGTGATCAAATACAATTTGAGCAGCTCAGTAGACTCTCCCATGGTAAGAGGCGACCAAAACATTTTCTCCGGCACATGCAGAAACTCCGCAAGCAGATTGGAGGTCTTACCAAGACAGGGACTGAGCGTATGGAGCGTGTACGCATCAATTCTGCGACAGTACTGCATTTTCTATCTGAAGTGAGCGGTCAAATCTGGTCTAGGAGACCCCATACTTTCCTTAAGCCGTTCAAGATACTGATCCACTTCCATGAAAAGATGGAAGAGCATTTTCGAGTCTTGGAAGAGACTTTCGGTCCGACAGGTCAAGCCTCAGCCCCAGCTATTCATCACTCCCATGAGCTACACGACACTAAACATATCGAATCTCAAGATACCACACGAGACTTGCCTGTTGGCTTAGGGCTTTCTGAGGTAACAGTTGATGGTCCTTCCGTGCCAAATGCAAACCTTATCCATCAACAAGGAATAGCCTCCATTGAGAAAAGACATGAGGATACTAGAGATTATGAAGGTTTAGAAGCCATAACAAATAGTGAGAAAGCCTATCGGGACATGAAATGCTATGTGGAATTTGTGAGAACAAGGCTGCTTCCATTGTATCAGAAGTTCGATAATGCCGACAGCAGTAATCCGACAAAGATCCGTTATGATGAACTATGGTATCTTTTCCGTTACAACGAGCTGGTATACCAGCGTTCAGATCCCAAAAATGAGGCTAGGTCAACTTTACATCACGGCTCTTCAGGTCCCCGCGCTGGAACAACATCTCCCAAGTTATGGCGTGTGCACAACATATGGCAGAATGCGTTTGAATTCCGCATGCCAAATTTTGCCGATGGATTGGACCAAGATATTGCAAGTCAGCACATACTTAACACAGTTAGCGACAGTGAAAGTGACAGTGACGACGAGAACGATCATCAAATGCTATTAAACTGCCACTATATCGATTACGATGGCGATTCCTACTCAGCCGTCGTCAAAACGTTTTCAATAAGACGCTACGACGGAGAAAGGGATATACACAGACTTCCTATCTACCCATTACGATTTGCTAAAGACAGGGAAGCCATTTGTAACAGGCTACAAAAGCGAGGTAGAAAATTCCAGGAGGTTATTTCCAACCGCCAGCAGGCTATGTCGTACGATGGATGGACACTCATTCGAGACCCGTCCGGAGATTTGATCAAAGAGAATTGGGATAATCCTGGCGGCCCACCAAGAATTCAGTTCCCTCACCATGTAGACAGCGATGTGATTATAGACACTCATGAGGCTTTTCAGAACCATCCGTGGTGGAAACCAGTATTCCAGAAGTTCCCCAAAGATTCATTTGCTCCGGAGACAAGATTTGACGTTATCCCGATAATTCGATGGGTTGACAGCACCAGAACTCAGATTATTGACCAAACAACTGAGGCAATTATCTCCAAAGACCGCATCGAAGACCTGGAATGGAACATATTTGCTGAAAATGATAGGTTTATCTTCGATCCAGACGATGGAGGAGATGACATAGAACGTACTAAACAGGTGTTGTCAGAAGAAGACCTAATGTTGTTGCCTGGGCGAGTGTTTGCATTCAGTTTGAGAGATCGCAAGTTTTTCAATGCTGATGTTTCCTGTCTGAGCTCGATTCCCGTCTCAGACGACCCGTTTGACAGTCTGGAGATCAATAAGCAACATAAGAGAATGATCCTCTCTAATGTTTACGAGCACTTTGAAAGGAAAAGAATACAACAACTGGAAACTTCGACTAAGGATTCTTTCAACCAAGATTTTATTCGCGGCAAAGGAAGAGGCCTTGTCATTTTGCTCCACGGTGCACCTGGTAGGTTACTCTATAAATATGGTCGCTTGATCAGCCAATGCCCTCATTATTACTATATCCTTTTTTCTGCCTTGCACAGAGTAGTCGTTAATTCCGACTGTTTTAGGCGTAGGGAAGACGGCCACCGCCGAAGCAGTTGCTTACACGCAGAAAAGACCACTGTTTCCAATCACCTGCGGCGACCTTGGGACAACTCCTGATGTTGTCGAGAGCAAGCTTTCACAGATTTTCCGCTTAGCTGACTTGTGGGACTGTGTTTTACTACTTGACGAAGCTGAGATCTTTCTGTCACAACGACGCAAGAATGACGATAATATTAAAAGAAATGCCATGGTATCTAGTAAGTAATGCATTTTAGTATCCGACATGTTATTTTATAACGTAGTTTAGCCGAGACTGACCTGTATAAGTTTTCTTGAGGACGCTCGAGTATTATCCAGGAATATTATTTTTGACTACCAACCGTCCTGGTGCGTTGGATGACGCTGTCAAGTCCCGTGTTCATGTCAGTCTGAACTATCCATCTCTAGGACATGAAGAGACTATCGCGCTATTCCAAACGAACATCGCACGTTTAAGAAAGATCGAAGAAGAGAGGGCAAGGGCTGCAGGGGGCGAGGTGATGAAAATTAAGGACAGTGAGCTACTGGCATTTGCCACAGATCATTGGTACCATGATCCCAATACTAGATGGAACGGTCGACAGATACGAAACGCTTTCCAAATCGCCGCTTCTCTGGCCCATTACAAGAAATCGAAAGCCGTGGAATCGAGTGATTGCTACATCGGCCGAGAGCATTTCCAAGAGGTGGCTACCATGACAATCGACTACGATTTGTATCGACGGGATATGTTTGGCAAGGAAGAAGACGAACTTGCCGCTAAACGAGAGGAGCGTAGGAATCGGCCTCTTGAGGAACCAAGAAAAATGGGCGAAAGACACGGTCAGGGCGGAAGTCAGTATAGGACTCCACCAAGTAGCTCTCACAGATCGGCCGCAGCTCTTTCGCGAAGCTGGACAGCTGCATCAAGTTCTCAAGGATACCAGGAGACTGCAAAGAATCCAGGATCATCTCCGTCAACGCCTTTAGTTCGCCAGCAATTAACTCCCTCGTCGTCATATGGTACACAGCACTCATACGACGAGACAGACCGTGGGGACCGTGGGGAGCGTAGTCAAAGACGGACTGGAGGGTCACGTTATCGACTCGAGGAGAGTGACCGACGCTATCGTCCTAGTGAGGAACAACCAGAATTCGGCTATGAGCAAGCTCCTGAGCCGGCCGAGGGGGGGTCACCGAATTGGAGAAGCCAATATTAGAAAGTATTACTTCTATAGTATTTAAGCAGATAGTTGAAAATGGATGGGCCAACAGAACTTGCCAATCAACATGCTATGCCAATTAATTAACGCAGAGGAAATAAGAAACTGGTAGCTCATCAATAATACCCTGGGATATATCTTACCACCGAATGTGCACGTGATTCTACGAAGTATACATACCATCACAAATCTTAATATTCAAGGTTTCAGAACTCATGCCTAGTTTCGTGGAGACGCAGGTACGGCCTCAAAGTTATTTTTTGTAATCAGAATCTAACCTACTGTTCAATTCATCACAGGAAGACGTAGGGAAACGTGATAGTGTGATGTGTAAATTAAATACAGACTGCTATAGTGTGGTAAAACATTCCTGAACTTTTTCTAGATATCTTCGCAAATTTTTGGGTATGCATAACCATAGTCACAAGCCCCTGACGCGTCTATTCCTCCATGTGAGAAATCATCTTCCCTGGTTCTCCCACCTCTAACACTTTCCCCTTGGCCAACTCGACACAGAAATCCGCATTTCGTACCGCCTCGACCCGGTGGGCAATCGTAATCACAGTGCTCTCTTTCATCTCTTCACGAATAATTTCCTGGATGCGCATCGCGGTCTCCATGTCTATACTTGCCGTCGCCTCATCCATGATCACGATTGCACTCCGACGTAACAACGCTCTCGCCAAACCCACCAACTGACGCTGGCCCTGGGACAGATTCTTCCCACCTGTGTCGATATTGGTGTCGAGCGTCCACTGGTGCCGAGATGCTATTTTAGATAGTACCGATTCACAATCTGAGGAGGAGAATTCTTCAAGTGGATCGAGGTTCTGACGCATGGTGCCTGGAAATAGAACTGGCTCCTGGGCGAGGAATGTGATTCGTGAGCGTAGTGCTTGGATGTTGACTTTGGAGATGTCGATACCATCGATAAGTATCCGACCTGAACTTGGTAAAGTAGTAGCTAGGAGTGAAAGTGCCAGGGTACTCTTGCCAGAACCGGTCCGTCCGATCAATGCGGTCGTGGAACCACCTTTGATCTTAAGGGATACATTGGTCAAAGCAGGTTCAAGTTGAGGTGCATATCGCATGGTAACGTCTTCGAACACAATATCGCCTCCTAACTTTGGCCAGTAGGCAGGTGGATCGACTGATCCGAGAGGTTCTTGTTCGAGGTAGAGTAGCTCAACTATACGCTCGACTGAAACGAAGTCCATTTGCAGCTGTCCGTAAGATTTACATAATTGTTCAGTGGCAACAATAAATTGCATTGCCGCAGACAACAGGAAAGCTGTAAGACCTGCCGATAAATTTGTATAGATCGCAAGGGCTGTCATGAGAAATGTTGCAAAATCCGTTAGGCACTCCATTCTAAACGTCACCCAAGCTTGCAAACTCCAGTAAAAATGATCCATCTTCTGAAATGTATCCGTGACGGTGAACACATTGTCCTGGAATCGATACTGAGCACAAAAGGCCCGGATTGTTGTTAACCCCTCAGCCAATGAGCCGAAATTTGATATTAATGGCGTAAGAGATACCATTTCCAGGCGCCGAAGACTCTGCGAAGTTGGTATGAATTTGGTGAATATATAGACGAATGTGAGAGTGAGAGTAATTGAAAGGACTAGGAATACCGGAGCAATTGATGCAATTACAACAATAGAAGATACCCACATAACTCCCATCATTGCCATTGTCTGGAATTGGGAGCTTATGTTGCCATCAACAGTATTGATATCAGAGGTCAGCCGGTTCATGAGACGGCCAACCGGTGTGACATCGTAGAAGCGAAAAGTTGCATGAGTGCACATTACCATAACTCTCTCAAACAAAATCTTACCAGCACAATAGATGATGATAATGGAGAAGCCTTGGATGAGCAGAAGCGCAAGAGATCGAGCAGTCGCAATGAGCAAGAATCCGACAAGCCAAGGACGAACGTTGTCTTCTGGAGACGGTAGCTTGTCGAGAGGGTTAAACTTCAACAACTCAATAGATTTGTCATATGCTTCTCCCCAACTCTTGAGAAACCATGTGTTCGAGATAAAGACAAGACGGTGTAGGATCAGGGTGCCAATAAGGACGAACCACCACCGGAGTTTTCCTGCTTTGATATACTCCCAATACACTGAAAACATAACACCTCCATGTGCACGGTGCTCATCTTCAATAAATTTGTCAGGTATGGCGGTAAGAGTTTGTTTATCATCCTTTTCCTGGCCGTCTGACGACTGTGGTCGGTCGCCTGTTAATGAAGTAGGTATAATGTCTGTCGGATCATGAACCTTTGCGTAGCCGTCGTGAATTTCTACCACTTGTCTTGCCAATTTTATGCATAACTCAGTACGATGTGTTACTAAGATAGTCGTACGACCTGCGAGTAAAGGCCCTGTGATGCATCGTCGCACTATGGTCTCAGCAGTTTGGTGATCCAGTGCCGATAGAGGATCATCAAGAAACAGTATCCTTGCCTGTGAATAGACTGCTCTCGCTAGAGACAGCCTTGCTTTTTGACCACCTGATAACCCAACTCCATTCTCACCAACCAATGACAAGTCGCCATTCTTGAAGTTTGCCATATCAGGAATCAATGCACAGGCTTCCAGTACCTCTCTGTAGCGCACGCTATCATATGGTGATGAGAAAAGGATGTTGTCTCTGATACTCATGCTTTGTAACCAAGGTATTTGAGAACAATATCCAACCATGTCATTCGTGCGGTGGTACTCTCCTGATAAGAGATCAACTTCACCAAGCAGAGCCTGCAGCAAAGCAGTTTTTCCAGCACCGACTTGCCCGAAAATGACGGTCAATCCGGGTGTGAATGACAGAGAAATATCTTTCAAAATGGGTTCTGTGGCTCCTGGCCAACAAAATGATGCATTTTTCAGTTCAATATCAGCTGATAAGTTCGAAGATAGTTCCGCATCAAGCTTGTCAGGCTCATTCATGAACTCATCGATTCTGTTGATAGAAATCTTGGCATTCAGCAATGAAGTAATGAGTTCCGGAATTTCCCGTAGTCTGTTATCGACCATATGGAATAGCGCAAGAGCGGGAAATGCGACGTCGACTCGTAGAGGGAGCCCGGCGAGAACGGTATAAGCATAAAATGCAACAACTGGAAATATACCACTGCCGAACACGTTTATTGTGGAAATGAGAGCCTTCCAAAGAGAAGTGATGACCCTGAGTTTTAGCTCATACTTACGAGATTCCATGATACGCTGTATCCAGACGTCTTGCCAGCCGTACCATCTGAGATGACGGATAGACTCAACGAGCTGGGAGACCTTATGTATTTTCTTGTCAGTAGCAACGCGGCGATCTTTCTCCCAGCGCAGAAGTATTCGTGCAATGTAGGCATTCGTTACTTGAGCCATTAGAATTGCAGAGGCTCCAATAAGGGAGGGCCAGCCCATCAACCTCCAGGTCAAGAAAATGGCAAGGACCAGCCCTAGTGGATGACTGATGATGCTTGAAAACTCCCAGAATCTAAAATTTAAGATCAGTCAATCATTCAGGAAAGAACCTTTATGTATGTTACCTTTGAGCAACCTCATAAGCATCGAATCTGAAGGCTAAATTAGCAAATTCATGTTTTGAAAGTCAAATCATCTTACCGCATGATATTCAAAATCTTTCCTGACGTTGCTAGCTCCTCCTTTTCAGGAGATTTTACTTTTGTCCGACCGCAACAAGTACGATAAGGGAGCAAGAGATATGTTAGTGCCCTTTTCCACCGTCCTCCACTCTCTTCTTTCTTTGTAGTTCCATTGGTAGAGCCGTTCTCATGAGCCTTGGGCTTGGCTTCAGAGCTTATGCTCACAACCTTCCGTGCAAGTGTCTTTCCATACAGCATAGTAATCATTTCCCCTCTGGATCTTTCATAACATCTTCTTCCGTACCAAAGACTGAAGACGTGTGTTTGGGCGCTGATCCAATTATGAGTGAGTGAAAGACCAGCGTAGATCAAGGCTGCTCGTCGAGGAGCAAGAGGATTCTCCATTGATTGAAGGATCTTTTGCAGAAATAGAGGTCGACAGAGATCTAATAATAGGTCAATAGTGACAACTAAAGGTTGGAGTTCCCATACCAACGGATAATTCGATAAGACTACATATACCGATCAAGATAAGATCTAAGCCATTTGCCACTAGCAAACGTCTCAACACAAAGCCTTTGAGTTCCCCAAATTTATCTGATAAGAGTCTATGTTTGAACTCGTAGCCAAGATCCCAAACATCTTCATCGTTGAGCTGTCTTGAGCTCCCAACGCTCATCAACGGTGCCATCCATGCTACAGTCATGAACTGCCAAAGAGTGAGATTATCCTCCGGAGTTCGGAATTGAGAGCTTGGAGGCCCAAAAACAGTACTAATTCCCGCTACCGGGAGACTTGGGTCTCTCATTGGCATGTTGATGATGATACAAATTGCACCAAGGGCTGTAAGAATTATCAAGACAATCGGAACATCATCTATTTTGAGTTTTGTATGTGTACTGGCCAAAATGATAGTTTGCGAGACGAAGAGACTGCAATACAATACAAGTAAGGCTTTTGGCGTACACAATGGATGCGACAATACGATGGTGATACAAGCGACAGCCCAAGATACTGTGGGAAATATCCTTATGATCCGGGAGACCGGATGAAAAACAGTGAATAGTTGCAGCAACAGCCCAACGATGGATATGGTGAGCAACTTGATAGTATGTGACGTAAATACGCGGGCTGGTTTAGATGTGACTTCCCCTTCTAATTCTATAGATTCCTTGATTATGTTTCTTGTCCATTGTGGAAACTTAAAACTCCATGGAGTCATTTTCAAAAACCCAGCAACGATTATGCATATCGCTATGAGAGCAGGCACTGCTGATATGTACGGGAGTGCACATTTCTCAAAACGAGCGTGAGTGACATCCTAAGACTTCTGTTAGTGTTGTAGTTTCAGTACAGAAACAGCTTCGTTTACCCAGACACGTGGACAAGCAAAGGGAGAGCTGGATCCAACGACATGGAAATCCAGCGCTGTAGCTCCATCTTGCACCCGGAATTGGGCCATCTTGATTTCAACTTAAACTTCCAAAGACAGTTTGTAAATATTTAATTGGCGGATATCATGGTGGTTTGCAATGGGCTTGAGGGTGGACTTTTCTCTCCGTTGCTCTTTGACCGCCAATTGTGAGCTTGATCGCAGTGACAGACGAACGGGCAACAAAACTTGATCTTATAATGACGAAAGAGTGTAATGTTGAATTCTACCCCGAGTACCTGGTGTTATGTTATATTAAATAGATGTATGTAAGTAAGATAGATAGCAAACAAGCAATAAGAGGTGAGAATAAAGCCTGTTCACCAACAACTAGCTCCCGCATTCATTAGATACGCCGAGCTATAATCGGCAGGTAGGAAAATGTTCCCCTGCAGGTGGGGGAGGTTAGCACGTGACTGTCGATCATACCTTCACACCAAAGCAAGCGGCGGATCTGAACCATATCAATTAAGAACTTCCCGGTGATTTTATTTACTTATTCTTTCATTAAAGCTTCTGCTAATACCCTAGACTGAATTCTTTGGATATTTAAGCTCACAAAGAAATAAGCTGTTGTGTTACATTTAAACCCGTTGTTGTTTAGGCACAGTGCCTCAGATCCGCCGCTATCTTCTACCCCTGAGAGATCCTCTCACCCTAAAGGCCATCTCGTAAAGCCCTACCTAATATAGCCTATCTACCATCACCACCCTTGATATGAGATCCCAGCGTCTGAAGTGTCACTGTATATTGTACTATACTTATACTTATTTGCTAGACATTGTTGGTGCACGAGTTCAGCTAGAGCGAACTAGACTAATGTGGAGGTAATGTATATTGAAACTGGCGGGTGTAGCACTTGCATTGCAGTACGCGGTAATGCTCACATTATTTCGAACTTGACTTGGTAAGATCTCGATGCCATAGTATTTAGAGTGATGACTGCTTGATTTACTACTTTTACAGCACTACTGGACTAATTTCTCTCTGTGTACTATAAAAAATCTGGTCCATCAATCCCTCTTTGTTCTGTTTGGAAATTATAGTACGTAGAGCAAATTCTCTTAATGCTACATCTGGTCTCACGACGCAATGTGGAACATGCTCTATATCCCTTGAAACGTTGCTCTCCATTGCGTGCGCTTACTATCTCTGAAAGTATTGTCTCTGTCATAGAATTCTTTCTAAAACTGTCTTAATGACGAAGATAACTTCAGAAATATGATACATGTCAAGATTGCTGGGCTAGATTCAAGTCTTCAATAATATATGGCAGGTGAAGAAGGGAACAATTTGTACTGATTTGACTGCAATTAAAATAACAAACATATCAACAAGCATATCCACCACCATAGAGACTACTCATGTTAGAAGAACGTTGACAAAGTCAAACATGCATCATTACAACAACTAGTCAACAAGCTGCACCTTGTTGCAAGAGTATATGAGTACTCCTAGGGCCACTGTTGAGTGTTAATCTCGTCCTATAAGGCTCCAGCCTGATTTTGGAGATTTTGCAAACCTGATAGCCTCATAAATGTATACTTCTCCATCTACATCGTCTTAGATATTGCGACTTAGTAGCTATATCTCAATCTCACGCTGAAAACTTACACGCACCTTATATCTACCCTGATGTCGTTTGTAGATATTGATATTATAAGGAATTTACCTCATTCACCACCCCAAAAGCGGGAAAACCACTCCCATTCATCGCTCAACCTCTTCACTATAAAAAAGAAAACAGGCATGAGTTAACAAAGATTTCACAGCACCATATGCTAGAATTGTTTGTTTATCATCTTTTTCAGTTTGCTATACAAAAGAACACCATCTGCTGTTCCCAACTGTTGATTGCCAGCCTCACCCCTTTTAATCCTCGGCTAATTGGCCAATCACCGCACCATCTTCGCTTTTGTCACAAAACAACATAAACACAACAAGCCACCAGCTTCGCTTTTGCTAGACACGCTAACGCTAGCGCCCCTCGGAGAAATTTCCTATTGGTTCACAACGAAACAACCAGGACGAGGGAAAATGGAAACCGAATCCACTGTCCCCCAAAAAGTCGACACTTGCCTCCCAGTCCAACCTCATCCGAAATATCAAACCACACCTGTCGAAGACGCGCTTGCAATCGACAAGACAACTCATTTGAAAGAAATTGATACATCTCGCAGCATTGCTGACGAGCCAGAAGTTGAACCCGAAGAAGAAATCGAGTCTACAGGCGACGACGCAACCATGGCAGGTGAAAAGGATAAGCGTGTTCCCAACGCCTTGTCCCGCATCAAGGAGTTCGAGGAGAGAAACAAGGAACTAGAAGAGAGCGTTGAGGAGCTTGAAGATGATTTGAGCGCGGAGAAGAAAAAGACAGCCACTCTCAAGAAGGAGAATGCAAAGTTGGAGAAGTACAAGGTTCTTGCTCAAGATATCAAGGAGCTTAAGAAGAAGAACACAACGCTGGAGAGGGATGTCAAGAAGTTGGAGAAGATCAGTGGCTACAAAGATGAGTTTGACATCTTGAGAAAGAAGTATGCTGCGCTTGACAAGGACTTCAAGAAGCTTGATAAGAGCAAGCATTCAGAGAGCGAGTACAAGGAGTTGGAGAAGAAGTGTAGCACATTGGAGAAGGAGATCAATAAGTTGACTACGGAGTGTGAGGATTGGAAGCCAAGTAAGTTAGTTTCTTCGGCATTGCACATGAGTTCATTATGGTGAGAGATCTGTTACTCAGCAACGCTGAATTCACGTTCAGACAACACTCTGTCAGATGATTGTGGTGTTCTGCATATAACAACCCGAAGAGCTGCAACAAAGACTCTAACTTTGCAGCACCTGAAGCCTCAATAAATTCACATTCTTTTCATAGCATACCCCCAATTTCCCTGCCAAATATGAAGGCTAACGCAGTTCCAGAGCTTATCGGTGCAAAGACTGCCCTTCACAGCATTCAAGAGGAAACAAACAAACTCAAGGTCGAAGTCATGACTCTCACAACAAGACTTGCAGCAACGGAGACTGAGAAGGATGAACTCAAGACCCAGAACGTCGAATTGATGGTGGGAAATGAGAAGGCCAAGAACGATACAGCTAGGTATAAGCATGAGAACATCTGCAAATGGAAGGAAGAACAGTTTCTCAAGGCTAAGGTCGCCAAACTGGAGAAAGCTCTTGAGCAACATGTATGTCTAGCTTCTGCTCACCTCACACACATTGAAACAGAAGAACTAACATTTGATTAGGCCTCCGACGCGGCCGACATCGCTGAATTGAAACAAGGTATTACCGAGCGTGGTGAGACCATCAAGATGAACATGGACAGAATTGCTGGACTAGAGCAAATTCTCCAAAGCCGCGTATGAACACCACACAATCCCAAAATACACAAAGCCACTAACACAAGCACACCAGGACCGAGCAATGGCAGCTCTCCAAGCCGGACAAAACGCCATGGCGGGCAAGGAAATCAGACGCACGCTCGAAATCCACCGTCTCACCGAGCAGATCGCCGTCGACCAGAACCACAACAAGTACCTGTACGACAAACTCGCCTCCGAGATGCAGGCTTACCATGCCAACGTCTACCATCTGCGGATGGGATATCGTGCCACCCCGGTCCCATATCCCAATGCCGGCGGCGGATATCCATGTCCTCCTCGTTCTGATCTGCCTCGTCGGAGCTACGAAGCCGATGTTGATCGTAGCGGCCGTGCATACATGAATCCGGAGGAGCGTGAGCGTCGCGAGGCGGCAGATGAGCGTGCGAGACGTGAATCTGAGGAGCGTGCGAGACAGGCGGCGGCGGAGAGATACAGAGGCGAGATGGTGGCTGGACTGCAGAGTCGCGGCGAGCTAGGTCGGGCGGTGGTGGGATCGTTTCAGCTGGGCATGACTGGTGAGCAGATTGGCCGTGCTGGGGTTGAGACTTACTATAGTCAAGATCCCGACGTCGCTGGTCCGTTTGGCTATCGTGGCCCACGTGGTGATGCTGGGGAGCAAGCCGGTTTGGGAAACCAGACTGGTGAGCGTTTTGATGACGGTGGACCGTTGGATTTTGCAGATGATCCTATGAATGGATTCATGACTAGCCAGTAGATATAGCAATAGCTGTCTGCTACGGAAGCCTACAATGAGGTTATCTGGGGGGAGCATTAGGCATATGTAGTTTAGAAGGTTGTTAGTCACTCATCTAATAGTATAGAGTGCACAGGGTATAATAAAAAATAACTTCCAGTTCTTTGGCACTTGAATTCACAAGTGAGCTCTAAAATCATTAAGCCTGTAGCTAAAGACATTGAATGTGAAAAGTTTAGTTGTTGCTAGCGGGATCGTTTGTGGTGTATTGTTGTTTCTTCTAGCTGCTCCTAATTTGGTTGAATAGTTATGTAATGTCTAAAGTGGCTGTTCCCAAGTTGACAAGCAGAAACAATTATGCAATGTTTCAAACTCTACGATATACGTGCTTCACGGGGAAAAGTAGAGAAGAGTGAATCAACTACGTAATATCTTGAACCTCCTGATATCCCCCTGTATAGGTAAAATACAGAGAGTGAATTA
>Ga0247739_10000413_pt1 | contig 15281 bp, 10 predicted proteins | sample UWRJL058202B2_FD_180943 | JGI IMG/M metagenome (GOLD analysis project Ga0247739, IMG submission 180943) | Plant litter microbial communities from Arlington Agricultural Research Station in Wisconsin, United States - UWRJ-L058-202B-2 | ecosystem: Environmental > Terrestrial > Plant litter >...
TTTACCCACACTTTTTTCAATTACTTCTTTGGAAATAACACTGATTACCTTGCCCGTAGCGCTTTGCTTTTGCTCGATTTTGTTGGCGGTAACAATAACTTGGTCGGCACCCTTTCCGTGTAAGGTATCCGTTTGTGCGGTGGCGGTAGTTGCTGCGGCCACGCATGCAGCGATTGTGAGGAAATGTTTCCTGCTCATCTTTCAAAAAGTTTTGGTTTCGCCCGTTGGGCAAAGGGTTTGAAAAATGAGCCTCCTGGAAAGAATTAGAAATGCAATAAGCGCTTGAACCCGCGACTGTCCTACATCTCCGGCTTTTCTCCCGAAAGCTCGATGATTATGATTGTGCCTGGCAGGTCTTCTGGCTCGCTTTGCCGATGAATGCCTTCCCATCTTTTTTTAGACAGTGGCATTGGTCTTCACCGGTTCGTACATCGTGGATGATCCTAGGTTTTCCTTGATGCAGATAAGCTTACAGCTACGGGGATAGCTCCCGAATCGAACGGGATTCCCTTTTAATCCCGGTGATGAAACCGGGAACCAAATACGAGTGCAAATGTGCAGGCTAACGGTTGGTCTTTCCAAATAAAATTATAAGCGGTTGGTTTGGCACCCAGTTGAAAGGAGTAGTTAGCCGGTGAGTTGGTATGGCAATAAGATGAGATTTTCCCCCTTTATCCACCTTCTTGGCCTTCATCAAAAAAGAAGTAATTGTCCGGTAAGTCGGTAAGGCAATAGGGGGATACGCTTCCCGTCACCACCTTCCCAGCCCTAAATTAAAAAGTGTTTTTTCCTTGGCAGGAAATAAAAGGTTGGCCACGAATCACACAAATTACACGAATAAAAAATACTCGTAACTTAGAATATATGTAAAATAAAAAACATAATTTATGTACATCCGTGCAATTCGTGGCAAAAATTAGCGGCCTGTAAAAATCGGTGACCGTCTTTCCAAGAAAGAAGCTACCCCTTCTTGATAGTCGCTAGTATGAGCGGCCTCGTATTGAAGTTCGTCTTCCGTGGCAAGCTGCTGTTCAAAAGTTTGATTGAGCGATTGGTTCAATGCTTGTTTGGTAAGTGCGAGCCCACGAGTTGGCATTTTGGATAAGGTGATGGCAATATTCATCGCTGATTCTGCAAAACTTTCATCAGGCAACACTTTATATATCATACCCATTTTTTCTGCTTCAGTGGCGCTTACCTTATCACCGAGCATCATTAAGGCAGTAGCCTTTTGAAAACCAATTAACCGTAATAAAGTATGGGTTCCACCACTATCAGGTATCAAACCAATTTTGCTAAATGCTTGAATAAAAGAGGCGGATTGGGTGGCTACTACAATGTCGCAACACAAAGCGATGTTCGCTCCAGCACCGGCTGCCACGCCATTTACGCCAACAACTACGGGTTTTTGTAATTGTCGTATGCGACTTACAATAGGGTTATAATGTTCTTTTAAAATACTTTCAAAGCCCGGTGCATCATCGCCCATTAATTCCCCGAGGTCTTGTCCGGCGCAAAATGCTCGTCCCGAACCGGTAATAAATACACATCGGATACTGTCATCCAAGGCACACACGTCCAATTTTGCCTGCAGTTCCAAAGCCATTTCACGATTAAAAGAATTAAATTTCTCCGGACGATTCAGCGTGATAACCGCAACGTTTTCTTGTATTTCGAAAAGAATAGATGGCATAACAAATGTTTTTTGTAGCAACAGAGATAATGAGAAAATAGCAGGTGAGAAAATAATTGTGAAAACATTGATTTGACATTTGTTGGAAAATTATATCGTAATTATAGAATTTATGTTTATATATGTAATGTATTAATTGCGAAATTTGAATTGAACATCACAATACTTATCCTTTTTATTGCTCGGCACTATTAATTATATAAAACATCACTTTAAATTTAATCAGGCTAATAGTTATACCCTCCATTACAACATGGTCATCTACGCTTTTGAAAAAAATTTTATCTAAAATTCAATCGTAATACGAGTCAACATAAGTGAAGCAATTGATTAGGGATACAATCTATAATAGCACTGAATGAATAAGGTTGAATGTTAGTAAAGTTCAATTGTCTATACTAGAAAGTGTCCATGTAAAATTGGTGGATAATGAAAGCGATTTGTGCCAAATTTTTTGTTGTTATAAATCAGGACAAACTAAAAAGGTAAATTAACATACAAATTACTCGTATTGCAGGGCTTTACGTGGATAAGGACCGTTCGTTATTTACAATAAACAAACTATATTTCATTTAAAACAGAACAAGTTTCAACAAATAGTGTTTCCTTTGGGAATATAAAAGGTTACTTACTAATTTTTAAATTTTAAAAACACAAACATGGAAACAAGTTTTGTATTAAAAACCTCCGAATTGACCCCTGATTTTATTGATGGAATCAATAAGGTTTTTTCCAAAAATGCGATATTGCATATTACCGTGCAATATGGTGCGGTTGGTGGCGACAACGCAGCAACAGTTGAGGCTCCCACCGCCGCTCCAGCAGGCAAAAAAAGAGGCCGTAAACCAGGTGCAAAAGCTGCAACTGCCACAGTAAAACCAACGGGTAAAAAGAGAGGTCGTAAACCAGGTGTAAAAGCTGCTGAACCTACTGCCACTGCAGAAGTAAAACCAGCAGGCAAAAAGCGTGGACCAAAACCAAAAGTAGCATCCGCAGAGTAAATTGAATTATATTGTTTCAAAAGGCCAGCATTGTTGCTGGTCTTTTGTTTTGGCATCATTTTTAAATCCATCATATTCTAATTTTATACAAACCGCCATTGTATTTTAAACGATTTGGTACATCAACGGTCAATGCGTTTTAACTTCATTTAACCAATAAAAAACAAATACTATGCAACGCAACAAATTACTTCTGCAAGTCTCTATTATGCTATTGTGTATTTTGGTTTCAGTTACACCGGTACATGCACAAGCAAAAATGATGGGTGGCGATATGGCAAAAAAGCAAACCGACAAAATGCAAGAGAAACTACCCATAACCGATAGCGTTACTTACCAAAAAGTGTATGATATCAATGCAAAGTATATGGAGAAAACAAAAGAAGCTATGCAAGATGGCGGTAGCAAACTAGCAAAGTTCAAAGCATTGAAATCAGTTCAAAATGAAAAAAATGCGGAGATGAAAGCGGTGCTAACTGCAGAACAATATAAAAAGTATGAAGAGATGGTAGCTGAAACAAAAGAAGAATTGAAAGCAAAATTCAAAGAGCGCAAAAATTAAATAGTCGATATCATTTTTGCTCAAGATTGTATTCGATGTCGACTACAGTCTTTTTTTTATTCCTAGAATTATTCAATGTCATGGATTTATTTATATATCATAATACATCCTTGCCCTTCACCTATTTTCTATATTTCTCTACAACATAGAATTGTTCCGTAAACCGTTTTAAATGAAGAATCGGTTTTATCATTTAGATGCTACTCTTTGTTTAACATCTTACAAGACCATATATTTTTTATGCTAATTCACAGTATTTTGAACCCTATACCTCCTCCAATAATCAAATAGTTACCTAGCAGATAACGATACTGAAACAGTAGACCTTGCTAGGTAATCAGGCTGATAATTCATTTCTTTTATCGATTTTAAAGTTGCCATTCTATCGCAAAGTTGTTGTGACTTTACTTTGCGTTTTAGCGCTATCTCCTCGAACCAAAAAATCGTTCGGCTTGTTATATGCCAAATTTGGCGCACCATTCACTATTTTGCATACTCATCCATCATAAAATTTATTGCTGCCAATGGCTTTAATAGAGTTTAAATTACCTAAACGTATCGCAAAGGCGCTTCACTTACCTGTATCCTCACCTCGGACACAGCAGTTGAAAGTATTAAAAAAGTTGCTTCGTAAGGCTCGGTTTACAGAGTTTGGACAAGCGTATCGTTTCGATGATGTTTTACTAAACAAGCATGTAGGTAAGAGCTTTCAAGAGCATGTACCCATTTTTGATTATACCAGCATTTACAAACAATGGTGGCACAAAACTTTGGAAGGTAGCCCCGATGTTTGCTGGCCTGGTAAAATAAAATTCTTTGCCTTGAGTAGCGGTACCAGTGAGGCCGCCAGTAAATATATTCCTGTAACGAACGAATTGATCCGCGGTAACAAAAACGTAATGGTTCGAATGTTGCTTGGGCTTCGTAATTTTTCAAATGTTCCGGTATCAAAGCTTACCAAAGGTTGGCTCACCTTGGGCGGAAGTACTTCGCTTACCAAAGGGCCAGGATATTATGCAGGCGATCTAAGTGGGATTGCCGCTAGAAAACAACCCTTTTGGTTTCAGCCATTTTATAAACCGGGCAAGAAAATAGCCCGTGAAAAAGATTGGCAAAAGAAACTTGAAGACATCGTTGAGAAAGCACCCGAGTGGGATATCAGCTTGATACTCGGTGTTCCCGCATGGGCGCAGTTGTGCATGGAAATGATCATTGAAAAGTATCAACTAAAGACCATCCACGATATCTGGCCAAACCTGTCGTTTTTCGTTCACGGCGGTGTTGCTTTTGAACCTTATAAAAAAGGTTTTACAAAATTGTTAGGCAAGCCACTGCTCTATATGAACACCTATTTGGCGAGTGAGGGGTTCCTAGCTTTCCAAAATAAAGAGCATGACAACAGTGTAGGATATATGCGTTTGGTAACCAACGAGCATATCTATTTCGAGTTTGTTGCCTTTAACGAACAAAATTTTGATGCGGACGGAAATATCAAACCCAATGCGCAGGCCTTTATGATCCACGAAGTGGAGGAGGGCCCAGATTATGCTATCTTGATAAGTACCGTAGCAGGTGCTTGGCGTTATTTGATAGGCGATACCGTAAAATTTGTGGATAAGGAAAATTGTCAGGTAATTATTACGGGCCGCACCAAATCTTTTTTGAGCTTGGTAGGCGAGCACTTGAGCGTGGATAATATGAACCGGGCCGTAGAAATGGCGCAGGAACATTTCAATATTTCGATTCCTGAATTTACGGTAGCGGGTGTGCCTTTTGGCAATTTTTTCGCCCATCACTGGTATGTAGCTACCGACGAAAAAGTAAATGCCCTAGAATTGGAAAAGTTTATAGATGCCAAACTTAGCGAACTGAACGACGATTATGCGGTGGAGCGTAGGCATGCCCTAAAAGAGATACGATTAGATGTGCTTACAGAGCAACAATTCATGGATTTCATGGCCAGTAAGGGCAAAATAGGTGGGCAGCATAAATTTCCGAGGGTATTAAAAGGAAAAATGTTAGATGACTGGCACCAATTTTTAAAAGGACAGATGGTCAAATAGTGCAGATATGTACTTGAAATTCATAATAATAACGTTTCAAGCGATGCAACTAATGGAAACTATTATTATTTTGCTGCCGCAGCTATTTTGTGCTAACAATTTAATAGCGCCCCATTTTAAAGATTTAATTAACCACACGCTAAAGCATGGATGTAATTCTTAAAGGCATAGGCTTGGGGCTTTTTCTCTCCATTAGTGTCGGGCCAATCGTATTTGCCATTATCAAGATGAGCTTGAGGTTTGGCAAAAAGGCGGGCTATGTTTTTATAGCCGGCATTTCTTTGAGCGATATCACCATGGTTGTGTTGGGTAATATGGCCGCAGAATTGGTTCGTGGCATCTTGGTATACAAAACCGCTATTGCCATTGGGGGCGCCATCCTATTGCTTTTTGTAGGTTGTTATAGTTTCTTCTTCAAGAAAGATCCATCGCCCGATGCTGGTGAAATAAAATTGAATATAGACGAAGAGGTAATAAAAAATGCCCCGGATGTAAACCACATTCACTGGCGCAGATCCGAGCTGTTCAAAATTTTTGCCCAAGGCTATTTCATGAATATCCTGAACCCAGGCGCCATTTTTTTATGGCTTACTTGGAGTACCACTTTTACTTATTTGTCATTGGGCGGCCGTGTGGTTTTGTTTGGCACCACCTTGGCTGTAGTGCTCCTTACCGATATTGCAAAAGTAGTTTTGGCTGGCGCTTTGCGCAAAAAACTTACCCCCAAAGCGCTGCACAATATTTCTAAGATTTCTGCCCTTGTGTTAATTGGCTTCGGACTAGCGATTATTATTGGTCTGCTATGGAGCAAATATCATTGATTTTATTGGCCGGCAAGGCTCGAAGGCGTCAAGTTTATCAATGGCTTTTATTTGCCGGAAAGAAGAGAAGTCGGGAAAGTTACTTGATGGAAGAAAATGTTCAAAGTATCTGCATTTGTCAAGCATCGGTCTTGTAATTGATTTTATTCATCGTGGATTTAAAGCAAAGAGGCAGTCCTGATACAGGACTGCCTCTTTGCTTTTTTAAATTAAAAATAATCTTATAGTGGGTTTTGAACTACTACGCCGTTGGTGTTGTTGATTTCCGATTGAGGAATCACAAATTGCCACCTAATATCACCCGCAGGAACGCTTAGAACGTTTCCAGCTACCGCAGCATCGTGGTTAGCTCCAGTTCTGTTCAAGTCGCTATTCAAACGTTTCAGATCATAGAAACGGAATCCTTCACCCCATAGCTCCACCCTGCGTTGAAACATTATTTCGTCGATTAGGGCCTGCCCTGTTTTGGTAGACAAAACATAACTAGCATCCCTTTGCTTTGCCAAAGTAAACAATACTGCTGCGGCTGCGGCATCTTGTCCACCTGCACGGGCTTTGGCTTCTGCTTCAATCAGGTACATTTCAGAAGCACGCATTAATGGCACGTCTCCAATGCTACTGCTTTGGTCAAGCACCATAAATTTCCTGCTCATATACGGTTTGCGAACTGCACCTGCTGTGGCGGTAGGAATGATAAAGGCAGTATTGGTTCCTGTAGGATCCCACAATTGCTTGCGAACATCTGTGGCAGTAATTTGGTTGTACAAGACGGAATTTATAGCCTTAGGGCATACACGGATAGCGGTAGAGTTAAAATTCACAGACATAAAGGCAAAGAACGAGTAGAAGTATGTTGTTTGATCAGCTTGCTGGTGTATACCCCACATCCATTCATTTTTGGTGTAATCGTTGAAGCCAGTCATATAATCCGCATTACTTAATAGCGTGTAACCGGTACGTGCTTCTAAAGCCATTTGGGCAGCTACCGTCCAATTTTGCTGCGCCAATGCGACCCTAGCCTTAAAACCTTTTGCAACACTTAAGTTGATGTGCGATTTATAGGTCCTGGTATAACTTGCCAACGCTACGATAGCATCATCCAAATCTTTATTGATTTGCGTGTAAACGTCTGCAACACTAGAGCGAGGGGTAGCTGTTGTAGATGCATGTAGTACAATTGGAAGGCCCATTCCATCGTTAGCTGTCGTTTTATCAAACCTCTTTCCAAACAACTGAATCATTTGAAAATAAGCCCAACCGCGGTATGCTAATGCCTCGCCCTTGATGGCTTTTTTATCCGCATCAGTGCCTGAAGCGCCATCTATACCATCAATAATCAAGTTGGCATTACTTATAAGGGTATAATAAAATAAATAATTAAAGTATGGAACCCTGTGGGCAGTATTCCGGTGGCTCACCCACCTGTACTCACCCAATAACCAAGTGCTGGTAGATGTGGTCAATAACAGGTCATCACCCATTACGTCCATGTACATCATGTTGGCACTTTGGCCGCCTTCATCTTGGTTGCTGTAAAATTGGGTGTACAAATATTTATGGATTCCGTTCAGCGCTGCCCAAGCTGCCGTGGTAGTTTCAAACGCTGTTTGTGATGAGATTTTATCTGTCGGGGCTGTTTCCAAATAGTCTTTTTTGCAGGAGGAAACAAGCGCTGTTATTGCCAAGACAATCCCCAAAAATTTATTATATATTTTCATGGTCGAAAAATTTAAAATGTTACGGTAATTCCAGCTGTTAAAATGCGGCTTACATTGTAGGTATTGTCCGTTGTGCCAGCAAAACTGCCGTTAACGTTCATACCGTTTCTTTTTGAGAACAAATGCAAGTTTTCTCCATTTACAAATACAGTGGCACTTTGTATTTTGGCCTTTGATAACAATGCTGATGGAATAGTATAAGATAAACTGATATTGTTTACGTTCAAAGATGTTCCACTTGTTAACCATCTGTCACTAGCTCCATCAAATGCAGATGTTCTGCTGTTATCCATGCGAGGTACATTCGTAATATCCCCTGCTTTTTGCCAGCGGCTCAAAATATCAGTTGAAAGTGCGGTACCATATGAACCTACGGACATCAATGAAGCATACGAACCATCATAGATTTTTCCTCCTACCCGGTATGTTAGCAAAAATGACAGATTGAAATTTTTGAAACGCACCGAATTTGTGATGCTACCATAATAGTCAGGCGTTGAAACGTCACCTGTATACATCAACTTGGCATTTGAGATATCGGTTGTAACCGTGTCTTTAGAGCCTTTACCATTATCAATAATGCGACAGTTGGTAGCGCTGTACGTATTATAAGTATACAATGCGGCACCATCTGTAGGATCTACACCATAAAAATGTTTTAACCAATAAGAATAGATAGAGTGGGTTTCGCTTAACTTTTTGGTACCATCTACAATTTCTTTTCTTCCGTCGGGCATTTTAGTGATTTCGTTCTTGAATTTGGTCCAGTTAACGCCTAAGTTCCAAGTCAAATCTTTTGTACGAATAATATCTCCGTTGAGCGTGACCTCAAAACCTTTATTAGACATATTGCCGATATTTTTGTTTACACTTAAAGAACCTGAGTAAATACCGCCATTGGATAACGGCTGCGGAACGCTAAAAATCAACCCACTTGTTAGTCTATTAAAATACTCAACTGTACCGCTGATGCGATTGCGAAAGAGTGAAAAATCTACACCCAGATCAAATGCTTTGCTTGTTTCCCAGGTTAAAGAATCGTTTGCAAGATTCCCTAATACAATGCCAGATTCTGTTCCATTGTTATAACCTAAAGTATAAAGACCTTGATATGGGTAATATCCTAAACCACCATCATTGCCGGTAATCCCGTAAGATGAACGGATTTTTAATTGATTTACCCATTTAATTGGCTGAAGGAACTTTTCACGATCCAGACGCCATCCACCGCCAACAGACCAGAAGTTTGCCCATCTAAAGTCTTTTGCAAATAGTGAGTTTCCATCTCTTCTTAAAGAACCTGATAAAAGATATTTTCCGTCAAAATCATAGTTGACCTTTGATAAAAAGCTTTCAATTTTCTTTTTATCTGTTTGAGAACTGATTGAGTTTGTTGTAGAAAAATTCTCGAATTCAGTAATGCCATCTGCTAGCTGGCCTTGTCTTGAGCCATATAGATAGTTATAGTTAAGATCGTAGTTTTCATGACCTACCAATGCGGAAATATTATGCATTCCAATACGCTTATTGAAATTCAATAATTGGTTAAAAGTATAGCTTGTAGTCTTTGTAGCTGTTCGTCTTGAACGACCCGATGGCGATCCATCACCAACAATCTTATTGTCATATTCTTGATACAGATAATCCAAAACATCAACGCTTAAATTGGTGGTTGCTTTTAACCATGGAGTAAAAATTAAATCTGCATACGTTCTTCCGCTTACTGCGTTCCTCTTTACTAATCTTTCATTCCACAAATTTTCGGCCACTGGATGCCGACCGGTACTTACTGGGCGAGATGCGCCACCTGAGTTTCCGTAATCATAATAGGGTTGTCCAGATGCATCAAGCAAATAAGCTCCAGTGGTTGCATCATGTGCATGAATGGGATAAATAGGCCCCATGTATCTAGTGGCATAGAACGGGTTTACCAAAGCTGATCCGCCATCTGTATAACCATTCTTATTGTTTACAACATTTCCAGCTACATTGAAACCGGTTTTGAACCAACTTAAGGGTTGTGTATTTACGCTAACTCTTCCAGAAAAACGTTTGAACCCAGAATTGATAAGATATCCTTTTTCATCATTATAACCAAAAGACCCGTAGTAATCAGATTTGTCTGAACCGCCATTATAAGTCAGTTGATATTCTTGCCTTGTGCTGCCTTGTGTAATTGCTTCCGCCCAATCTAAATCATCCGCCCATTTTAATTGGGCATTGGGGTTAAGTGTACCATTTTCTGCTACAATAGCAGTGCTGGCTACGTTGAATGGATTATAACCGAGGAACTGGCTGATGTCACTATAAGCTACGCCGTTATAATTTTGCTTGCCTGCATTAGCTCCGGTAGTAAACCTTGTTGGCCATGTTCCGCTTGCAAGTTTCGCAGCATCTGCGGCCGGAATATTGGCTGTTACCAAAGAATTTTTTAAAGCTTCCCACATTACAGGATAATATTGATAAGCGTCTATGCGGTCATACTCTGGCAAACCTCTTTGGGTTACACCTTGAGATGTTTTAAAAGTCAAGTGATTTGTGTTTTTCTTTCCTTTTTTGGTCGTGATTAAAATTACGCCGTTGCCAGCTCTGGCGCCATAAAGTGCAGCACTGGCTGCGTCTTTTAAAGTAGAAATGGATTCGATATCTTCTGCATTTAAATCGGAGATATTTGCATCGTATACTGCACCATCAACTACATATAAAGGGGCGCTACTTGCTGAATAAGAACCAAACCCTCTAATTCTGATAGCAGGCGCGGAACCTGGTTGACCGGTCGAGCCAGCAGCTTGGATACCGGGTCCAGCTCCTACCAATGCATTGGCTACATTACTCATAGGCCGTTTAGCAAAATCTTCTGCACTAACTTGTACAGAAGACCCAGTGTACTCACTTTTCTTCACCGTACCATAAGCCACTACAATAACTTCCTCCATAGATTTGTCTACCGCAGCTAATTGTGTATTTACGGTATTGTTGCTTCCAATGGTAATTTCTTTGGAGGCGAGGCCAATAGAGCTAATGATTAACACTCTTTGGCTTGCTGGCACACTAATAGAAAACGTGCCATCTTCTTTGGTACTAGTGCCAATTTTTGTTCCTTTTACAAGCACGGTAGCAGCAGGAATTGGCATTCCTTTTTCATCGGTTACGGTACCGGTTACGGTACGGTTTTGCGCCCACAGTTGTGCAAATGCAAAGCACAATGCTAGCAGCAGAGAGGTTTTTTTTCTCATGTACAATTGGATTTTGGTTGCTTAATAAGCCGTTAGGGGTAATAGCGTGGGAAAAATGAACAACCATCGATCAAAGTTCGATGTGGAAATTCATAAAAGTGAACGTATGGATAATTGCAAATATATGTTAACGAACGTTAAAATCAAACGATTTTATCTATAGAAATGCATAGCTCATCGACATTCGCTGAAATGTGGTGCCAATTAGAACAATTATTGGTCGATTATTGAATATAATCACCTTTTATCATGTGAGCCAAGCATCCCTAAAATCTCATCTACATAAGCTCGGTCGTTACTAAGGCGGGGAACCTTGTGTTGACCACCTAATTTTCCTTTACTATTGAGCCATTGGCTAAAGGTGCCCTTGGGTAGGGCCTGCACCGTCAATTGCCTTAGGGCAATATCTTTATATCTTTTGGCATCGTAATCGCTATTAATGATGCGCAATGCATTGTCTAGCTCAAAAGCAAATGCCTCGATGCTCTGGGGTGCCTTTTCAAATTCGATCAGCCATTGGTGGCCACCATTATTGGCCTGGCTAAAGTAAATAGGTGCAGCCGTGTAATCTATCATAATAGCACCTGTTTTTTCGCAGGCTATGGCAACTGCTTTATCGCTATTGTCCACAATTACTTCTTCACCAAAGGCGTTGATATAATGCTTCAACCGGCCGCTTACTTTAATGCGGAATGGAAAAGTGGTTGTAAATTGGATGGTATCACCCAAAAGATAACGCCAAAGGCCACCGGTGGTGCTAATAATCGGCGCATAGTTTTTACCAACCACCACATCTGCCAAGCCTACGGTTTTTGGATCCTCTTTGCCATACTCATCTACCGGCATAAATTCATAAAAAATGCCATGGTTGAGAAACAGCAGCATACCATCTTCATCCGGGTCTGTTTGGGCCGAAAAGAAGCCTTCGCTAGCATTGTATATTTCCAGATACCGGATGGGTTTGCCGATAAGCCGTTCAAATTGTTCCCGATACGGTACAAAAGAAACGCCGCCGTTAAAGTACAGTTCCAGATTGGGCCATACCTCGGCAAGTGTTTGTTTTCCGCTTAGTTCCAATATGCGTTTAATGAGCACCAACGTCCAAGTAGGAACGCCGCTAATGCTGGTCACGTTTTCCAACATCGTGGTTTGGGCAAGTGTTTCAATCTTGTTTTCCCATTCATCCAGCAAAGCGATGCTAAGTTCTGGCGTACGTAACCAATGCCCCCAAAAAGGCGTGTTCTGCATCAATACCGCACTCAAGTCACCGTATTTTATTTCGTCGTTCACATTGGCTACTTGGTGGCTACCACCAATTACCAGTCCTTTACCGGTAAGTAGATCGCTATCAGGAAAATTTTTGTAATACAGCGTTAGTGCATCTTTTGAGGCTTGAAAGTGGTTCTCGTCCAGGCTTTCTTTGCTTACGGGAATAAATTTGCTTCTGTCGCTGGTAGTGCCGCTGCTTTTAGCAAACCATTCCACCGGCGTGTTCCAAATCAGGTTGTCTTCTCCTTGCATCATGCGTTCGATGTAAGGTTTCATCTCATCGTAATTGCTAATGGGAACCGCCTGTTTAAAAGCTCGGGTCGTAAATGTTTTGTTGAAACCGTGCTTGCGACCAAACTCAGTGTATTGTGCTGCTGTAACCAAATGCTGTAACATGTGCCGTTGCGTACCTACTGGATCGTTTATCCATTGGTCGATGGTGTTTAAGCGGAACCGTGCTAAGCGGCTTATGGCAGGACTGAGCAATTTCATAAATTCTAGGGATGCTGGCAAAGTACGCAATTTTGGTTAAAAGGCGGAATTGGTAATGCTCGCAATAATTCTACTTGATGCAGAGAAATTATTATTAGAGAACTCAATCAAAAAAAACGACTGGTTTTGTAGTTCTTTTATATGGATAAATACTAAGAACTATAAGCACCTCTTCTTTTAACTTGAAAAAAATGACGTTCTTTTTGTCTAACTGGTAAAAGAATACATTAAGTTTTGTTGTAGTTCTCGCCAATGTAGGCATACTAGCTAATTTTTCAAGTTGCCCAAAAAGATGTGCTATGAATCTTTCCGCAGCATAGCGACCCCATTCTCTTTCTAAGTACTCAACAATGCCCTTTACGTCTGTTTCAGCACCTGTTGTCCAAACTATTTTCTCAACCATTCACTTACTTTATCTTTCATTTCCAGATTGGTTATGTAGTTACCAGTTTCATAATCACTCAAAGCCCTTACTATTTTTGATTGTAAGTCGTTAGGCAGGCTTTCTAGATCCACAGCTGTAATTGTATGTTCAGGATATAATATGCTATATAACTCGTCAACTACATCATCATCTTGTAATTGGTTCAATTTTCTTATAATGCTGTCTTTTTTTTCAGCTAAAGTTTTCATCTGCAAATTTTATTTATTAAAGGTAAGCAGAACTTTGAATTTCGTTTGACATGGAATTTACGTCTCACAAGCGCTTATGGGTACGAAACTTCCCTCATCTAAAATTTCCGCACAAAGCCTACCTGCAACATTTCAAATGTTACCTTCGCAATATGCAGGATTATTTAAAGGAACTGAACGAACAACAAAAGGAAGCGGTGTTGCACAAAGATGGCCCGCTGATGATTGTGGCTGGTGCCGGTAGCGGCAAAACCAAAGTGCTTACTACACGCATCGCACACTTAATGCATTACCATCATATAGATGCTTTTAACATATTGGCCCTCACATTTACCAATAAGGCGGCTGCCGAAATGAAGGAGCGTATAGAAAGGACATTGGGCAATAACGAAGCTAGAAACCTGTACGTAGGTACTTTCCATAGTGTATTTGCAAGAATTCTGCGGTCGGAAGCGCACCATATTGGCTATCCTAACAACTTTACCATTTACGATACAGATGATAGCCGCAGCGTAATAAAAACAGTGGTGAACGAACTGAATCTCGATGATAAAACCTATAAACCAAACGTGGTAGGTAATCGGATCAGTTCGGCCAAAAACGCGATGGTGGGACCAGCAGAATATATTTTGGATTATCATTTACAACAAGAAGATGCTCGTGCAAACCGCCCACAGATAGGTGCCATTTACGATGCGTACGTAAAACGTTGCTTTAAGAACGGTGCTATGGATTTTGATGACCTATTATTCAAAATGTATGAGTTACTGAATAGTCATCCCGCTGTATTGCATAAATATCAGCATAAATTTAAATATTTATTGGTTGATGAATACCAAGATACCAACACGACGCAGTACCAAATTGTGAAGCTGTTGGCTGCCGTAAGCGAAAATATTTGCGTGGTTGGTGATGATGCACAAAGTATCTACAGTTTTCGCGGTGCCACCATTGAGAACATCTTACAATTTCAAAAGGATTATGAGGATGTAAAAGTGGTGAAACTGGAACAGAATTATCGCAGCAAGAGCAATATCTTGAATGTAGCGAACGAGGTGATAAAAGTAAACAAGGGGCAGATCCCAAAAAACCTTTGGACAGAACAGGAAGCTGGAGAAAAGCTAAAACTAGTGCGTGTAGCCACTGATAATGAGGAAGGGAAATATACCGCCGATGCCATACAAGAACAGAAACTGAGGAACCATTACAATAACCGGGATTTTGCCATTCTTTATCGTACCAACGCACAAAGCCGTGCCTTTGAGGAATCGTTGCGCCGAATGAATATTGCGTATAAGATTTTTGGAGGTATCAGCTTTTTTCAACGGAAAGAAGTAAGGGATTATGTGGCCTACTTGCGGGTAATTGTAAATACCAAAGATGAGGAAGCACTGAAACGGATTATCAACTATCCCGTTCGTGGCATTGGTAAAACGACCATTGAGAAAGCAGTAACCTTTGCGAATGAACAGAACATACCGATGTACGAAGTAATTGAAAAAGCTGGTAGCTTCGGGTTCAAGGCAGGGGCGTTAGAATCCATGACCAACTTTGTGCAGATGATGCGTTATTTCCGCAGCATGCTGGATAAGGGCAATGCTTACGAAGTGGCCGTTCAAGTGGGCAAACACACTGGTTTTGTAAAGGAACTTTTTAATGATAAAAGTGCGGAAGGCGTAGCCAGATATGAAAACGTGCAATCGTTGCTGAACGGTATCAAAGAATTTACCGAAACGCCGATGAATGAAGAAGATGGCGAAGTAGGAGATAAGAGCCTAGGTGCTTATCTACAA
>Ga0247739_10000414_pt1 | contig 15273 bp, 11 predicted proteins | sample UWRJL058202B2_FD_180943 | JGI IMG/M metagenome (GOLD analysis project Ga0247739, IMG submission 180943) | Plant litter microbial communities from Arlington Agricultural Research Station in Wisconsin, United States - UWRJ-L058-202B-2 | ecosystem: Environmental > Terrestrial > Plant litter >...
ATATTTTCATCATATTTCTCTACTACAAAACCGCAAACATTTTTTTCTGCAGCTTGAGTTAAAAAATCATGCGCATCAAAATTTTCACCGCGCAATGCAACAAACAGATCACCTGCTGACAATGTACGCGTATCGGTATTTACAGTTGAAAAAGTAGTATCACCGTTACGCAATTCTATATTAGAGCCCTGCGCATTTAGAGACGAACGACAAAATTCGACAACTTGCGATAATGTGAAGGGAGCTATCATTGCGCATTCCCCTGTTGACTATTTTTATCTTCACGTAAATCACGTTTGGCTATTCTGCGTTGCAACGCGAGGCGACCTTGTTTGGTATCGCTAAATAAAATTGTTTGGTCAGAAAAAATTTGGTAGTCCTCATGCCCTTTACCGGCAATCAAAATCAGATCGCCGGGTTTTGCTTGCTGCACAGCAAAGTCAATTGCTTGAGCGCGATCAGCAATCACTAAACATCCATTAGGATTTTTGAGGCCGCGAATAATATCTGCGGCTATAGCCGATGGCTCCTCAGTGCGTGGATTGTCGTTAGTGACGATCACAAAATCGCTGTATTTTTCAGCTATGCCCCCCATTAAAGGTCGCTTGGTTTTATCCCGATCACCACCACACCCAAACACAGTCCATATACGTGCGTTACTGTGTTCGCGAATCGCACGCAAACTATTTTCCAACGCATCTGGCGTGTGCGCATAATCTACGAATACTTGAATATCCTGACTGCTATCATCAAGAGTTACGCCTTGCATTCGGCCCGGTGCAGCTAGCAATTCTGGAATTAAATTAACAACCTCTTGCAGCTTCACTCCATCGATACATATAGCTGCTATCGCGGCCAGTATATTACTGAGATTGAATCTCCCAATAAAAGGCGATACTAATTCAGCGTTACCCCACGGAGAATGTATAGTCGCTGTTGCTCCCGATGGGGTAAGGTGCAAATCAGATAAATAAATATCTGCAGAGCTATCGTTCACCGAGAACCCAATTGCCTTCACACCGACAGGAATTTTTTGTAGCAGACTTTTTGCCCAAGGGTCATCCGCATTAACAATTGCGTGCTTCAGCTTTGGGTGGTTGAGTAATTGCTCTTTAGCTTTCGCATAATTCTTAATATCACCGTGAAAATCCAAGTGATCTTGCGTGAGATTGGTAAAAATTGCGGTATCGAATTGCAAGGCAGCAACTCGCCCTAACACCAAACTTATTGACGATACTTCAATAGCAATAGTTTTGGCTTTTTGTGCTACTAAATCTGCAAGTATTCTTTGCAAACTTATGGGATCAGGTGTGGTTAATCCCGTGGATTGGGCCGCGTTAATTTGTTGTGCAATAGGTGCAACAGAATTTGCATCCAGGATTCCGTAACCTAAGGTGCCCACAACCCCTGCGGTATTTTTTTCGTGTTTAGACAGAAGTGCTGCAAGCTGAGCAATTAATAATGTACAAGTTGTTTTGCCGTTAGTGCCTGTAACACCAATTAAGCGACACACTTGACTGGGATGAGAATAGAAGCGGCCTGCAATGGCACTTGCTTGCTGCGATAAGTTTTCAACAGCAATAACTGGCACTGCATCAATCCAGTGAATCCCGTACCATTCTTTACCCGTCTCAACAAAAATCGCTGCGGCACCGCCCTCAATTGCTTTGGAAATAAATTGGCGGCCATCCAATTTTGCGCCGACAAGTGCAATAAAAATATCACCCGATTTAATTGCACGCGAGTCAAGATTTAATCCAGAAATAGAAATTGCTGCGGCATCGCCTAGCTGATAGTCAGGCAATAAATTCTGTAAAACTATTTTTTTAATAACAGGCGTCATTGCGGCGGCACCTCTTGCGGATTAGTTAACGCTTTTTGCGCTGCCGCTTCTTGTGCTTTTAATTTCGCTGCAGCTTTATCCGCTGCAATTTTTGCAGTTCTTGCGCTAAATGCCTTAACTTCTTCGACTTGTTCAATAGTTGCATCCGGTGGAACTTGCAACATACGTAATGCGTCTTCAGTTACTTTAGAAAATGCAGGTGCTGCAACCATACCGCCATTCGCAGTGGTACCAGCTCCTTGTGGCTCATCAATAACAACCATGGTCACAATACGTGGATTATCCACCGGAGCCATACCAGCAAACGAAGAAATTTGTTTGCCGCTGTAACGCCCGTTTGCAGATTTAAATGCAGTGCCTGTTTTGCCCGCAACCGTGTAAGAAATTGTGCGCGCGCGCTTACCCGTACCTTCAGCGGCAACAACTTTTTGCAGCATTGCTTTTACTTCGTCAGTAAATTTTTTATCAACAATTTTTGTACCTTCAGGTACGCCGTCGACTTTCAACAAAGAAATAGGACGTTTGATACCACCTGCCGCAATAATCGAATAAGCCTGCACAACTTGCAGAACAGTTAAATTTATCGCATAGCCAAACGCTACGTTACAACGCTCAATGATCTGTCCGATTTTTAATAAAGGAACTTTACCCGATGCTTCACCGGGAAAACCTGTACCAATTTGTTGCCCAATACCCAAACGGCTATACATATTCACCATGGTATTGGCTTCTAATTGCAGCGCAATTTTTGACATGGCAACGTTACTGGATTTAGCAATTGCCATTGATAAATCCAGCACGCCGTAATTAAAACCATCATCAGTAAATGTTTTTCCTGGAACCGAAAAATAACCGGGATTTGTATCAATCACATCAGTAGGTTTAAATTTTCCAGTTTCCAGAGCCGCCAGAATTGCTAAAGGTTTCATGGTCGAGCCTGGCTCATACAAATCGGTGATTGCGCGATTTCGTAAGGCTTGACCTTTCGCATGTGCACGGTCATTCGGGTTGTAAGACGGATAATTTGTCATTGCCAACACTTCGCCAGATTCGACATCCAAAATAACTAGCGAACCTGCAATACCACCGCTTTCTTCAACCGCTTTTTTTAATTCACGATGAGCGAGATATTGCAAACGCAAATCAATACTCAGCGTTAAATTTTGCCCCGAGCGAGCGGCTTTAATTAACTGCAATTCTTTTACTGTGCGGCCTTTTAAATCCTTCAATACGCGCTTGGAACCATTTTCTCCAGTAAGCCAAAGATCGTAAGCCATTTCCATACCTTCCTGACCGCGATCATCCACATCCGTCATTCCAACGATATGCGATGCAACGTCTGCAGCAGGATAGTAACGATGATATTCGGTTTGGTTGTTCACACCCGGAATATCAAGCTCCATAATTTTTTGTGCGGCATCAGGAGACATTTGTCGTTGCAGATACATAAATTCTTTATTGGCGTAACGTGTTAAACGCGCAACCATATCTGCTTTATTAATTCCCAATGCTTGCGCTAATTCGGCAAAACGTTGCGGTGATTGCAATAAAACTTTTGGATTTGCCCAGATAGTCGCAACCGGCGTACTCACCGCCAAAGGTGCGCCATTTCGATCGGTGATAACACCGCGGTAAGCGGGAATAGTTTCTGTGCGCAAAGTGCGCGCTTCACCTTGATCCTGCAAAAATTCAAAGCCTTTATCAGTATTTGGTAAAACTTGTAGGCTTGCTACATGACCGATCAATACCAATAACAAGATACCCATAACAACAACGACACAATAAAAACGCCAACGCGCAACCTTTAAGGGGCTGCGCGATTGCGATGATTGCGGTTTGTTTCGCTGTGAACCAGCGGTGGGCGAGAGTATGGCTGGAATTTTAATCATCGCTCGGCACCATGACGACATGCTCTGTTGTTGGTGCGATCATATTGAGCTCTTTATTGGCGATTCCTTCAACGCGACTGTAGGCCGCCCACGTACTTTCCTCTAAAAGATATTGTCCCCACTCGACTTGTAAATGCGACGCTTCGCGTCGCAGTGTCTCAAGTTGGTTTACATCGCGACGAACTTGTTGCGTTGAAGCAACGACTGCTAATGAAGATGCCACAACCGAAATCCAGAGACATGCCACCAGCAATAACGCCCAGGGCGCTATGCGTTGTGGTGCTCTGGATTTAAATAAATTCATGATCTTCCTGAGTTAATTTTGGATTAGTTTTTTAATGCTTTTCGGTTCACTTTTTTATCTTTCTGGAGATAAGTTTTAATAGCTCCGGCTCAAGAAATTTTTTCGGCAACTCTCATAATTGCACTGCGTGAACGAACATTTGCATCAACTTCGTTATCTCCCGCTTTAATTGCTTTGCCGCAAGAGCGCATGCGTTTATTAAGTTGCTCATCACGAATAGGTAAACCGCGCGGCACGGGGTCACCCAGTTCCTGGCGACGAATAAATCGCTTCACAATACGATCTTCTAACGAGTGGAAACTAATTACGACTAGACGCCCGCCGATTGCTAACACGTGAAGCGCTTGCTCCAATACCGCATCCAAATCGGTAAGCTCGTTATTCACATAAATTCGAATCGCCTGGAAAGCTCTAGTGGCTGGATGCTTTCCTTTTTCCCACGCAGGGTTCGCCTCTTTGATGACTTCCGCCAAATGTTTTGTGCGGGAAAAAGGTCTGACTTGCCGCTCAGCAACAATGGCGCGAGCCATACGTTTGGCAAAACGCTCTTCTCCAAACTCTTTGAGCACATAGGCGATATCATCTTCGGCAGAGGTGTTTACCCAATCGGCGGCGCTTTGGCCGCGCGTTTGGTCCATGCGCATATCCAAGGGGCCATCGTTTTGAAAACTAAACCCGCGCTCCGCTTCATCCAACTGCGGCGATGACACACCCAAATCTAAAAGCACGCCACTGACATTTCCGACCATATCGCGAGCAGCAACTAATTCAGCTAACTCTGCAAAAGAACCGTGTGCAATTTCAAATCGAGAATCTTGAGCAAACCGCGTATTTGCAGTTGCGATAGCGGCCAAATCCTTATCAATGCCAAGCAACTGTCCCTTGGACGATAAATGCTCCAACACCAACGCGCTGTGTCCGCCACGCCCGAAAGTTCCATCCACGTAAAAGCCATCAGGATTACTTACCAATGCGTCCACCGCCTCGTGTAAAAGAACGGTGATATGTTGAAGTTGAGTCACGAACAGCTCCTAAAGCGAAAGCGATTGCATTTCGCTGGGAATTTCGTCATCAACAGGTTCATCCAGTAGCGACAGCCAACTCTCTTCACTCCACAACTCCAGCTTTTTACCTTGGCCGACCAACATCATTTTCTTATCAATGTTGGCGTATTCACGCAATGTTGGCGGCACTACCACACGACCATTGGAATCGATGTCCAAGGTGGTGGCATAACCGATCAAAATGCGCTTGGTGCGCTGAGAAACTTTGTTGAAGCTGGGAAGCGCCTCTATCTGCGGTAATAACTCAATCCATTCCGGCTCGGGATACACTAATAAACAGCGATCTTGCGTGTGTGCAGTAATCACCAGACGCCCGCCACACAACGCTACCAACTCCTCGCGGATGCGAGTCGGTATCGCCATGCGACCCTTCGGGTCCATGCTGATTGAATTACTACCTGTGAACACGTATCACCACTTTTTCGTTCTTGCTGTCGTTATTAGTAGATATTTTCCACAAAACACCACTAAAACCCACTTTTTTCCACAATGCACACTATAAATCGCGAGGACTCAAAGTCAAGCAAGCAAACGGGAAAAGACGCATAAAATCACACTAAAAAACGTGATCACGACGGCAACTACAGCGAATAAGCGAGAAAAGCGACGCAATCAAGATCAGGTTTTTTAGCAAAAACAAAGCAATAGAAAGCTAACTTAAAGTAAAACATTAAGTTTGGGATTATTTTGTATTAAATAAGATGATTTTTTAGAAGGAAGAGGTCTATAACAACTGCCGTAGACGGGCTAATGTAAATGATCAATTGGGCGCTGGCCGGAGATAGGCCATAAAGCAAGTAACAGCGTTTTTAATGCTGAGAGAGGTTATTACTTTGAAATAGCTTTGGCAAGTTTACAACGCTAGAAGAGTAATAATTCAAATTAGTGAGACAGAAAGCCGATCATCTCGGAAAAAAAGCTTTATCACTGCCTGAGCTGAAATAATTAATTTGGCCTGTACGACCCGTTATAATTTTGCTCATTATTTGAGAATGTTCCGGGAGCGAAACATCATGACTGATAATATTGTCACGCAATCGCGACAAGTAGTTATTAATAAATATTTCAAGGGATGATAAGTATGGCAAGAAATAATATTTCCAATCTAATTAGTGGCGCAGTCGGAGCGGGAGCAAAAGCCTCCAACAATCCAAAAGATGTAAAAATAATTCAATATCTATTCAACATCATCGCTGCAGGTCCCAATTTATTTCCTGAGACAGGCATCTGTAATCAAGATCTAATTTTAAAAATCAAACGTTTCCAGCTTCAAGATTTACGATTTCCAGTTGCAGATGGACGAATAGATCCCGCTGGTAAATCTTTAAAGGCATTAGTTGAGAAAGCACAACAAAAACGACCATTACGAAACGATTTGAATAACTCATCACAAGCATATCTTTTTGGAGGAGCTTGGTGTGGAGGAAGCCTGCCAACCGAAGTGTCAAACATCATGGCATTTCTTGGTTTTAAATCCTCATTGGGATTAGATAAAAATTCTGGAACACCTCACAGAGCAGTAGTAGACAGTTATTTAATGCTGAATAGTAAAAGCATACCTACTCAAGACAACACCCTAAAGAAATCAATTGCAAGCTCTAATACCTCAAGCAATAAGCTTACAAGTAGCGACTATCAGGCGGCAGCAACATCATTAGGTAGTGGTATTTCTTCTGCAATTATTCAAGCGTTTGCAGAGGTGGAATCTGGAGGTCGCAGTGGATTCGGCCCAGATGGATTGCCCGTCATTGCTTTTGAAGGGCATATTTTTAGGAAATACACCGGAAAAAAATATGATGCCACTCACCCCAAGCTGTCTTACAAATATGTAAAAAAAGCGGGTTCTGAATGGCTTGAAAATAATAAAAATCAAAAAACGGCATGGAAGACTCTTAAAGCTGCAATGGATCTAGATGCCGCAGCCGCAGTAAAAGCTTGTTCGTGGGGTATGTTTCAAATTATGGGGTTCAATTACAGCGCGTGTGGTTACTCTTCTGTTGAAAATTTTGTTGTCGCTATGAAAGCAGGTGAAAAAGGTCAGCTTGATGCGTTCGTTTCGTTTTGCAAATCATTACCGGGTATGGTGGAAGCCATAAAAAGTAAAAACTTTGTTAAAATGGCTACTTTTTACAACGGAGAGGATTATGGGGATTATGACAAAAGAATTAGCAAGGCCTATAAAAAACATGGAGGTAATTAAGATGAGCAAAGTAATTAAATTACTTCCGATGCTAGCTATCACACTTACCCTTATTACCAATGCTTGCGCGGAGATCGTCCGCTTCGAGCCCGGAGTCTACGAAAATTTGCTGTTAGGCGTTAACAAAAACGGCTCTGTCACGGGTTATTACCGCGAAGCACAAGGTGAAGGCGTTGTAAAATCCTGTGTTTTCTCATTTAAAGGCGAAGCAAAAGAGAGTTCAGCAAATATTATTGTTGGAGGGGATAAATCATTCCCGGGCGAAATAAAAGCGGGAACTGATGAAATTAATCTAAAAATCGAAAAGGGTCGCGAGCTACCCGGTTGTGGTTTGGTGTTAATGCCAGAAATAGCTACCGGCATAAGTTTTGATTTAATCACCAAGGCACCATGGAGCGAGCTTAGAGTTATCACAAATGAAAAGTCATATTTCCACTCTGAACCAAAAGCAGATAAAAAGCTGAAGTCATACCTTGTTAAGGGTGATGTGGTAGGTGTAGTTGCAACCCAGAACGATTGGCTGCAAATTGATTATTACTCAAGCAATGGAAAAATGACTCGCCGTTGGATTAATAGCCATGAAACAGCGAGCTTGCAACTCATCAATTAGTACTAAAGCTGGAAACTAAAACTTGTTTCCAGCTTTAGTTGGTATTTAACCCAAGCGACAATCCCGCTCAGGTTTTACTATAGGCGGAGTCAGCCGGCGAGCTATCCCTTCGAGCAAAAACCACCACTGATCCTGAAGAAGTCGCGACAGCATATCGCCAAGTCCTAAGCATGCTTGAGAATCACACCGATTTATTTTTTCTCTTGGTTGAGAGGGCTGTAATCATCTACGAGAAGGCCTTTAGCGAAATCACCTATACAACTCGAATTCTTCATCCATTGCTTAAGGCGCTTCCTATAGTGTTGCAACCTGAGGTTAACGCAACCAGCAAAGGAATTTGCATGGCGTTATTTTCCTATAAAAAGCGACAAAACAGTTCAATTTTCGATTCCCTTAAATAAATTCTGCGATTTTTTTTACCAATGCCTCGCCTTTTCACCCTATGGTTTGACTGTTTCAGAAATTAGCTGTAGGGCCCTGGAATATTCCCACCGATATTTTAAAAAAAATAAAGACGGCTTCGGCAGACATACATATCCACATTACTAGCGGTGCTCGGTATCCGCGAAAACAACTTTATCTGTGATGTCATATCTAAGAGGAACAAAATAATGATTTCCAACATAATAATTAAGAGAAAGATAATTACGTTTTTACTATTTTTTTTATTCGTGCCAGCAGTCCAGGCACAAAGCAATAACATCTCCGTGGACTTGGGGAGTACTATTCGCCCGGTCACCCACGCTGCCTCGGGTGCGCTATATGGCGTCACTGAGACCTTACCAACGGACATCAATGGCTTGGTGGCTCCGCTTAAGCCACGCATGTATACCCAACCGGCACGCAGTGGCTCGGGGTTCCAGCAGCCTATAGGTGCTGCGATACCTGTTTCCCAGCGGCTTGCGAATACCACAGCACAAGTCACCATCAGGCTGGCGGACATACTTCCGGGCTGGCCGTATCGATGGTCGGGCTGGTCTAACTGGTCTTCGCAGGTTAGGTCTGTTATCACCGATAAACGCAATTCTGGTCGAAATAATTATTACGGCTACGAAATATGGAACGAACCCAACGGCACCTGGGTTAGCTCGAATGGAAATTTCAATTCGACCTTGTGGAAACCAACTTATGATTTGATTCGCGCGCAGGATCCAGGAGCGCGCATCATCGGCCCTTCCACCGCTTGGTACCACCGCTCGTATATCGAGTCATTCCTTCGATATTGTGTCGCCAACAATTGTCTGCCGGACGTGATTGGCTGGCATGAACTGGGAGGGGCGGACTACATCACCGCCAACATCAATGACTACCGTGCGCTTGAGCGGAGTCTTGGCATATCTCCAAGACCCATCAGCATCAACGAGTATTCTCACGGTACTCACGAATATGAAGGTGCTCCTGGTATTTCCGTACCTTTCATCGCCAAGTTTGAACGCAATCAAGTTGAGTCGGCCAGCATCTCCTGGTGGTTTACCAACCTGCCCGGTAGGCTGGGCAGCCTGCTGACCCCGAACAACCAGCGCGGCGGCGGCTGGTGGTTGTACAAATGGTATGGTGACATGACCGGTAATATGGTTAAGGTGACACCGCCCAATCAAAATGGCCACGGCCTGGATGCATTTGCGAGTCTCGATACCGGGGCTGGCTATGCCAGTATCGTGCTTGGAGGCGATTTCACCGGTACTGCAAATGTTGTGATAAGTAATGTACCGGCCAGTTTCGGTAGCACGGTGAATGTCATTGTGGAGTATGTTCAGTGGTCGGATAAGAATACTCCCGTGAATGGCCCGGTCACCGCCGCGCAGTCAGTATTCAATGTCGTTAAGGGGTCGCTCTCAGTTCCCGTAACTATGTTTAATTCGTTCTATGGTTACCGTGTATACATTTCCGGTAAAGGAGGCCAACCTGCGGGTGATGCGCTGGAAGTGGAACTGGAAAGTCTGAACGGCCAAGGCGGTTTCTCTCCGTTTATTGTGCGGTCCGATTCAGCGGCGTCCGGCGGACAATATATTTCATGGCCGGATAACGCTAACCAGGTTCTGGCCTCTCCCTCGGACAACGCAACCGGTCAGGTCTCTATACCTTTTGCCCTGTCCGAGCCGGCCAATGTGAGCTTCTCCGTTCGAGCCAATATGGCTAATGCAGATGACGATTCTTTTTATTACAAGCTTGATTCGGGTGCCTGGACCACACATAACAATTCCGTAACCAATGGTTGGAGCACGTTAACGCCGACAACATTCAATAATCTTTCAGCTGGCAATCACACCTTGTTCTTACTAAGGCGTGAGGATGGTGCTGGGCTGGACAAGGTGACTCTTACAGCGTCAGCTGGAGATATCACCAGCAGATCTGCATCTGTTAGTTCCAGTAGTAGTTTGTCCAGTAGCAGTTCTTCAAATCGTAGTTTGTTGAGCAGTAGCTCTTCAAATCGCAGCTTGTCGAGTAGTACTTCTTCAAATCGTAGCTCGTCCAGCACGCCCAGTGGCAACGGTGTGACCTGCTCAGTGGGTGAAGTCAGCAGTTGGGGTAGTGGTTTCACGGCTAGCTTTACTGTCAAGAATGCTGGGAGCTCCGCTGTCAACGGTTGGTCTGTCGGTCTGCGATTTACTGGCGCGATCAGCGTCGTAAACTTCTGGAATACAACTATTTCAGGTTCGGGCAGTTCGTATACTGCAGCCAACGCCAGTTACAACGCGAGCATTGGCCCTGGACAGAGCCTCAGCTTTGGTTTTCAAGGGTCGGGTAGTCCCGGAAGCATCAGTTGCAATTAACTGTTGAGGAGGCAGGTTAATTGACTTGACTCCTTTCAAAAGCTGCTCGGCCTGTAAGCCGCGCAGCTTTTTTTCAGTGTATCTATTTTTCCTCTCCGTTTTATTTGTGTAGATCCTTCCTTCATTTTTACTGGCGTATTGACCAAGCGTGATCTTTTAGTTTTTTTAGAATTTATAATGAAGGAATTTAATTAGCTCTCGCTTACTCATTATCTTTTTAAAGCATGCGGATAACCCAGCGATAATAATGGTAGCCGTTTGAGCGATTTTGTATGAGGTATGTAGCATTTTTTGTAGCAAACCTGAGTAAGAGAGTAAAACACCTCTCAAACTCAGGCTGTACAAATAGGTGGAGTTGGCAGTAAGCCGGGTTCTGTCGTGGACAGTCATTCATCTGGGATATGCGTCGCCGCATACCTCAAGCAACCTACCCGAATCCAGTGCGGGCCACACCTCAGGATTCCTATTTGGTCTTGCTCCGAGCGGGGTTTACCGTGCCACGGACTGTTACCAGCCGCGCGGTGCGCTCTTACCGCACCCTTTCACCCTTACCGGCGATCCGACTGCATAACTGGATCGCTTAGGCGGTTTGCTTTCTGTTGCACTTTCCGTAGGTTCACACCTCCCAGGCGTTACCTGGCGCTCTGCCCTATGGAGCCCGGACTTTCCTCCCCAATGCACCGCGCAATACTCAAGAGAATTACGCAGTTAACACCGGAGCGACTGTCTAGCCAACTCCGGCGCGCACACTACGCTCACGAACCTAAAAGCACAAGTGGAATACCATGTGTTATATGCTCAATTACTCTTCAAACCTTTTGCGATTTAGGACGTTATTATTTTGCATTCGATTCGCGAACAGATTTTGAAAAAGCTGATTGCAAAACACTCACACTTTTTAAAAGAAAATTGAGACGCCAATATTTTTATTACACAGTGGTAAGCGTGAAAGAAATCCACAAACCATATGACGATACATATTGTTATTCAGTATGATGCCTTTCAAAATATGTTTACACGAATGCAAAGTTCGCAAAAATATAAAACAAAAAATCAAAAGCCGCTGCTGAAATACGACTAAAAGCAGCTTAATGTAAACCTCAATGCACGACAGGAATCAGAAGCATGAATATGACATTCACCTGCATTTTATAAGCGCAAATGCGTTCGCAACTGGTATTTTTGCGTTTTTCTACTATTACTAATCATGGATTTACGCATTCACACCATAATTAATTTACTTAAATCCACCTATAAAAATATCGCCTTTTGAGGAGCTCACCTCGTGAAATTTCCAAAACTCAGCTTACTTTCGGTAGTGATTGCCACACATATTAGTTTTCCAATTTTCGCTGCTGATGCACCAGTGCTCGACGAAGTTGTAGTAACTGCGCAAAAACGTGTTCAGAAGTTGGAAGACGTGCCTATTTCTTTAACCGCCATCAACGGCGCTAAACTGGAAGAAGCGGGAATTGTAAGCATATCCGGCATTTCGGATTACACACCCAGTTTCAATATGACTCAAACGGGTATTGGTACCAACATCGCTATTCGCGGAATTAGTTCAGGCGTGAACCAAGGCTTTGAACAATCTGCCGCTATGTTTGTGGATGGTATTCACTACGGCCGTGCACAGTTAGCACGAGCACCTTTTCTCGACATTGAACGAATCGAAGTATTACGCGGACCGCAAAGCATTTTATTTGGAAAAAATAGTACGGCGGGAGCGATCAGCATTATCAATGCAAAACCTGGCGATGAATTTTTCGGTAAATTAAATCTGAGCTACGAACCTGAGTACGAAGAAAGAGAAGCTCGCCTTGTTCTCTCCGGCCCGATTAGCGAAACCGTTGGCGGACGCATGGCGATTTTAAGTCGCAAGAGCGATGGGTTTATTGAAAACACGACTCTTGATCGCAATGAATCTGCTGATGAAGATCGTGTAATCCGCGCAACACTTGAATGGAAACCCACTGATACCTGGGATTTCACATTAAAACTTGAAGACGGATCATTTGATAGCAACGGTCGCAATGTTGAAGCTGTTAAACCTGTTACCAATCCAGAACCAAAACTTAACCCCACTAATAATCCGAATCCATACAAAACCACTCTCGAACTCCTGACGGGAGGAAAATACCATCTCGATACAACTGACGATGGAAAACGTCAGTCAAACGGTGATTACAGTTTCAACGATACTAGCAACATTACCTTGACGGCCGAGCACGATATTGGTGGTTTAACGTTAACGTCAGTGACTGGCTATAACGGTTATACCTATTCAGAATTATGTGATTGTGATTTTACTGGCGCACCCGGCTTCAATATTTTTTCCGACGAAAAATATCGTCAAATAAGTCAAGAATTACGGCTTGCGTCTTCAGCAGATCAAACTGTGAGTTGGATTGGCGGTGTGTTTTATCAAGGAAGCAATATTCAATTTCACGACAATATATTTGTGCCGAGAGATAGTTTTATTGCAACAGCAGTTGATCAAAGATTACGTGGCGCATCAACACAACGTGATTTTGATCAAGACACAAAGCTTTACGCCGTCTTTGCTCAAGCGACCTGGAACATTACCGATACTAATCGCCTGATACTCGGTGGTCGCTATTCTGATGAAGAAAAAGAGGCAAGCCGTCATCAATATCACGTCACTCCAACGGGCATTGTTTTACCGCAAGGAACAGTAGCCGATACTTACAATCAACTTTGGTCAGTATTCTTTATAGATCCGCACAATATTAAGAGTGACCGCAACGAATCTGGTTTTGATCCGCAAATTATTTTTCAACAGGATCTCAATGCAACCGACCGACTTTATGCGAGCTACACCACCGGATTTAAATCTGGCGGTTACGATGTGCGTGCAAACGCAGCACCTAATAATTTAGGAGGCGTATTCCCGAACATTGGAGGTAGCTGGGAATTTGAAAAGGAAAAAGTTAAGAATTATGAACTCGGCGGCAAGTTTTTGCTGGGCAGCGCAGCAGAACTTAACGTTGCAATTTTCCGTTCCGATTTCACAAATATGCAAACAAGCCAATTCGACGGCAAATTAACGTTCAATGTCACTAATGCAGGTGAAGCTAGAGTGCAGGGCTTGGAAGTTGACGGACGTTGGGCTATCACTAGCGACTTACTATTGCGCGGCGGAGTAAGTTATTTAGACTTTGAATACCTCGACTTCCCTAATGGTCAGTGTGCGTTCGGACAAGCTCCAAACAGTGGCCCAACCACATGCAGTCAAACCGGAATGCGTCGTGAGTTTGTTCCGAAATATCAAGGCAATCTAGGCCTGGATTACGATATAAACCTCTCCAATGGCTGGAAAATTACCAATACGCTGGATGTGATTTTCAATGATGGTTATCTAACAACACCTTCACTGGATAAACGTTTTGTGCAGTCGTCTTACACCAAATTGAATGCGCGTATCGCATTGAGTGGCACTGATGATATGTGGGAGCTTGCGCTCGTTGGCAAGAATCTGACTGACGAATCCATCATTACTTACGCAAATGGTTTACCGGTTGCAAGTCTGCTTACTAGAGAGGCGGGCTCAGGGTTCTATGCGTTTTACGAACCCGCGCGCAGTGTTGCAATTCAGGGGTCAATTAAATTCTAATCCGTGTTGAATTATAAGTTCTCTTAAAGTTTATATTTATCCAACCTAAAAGCCGTACCAGATATTTGGTGCGGCTTTTTTATTGCTCGAACTAAAAAATGTTCAATACTCGCATTTGAAAAACCAACATATGCGTGTTAGCTTTCAGTGAAATAATAATCGGCGTTCACAACTGATGACATTAAAAAATCACCACCAATCTGAAGCAAAGTTACGTGCACAATTGCGCCTAATGCTTGGAAACGAAATCGCATTTGGCCCCGGCAAAGCAGATTTATTAGACGCTATTAATGATGCAGGCTCAATCTCTGCCGCCGGGAAAAAATTGGGTATGAGCTACAGGCGAGCATGGCTGTTGGTAGATGCCATGAACCGCTGTTTTAACACGCCTTTAATTTCTGCGGCGAAAGGCGGTGCAAACGGTGGTGGTGCGCAATTAACAGACACAGGCAAACAGATACTTAAGAATTATCGTGAACTGCAAACAGAAATAGCCGTCGTCACCAATAAACATTTCGCAGTATTCAAGCCATTATTGCGCAAAAAACCACTCGATTCTAATTAGACACTTGTTTAACTTTCGTTAGCAATCAATTGTCCATTATTCATAATAAGCCGGGTATCTGTAAGAAACTCAATCTCATTCGGTGAATGTGTAACGTAAATCATAGGAATTTTACATTCCGATTTAATACGTAAAAAAAATGGCAGAATTTGATGTTTGAGTCGTTCATCAAGCGCAGATATTGGCTCATCCAATAACAGTAACTCCGGTGAATACAATACCGCTCTGCCTAAGGCCACACGCTGTTTTTCACCGCCAGAAAGGGTATTGATCTTGCGCTCCAACAAATGATCAATTTCAAACAACTCAACAATTTCGCGCAGTGAAAAATGTCGCTGTTCCTCTGAAATATTACGATAACCGTACAGCAAATTATTACGAACGGATAAA
>Ga0247739_10000415_pt1 | contig 15270 bp, 18 predicted proteins | sample UWRJL058202B2_FD_180943 | JGI IMG/M metagenome (GOLD analysis project Ga0247739, IMG submission 180943) | Plant litter microbial communities from Arlington Agricultural Research Station in Wisconsin, United States - UWRJ-L058-202B-2 | ecosystem: Environmental > Terrestrial > Plant litter >...
ATCATACAACCGCCTGGAAGAGATTGTTTTAAGTTTTAATAAAGAGAAAAATAGTAATTATCAACCTGAAAAATCTGCCGATACTGCGGTGTACCGAACGGGTTTAGAAAATTGGGAAGTATATGGTGTGACAGAAACTTTGGATGGAAAAGTAGTTTACAGAGCTTGTGCCGCAGAGCGATATCCTGGTGAAGGAAGAAAATACGAATTGCCGGTTTATATTATTCCAAAAGGTACTTATTTATCCATGAATATTGAAAACTGGCAGGCTAAAACAATGGAGATCGGGAGTTATTTTCATCAGTTATTCCAGCATCCTGATGTGAAGGAGCACAGCGTTTGTTTAGAATATTATGAATCAGCTGATGAAATGCAAATCATGGTTCAGCATAAATGATTTAGAAAATTAAATGTTTTAAAGTATAATTCGGAACGGATTGCAATCAGGGTTTATTCAATACCTTTTGTATAAAAAAATATGTAAGAAAACATGTTCCGAAAGCTTAATTCTTTAAACATCATGGAAAAATTTATGCTGCTGATCAGGCAGGATCTTGAAGAAGTAAACCAAATGACAAAAGAAGAATATCAGGTCCGGCTTGATCTGATGCTTGGCTGGGTAGCGCAGTTAACTGAAACCGGCAACTTTATCACTGCCGAACCATTACTGACAACCGGAAGATATGTAACCAAAACAGAGGTACTTTCAGACGGGCCATTTATTGAAGCAAAAGAAGCTGTCAGCGGATATTTCATCATTAATGCAGAAAATCTCGATCAAGCCGTTTCTTTGGCTAAACAATGTCCGCAAATTTTAACAAATGATGTAGTAATAGAAGTCAGACCTATCCGGCTTTAGAATAAATCAATGAAAATTAGTTAAATATCAATTTATTGTAACTCCGGACAGCGTGGAAAAATTTTTGTTATTGATCAGAGAAGATGTGGAAAAGCTTAAAGAACTTCCCGAAATAGATTTTCAGGCATGTATGAATCGAATGGGATTATGGGTGGAGAATCTGGCAGAAAATGGAAATCATGTTCTTGCGGCGGAACCGCTCAAAACTATTGGAAGGTATGTCAGCAAAGAAAATGTACTTTCCGACGGACCGTTTATTGAAGCCAAAGAAGCAATCAGCGGATATTTTATTATCCAGGCTGAAAATTTGGAAAAGGCAGCAGCACTTGCACAAACCTGTCCGCAAGTGCTTAATAACACAAGTGTTATAGAAGTACGCCGGATTATGGAACTTGATTAAAGTAATGGTCGGTGCCGGAAATTGTAAACCTATTTATTATGGAAAATTTTTTATTGTTGATTCGCGAAGATGTTAAAAAGGAAAGTTTAGTGAGTGAGGAAGAATTTGACGCTAACATCCAGAAAATGACAAAATGGGTGGAAGAACTCGCTGAGTCAGGAAATTATATCAGTGGGGAGCCTTTAAAAACGACCGGCCGGTATGTAGGCAAAGATTATATACTTTCTGATGGCCCTTTCATTGAAGCGAAAGAAGCCATTAGCGGTTATATATTTATTCAGGCGGAAAATATTAATCAGGCGGCGGCCATTGCACAAAATTGCCCGGAAGTGCTGGATGGCAGGGTTGTAATTGAAGTTCGCCCCATTATTGAAATTGACAATGATTGACACTCCGGAACAAGTACAGCAAAAGGTAAATCATCTTTACAAAAGCCATTATGGAAAAATGGTGTCATCACTGCTGTATTTTTCTCAAAGTATTGACCTCGAATCAGCCGAAGATTTGGTTCAGGATGCTTTCACAGCGGCATTGCTGCACTGGCGCGAGGATGGAATACCTTCGAATCCGGCGGGTTGGATTTTTAAAGTTTGCAGGAATAAAGCTTTGAATAAAATTAAACAGGGAGAAAAAGTCAGGGGATTTTTTGAAAACGAAGATTTTGATGGTATTGAAACCAAATTTTCAGAATCGCCGATTGATGACCAGCAATTAAAATTACTGTTTGCCTGTGCGCAGCCGGATTTTTCTCCAAAAGTACAGGTTGTAATTACATTGAAGTACGTCGTAAATCTTAAAGTTGAGGCAATTGCAAAAATTTTAGCGATGTCGATCGATGGCGTAGATAAATTGCTTTTAAGGGCCAGACAGAAAATCAGGGATGAAAAAATCCTCTTTACAGAACCTGATATATTTTTCCTGAAATACCGGATCCCGATTGTTCACAAAATTATTTACCTCATTTTTAATGAAGGGTACAAATCTTCCTGGGGAAAAGAAATTATCAGGGAAGAGCTTTGTGAGGATGCGCTGCTAATGAATAAAGCATTGCTGGAAAGCGGAATCGGAAATAAAGAAACGGCTGCTTTGCATGCCATGATGCTTTTCAATGCCGCCAGATTTAAAGCAAGATTTGGAAGCGAAGGAGAACTTCTGGATCTGGAACAGCAGGATAGATCCTTGTGGAACAGGGAGTTAATTCTATATGCTTCAAAATTCATGTCTGATTCTCAGGGCGGTCCTATTTCATCCTATCATTATGAAGCCGCCATCGCTTACCTGCATTGTATGGCCAAAGATTTCAGATCTACCGACTGGATTTCCATCAGCAAACTTTATCATCAATTATTGGAAAACAGCCCCAATCCGTTTGTAGAAATGAATTATGCTATTGCCTTATACTATTCGGGTCAGAAACAAAAATCACTGGATATTCTTCATCAATTGCAGCAAAAACCATTTTTGAATCAATACTATTTGCTAAATGCTGCATTGGGGAAAATTAATCTTTTGGAAGGGAATTATTCCAAAGCCAGGACATATTTTATCAAAACATTGCAGCAAACCGACTCGCAATTAGAAAAAAATTACGTGCAGAAATTGGTGGACGGGATGGAGGATTAAGTTTTTCTTGCCACGGATGCGCGAATTTTCCCGAATAATTTATTTAATCTACCGTCAAATGAAAGATTCATTAGATAAACATTAAATTTTTACTTTTTAATTCGTGAAAATTCGTGCATCCGTGGCAAGAAAACCCTTAAATCTTCTTCCCCTGTATTCGGAACGCATTTAAAATGGCTAGTAAAGCGACACCAACATCTGCGAAAACTGCTTCCCATAGTGTTGCAATTCCACCAGCGCCAAGCACCATAACCACTATCTTTATTCCCATCGCAAGCGATATATTCTGATACACAATGCTTTTCGTAATTCGTCCCGCTTTAATGGCTGATACGATTTTAGAAGGCTGATCATTTTGAATCACAATATCTGCGGTCTCAATCGTAGCATCCGAACCTAAGCCGCCCATAGCAATGCCCACATCGGCCAAAGCTATAACCGGCGCATCATTAACTCCGTCACCGACGAATATGATCTTTCTGCCTTTATCTTTTAAATCCTGCACTATTTTCACTTTTCCTTCCGGCAGTAAATCACCATAAGACTTGTCAATTTGCAGCTGTTTTGCAATGGCTGAAGTGACAGCCGCTTTATCACCTGAAAGCATAATGGTTTCAATTCCCATTTTCTTCAATTCAGCAATAGCAGCTTCTGAATCTTCTTTTACCTCATCAGCAATGGTAATGTAGCCAGCATAATTTCCGTTGATGGCAACTACGACAATCGTTTCAACAATATTTTCAAGTTCAGCCGGATAATTGACACTGTATTTTTGAAGCAGTTTAAGATTTCCGGCCAGCATTGTTTCTCCGTTTACCTCACCTTTCAACCCATGCCCTGAAATTTCTTCTACGTTTTCTGGTTTGATTAAATTGTTGTTTTCAGCATAAAGGACAACTGCTTTTGCAACCGGATGAGTTGAATAACTTTCGAGAGATGCTGTTTTAATAAGAAATTGGTTCTTGTCTAAATTTGTTTCAATTTTCTGCACATTGAAAACTCCTTTGGTAAGCGTACCGGTCTTATCGGTGACAACTGTATCTATCTTCGTAATAATATCCAGAAAATTTGATCCTTTCACCAAAATTCCATTCCTGGAAGCAAGACCAATTCCTCCGAAGTAACCCAATGGAATCGAGATCGTTAGTGCACAAGGACAGGCAATTACAAGAAAAACCATCCCGCGATAAAGCCATTGCTGAAAGTTATAATCCTGCACAAAAAGCCACGGAATAAGAATAATAGCCACTGCAAGGAAAAAGACAATTGGCGTATATATTTTTGCTAATCTGCTGATCAGTAATTGTGTAGGTGCTTTTCGTGCCGTGGCTTCCTGCACCATTTCCAGGATACGCGACAACTTTGAATCTTTGAATAAAGCAGTGACTTCTATTTCTACCGATTTGTCGGTATTGATCATTCCTGCCAATACCGGCTCATTTTGGTTTTTTACATCTGGCCTGGATTCTCCTGTTAATGCAGCTGTGTTAAATGTTCCGGAGAGAGAAAATAACTTACCGTCCAGAGCGACTTTTTCGCCAGCCTTTACTAAAATCTTTTCACCAATTTTTACGTTGTCTGGCAAAACTGTTACATTTTTAGCATCACGTATTACAGTAACATTATCCGGACGAATATCCAAAAGTGCTTTAATGGAACGCTTTGAACGACTAACTGCCAGATCCTGAAATAATTCTCCAATTTCATAAAAGATCATTACTGCCACACCTTCGCTAAATTCACCGATGTAAAAAGCGCCAAGTGTCGCAATCGTCATCAGCGTAAATTCATTAAAAAAGTCCCCGCGTGTTACTCTTCTAAAAGCTAAGCCAATCGTTTTATATCCTGCCAAAACATACGCAGTCAGCATAAATGCCATTTCTACATATCGATTTATTTTTAGGTCAAATCCGAAATGAGCAATTAAAAAAACACTAAGAATCAATAAACTAATCCATAACGGCCAGCGGCTTAGGAATAAATTGTCATCGCCTTCATTGCCATGGTCGTGGTCATGACCGTCATCATCTCCATGATCATCTCCATCATGATCATGTCCTTCATGCGAATGATTATGAACCTGTTTTGTTTTTACCACTGGTGAATCATGGTCACAGCAATGGTCGGTAACTTCTATTTTATCTTCGGATTTGTTAAGCTTCATATTAATAACCGATATGGGTCGGGTGGCCTCAAATGTTATTGATAAAAATTATCTGGTATATTCCGATATTTGAAATATAAACAAATGTAATTGATAAAAGTGTGCAACAGGGTTACAAGTCCTGTAAATCAATTAGTTGCAATATGGTTGCGGTTTGCAATGGGATTGCAGATAAGGTAAAAAGAATTTATCAACAGCATACTTTTAATGAATTATTCTATTGAATCAGAATTGGTTACAGTAGTTTTGCTTTAGGGAAATCCTCAATTTCATCTAACAGTTTTTTTACATCCTGTGAAAAATATCTGATTAGTTTTGACAAAAAATTGAAAAGAATATAATCATATAATCCATATCTGAGCAAGTGTTATGAATAATACAGTCTACAAAAATTTCTTCATCAGGGAATTAAATAAATTTCACAATGAAATTGCCGGTTATTCTCACGACGAAAAAATGTGGGTTGTTTTACCTGGAACAATTAACTCCGGCGGTAATCTGGCCCAGCACCTTATTGGTAATTTGAGAACCTATATTGGTTTAACGTTAGGAAATCAGCCGTACACAAGAAACCGGGATGCGGAATTTGGCGAGCGTTTATTTACCCAGGATAGTCTTTTGACCGAAATTTCAATTTTACAGGAAATCATAATCAGTACAATAGAGAAATTATCGGATGAAGAAGTTCAAAAGGAGTATCCTCATGAGGTCCTGACTATTTTTCCTGAACAAAGTGTGGGTGCTGTACTAACACATTTACTTATGCATTTGTCTTACCACACGGGACAAATTAATTACCACAGAAGATTTACAAATACAATAAATAATTGATTGAATTAACCAACTCCATGTATTCCATATTAGAAAGTGATTTAAAGGAACTGTCTCAAATTCTGGACGATGTTAAAAGTATTGGTATTGACTATTTGAACAATTTAAATGATTTGCCAACTTCTGTTTCGGATCACATAACTCCCGGCAGTCAATTACCGGAAACCGGTTATGGTACGATAAACAGTTTAGAATTATTCAAAACCAACTATCAGAAATTGATGGTGGCAAGTTCTGGTCCAAGATATTGGGGATATGTAATTGGCGGAACAACTCCTGCATCCATTGCTGGCGACTGGCTCACTTCTGTTTTTGACCAAAATACGCAAAGTATACAAGGAGCCGGAGATATTTCAGCAAGTATAGAAATTGAAACAATACGACTTTTATTAGAATTATTAAGTTTACCTGATGACTTTAATGGTGGATTTGTCAGCGGCGCAACAATGTCCAATTTTACCGGTTTGGCTGTTGCGAGACAATGGGCAGGGGAGAAGTTAGGCAAAGATATTGCGAGAGAAGGCATGTCTTCCGACATTGTAGTGATGGGAGCAATGCCGCATTCGTCCGTTTTGAAATCTTTGTCAATGCTTGGTTTTGGGAGTAATAATGTTATTAAAATCAAAACATTAGCTGGCCGGGAAGCAATTGATTTGAGAGATCTGGAAGCAAAATTAATTCAGTATTCAGGCAAACCTGTTATTATAAATTGTAGTGCTGGCACTGTAAATACTGTTGATTTTGATGATATTTCAGCTATTGTCGAATTAAAGAAAAAATATGACTTTTGGCTTCATGTTGATGCTGCATTTGGTGGTTTTGCTGCATGCTCGCCTGAGCACAATTATTTATTAAAAGGCTGGGAGCAAGCCGACAGTATTACAATCGACTGCCACAAATGGATGAATGTGCCTTATGACAGTGCAATTATTCTTACCCGGAAAGATCACCAAAAATTACAGATACAAACATTCCAAAATTCAAATGCCCCTTACCTGGGAGATCCAATGGAGAATTTCTCGTATATGAACTTTCTTCCTGAAAACTCAAGAAGATTTCGTGCATTACCCGCGTGGCTCAGTTTAATGGCTTATGGAAAAGACGGATTTCAATGGATCATTATGAACAGCATTGAATGCGCCCGGGAATTTGGTCAAAATATTGAAGAAAACGAGATGTTAGAATTACTGGCTCCTGTTCGGCTGAATGTTGTTTGTTTTGGATTAAAGCAATTTCCTGAAAGAACAAATGAATTTCTTTCTGTTTTAAATTCCCGTGGTAAAGTATTTATGACACCAACTGTTTTGGCTGGTAAATCCTGTGTCCGTGCCGCATTTGTAAATTACCGGACATCCCGTGAGGATATTAATATTGCAATTGAAGAATTAAATTTCGTAAGCAAACAGCTGTTTGGTTCGAAATAATAAAAAATTGATTAACAAAAATGCTTCTGTTTCAGAAGCATTTTTGTTAATATCAGGTTTGTTGACACCAATGTTTGTGTAGATTTAATCCGCTATTGCATTTTTTGGTTTGCGTCCTACTTTTGTCCGGTTACGGATTTTATCAGGCCTTGGACGTATTTCTTTGTCCTTAAAATATAGTTTCAAAGATTCTAAAATAATATCTTTTTGCGTCAGCCCTTCCCAATAACCGTAGTCCTTCATGTTTTCCATCAAAATGTAATCACAGTCAAACGTTACTTTTGTGGGAGCTGCGTCAACTACTTCTTGAAGTTGATTTGTTTCCGGTTCTTCCTGAACATCGGTTACCAGTGGAAGAGGTGCAAAATCAAATTTCCTTTCTTTTGCCATAGTTAGTTGTCATTTATTAATTCGTTCCAGAATTTCTTTCGTCAGCTTGTAATAATCTTCTGCACCATTGCTGTTAGGAGCATAATCAAAAATCGTCGTTCCGTTTGCTTGCGCTTCTGAAAGTGCAATGTTATCGCGAATGTACGAATCCATGAATACTTCACCAAGTTGTTCCCTTGTAGCATTGATTAATTCATGGCTTATCTTCTTTTTAAATTTAGGATTATACCGTGTTGCAAATACGCCGCCTAAATTTGTACTCGGACTAATTTTTTTTATTTCTGCTGAATAAACCAGGAAATTGCGTAACCCTTCATAACTCAAAAATTCAGCCTGAAGCGGAACATAATACTGATGACATGAAACCAGTGCAAGCCGGGTATTTCCATACAATGCAGGAGGACAATCGATGATCACGAAATCGTAACGATCTTTTACCTTTTCAAGTGCTATTCTTAAATTGAAAGGAAAAATAGGTGCAGATTTGATTGTGTCCTCACGGTGTATCATTTCTGCTGAGCCGGGCAGTATATCAATGTTACCGACTTTTTTCACAATTTCGTCAAATTCAAATTCTCCCGTTATAAATGAGCCGCTATCTTTTTTGAGCCCGGCATGATTGATACCAAAACTTTTTGTAAGACTTGCCTGTGCATCAAGGTCAATAACGAGTACACGCGCATTTGCAAATTTGTGAAGACCGGCAGCAATGTTCTGAGCTGAAGTGGTTTTTCCTACACCTCCCTTGTTGTTGACAATACTTATTATTTTCATTTAAAAGTATTATATGTATAAAAAGTTAAACATTTATTTAATGATCGATATGTAAATAAACGTAAAATAAATTTACTACTAATCTATTTATATGAAAAGATATAAAAGTTTATTATTTTATTAAATGTATATAACTTTTAATACTTTTTAATAGTATTATTTTAAATGTATTTTTCTTTTATGTTAATCAAATGATTTTTAAATAGTTATTACTTATTTTACTAAAATCAAAATTGTTATTTTCAGATTTTAAGTAAATTATAAGGTGGTTCTTAAACAAACAAACCTCCATAAGGAGGTTTGTCAGATTTCTGTTTGAAATTAATTTCTAAGAATATTATCTAAATTACTTCTGGTGCTACAATCGCAGAATTGCTTTTAGCAAGTTTAGCGGCAACGTATTTATGTATCCAGTACATTAAAAATATTGTTACAATAATTGCTCCCACAACTACATATCCTAATAATGGATAGTTTTCGAGATATCCTGTACTGGTTTCTTTTACAATAAGTCCGGCAATTAATGCTGCAATACCACCGGCAATTTGCTGCACCGAAGAATTGACTCCCATAAATGCACCACGATCCTGAAGTTCAGGAACGGCCGTCATTAATGCCGATGCGGAAATCATTCTCGCGGTAATTCCGACAAATAAAAGTACGTTCAGGACAAGTATGATCCATAGCGGTGTAACTCCCATGTTACAATAAATCAGCGTCATAATTGCCGCAATGACCGAGCCAATTATAAACATTTTATACTTACCAATTTTATCACTCAAAATTCCGATAAGAGGACTAAATGCCAGCATACAAACACCGGTAACCATATATAGGAAAGGGAGTTGCGTAAGCGAAATCCCCAAATTATGAACACCATAAGCGCTACCAAATGGCATCAGCATAAATCCGCCGGTTGCAAGTAAAGTGGTAGCAGCAAAAGCACGAAGATATTCCGGCTTTGAAAAGATGCCTGCCAGGTGACGAAATGCATTTTGTTTCGATTGTATTTTTAAGTGCTCATTAATGGGTCGTAAATAAAAAAATATAATTATTCCAATAATGACGCTCATCCCTACTATTAATAAAAATGGGGCATGCCAGTTATATAAAGTAGCAAGATAAAGTCCAAGTGGAATACCAATTACCTGGCTTAGCGCAAATGCCAGCTGGACAAATCCCATTACTCTTCCCCGGAAACGGAGCTCAAACATATCCGTAATAATCGCATAACTGATAGATCCGATCACACCTCCAAATATACCGGTGACAATTCGGGCCATCAATAAATAATGATAGTCAGGAGCTATTCCACATAAAAATGTACCGATTACAAAGCCTGTATAAAAGAAGAGCAATAGCTTTTTCCGGTCAAATTTATCAGCAAATCCTGCTGCTAATAGTCCCGATGCTCCGGCACTAAACGCATAAGATGATACCACCAAACCAAACTGACTAGTTGTGATAGAAAGTTCTTTCAATAATATGGCACCCAGAGGGGATAAAACCATAAAATCCAAAATGATTGTAAATTGTAGTGTGGCTAAGAGAGCTATTATAAATATCTGGTAGCGCGTAAATCCATTTGATGTTTGTTCCGACATAGGTTTAATTTTAATCTGTTAATTCTTCACAACTGTATCCGGCTGTGGCTATTAGTTGCATTATATTAAATGGTTTTATTTCGAATGCTTCAATCCGGAGCACGCGGTCAATATCGGACAAATCAATTGTCCATTTTATGATGCCATTAGCCAAATTTAACAAAGCTGATATTTGTCTAACATCTTTCTCATCGGTAAGGTTTGTTTTGAAAACCATTACTAAATCAGGTTCTGTAAAATTATTTTCCATCATAAATTTTCGGGCAAATTGGTATTAATGGTTAAATTAACATGCATTTAAGCTGGTTTCAATGCTTTCAGAACCAGTTGTAGACTCAAATTTATTTTTTCGTCATCAAGAATAAAAGGTGGCCTGCCAAACATACTGGTCTTAGAAATATGGAATTTTATTAACTGATAAAGCGGAGCAAAAGCAATAGACCAATAAATTTCAAAAGGCAATGGAATTAGTTCTTTACGATCAATTGCAGTATGAACAAATTGAGACATAGCATCTAAAAAACGCCTGTCTATAACTGAGCGGTCAATTAAGGGTGAATGTTTTACTTGTTCCATAAACGTCATACTGTATGGATTAGCCAGACAATAATTCATCCGGTTCAGCCATTGCACTTTTAATCCTTCGTCAAAATGAGCGTCCGGATCGAAATTGATCAGCGTTGCATCAGACATTTTTTTTGTTTCTTCGGTATAAAGCTGCTGAATTAAATCTTCCCGGTCTTTAAAATATATATAAATTGTAGCAACCGAAACAGCGGCTGATTTTGCTAATTTATGCATGCTCAATCCATCAAATCCATCGTTGACGATCATTTCAATCGCTTTTTCCCTAATGATCAGTTCTTTGTTTACATCTCTTGTTCTCATAATTACAACAAATATAAATGAACATTCATTTATTTATAAATAATTTAAAAAAATATTTTTGAAGAATGGCGTCAATAAAGAATAGGTTTGTTTTACTATGATATAGCCGTTTATCAAAAATTATACATATAGTCTTAACATTATTGTCATATTGGCTTTGAGTAGTTTTGATCAAATCAAAAATTAATGGGGAAAAAGTATGTTTTTCAGTTGTGTTGCCTAATTACGATTATTGCTTCTTCCTATTATTTCATTCATAGTAAATCGGGAGAAGTTAGTTTACTTTCATATTTACACTTTTCATTCATTATAGTGGCTGGTTTAGTTTTATATGAGAGCTTTAAAGAGTACTTTTTAAACAATAAAAGAAGGGTTTTAATATTCTTTTTTGGAAGGGTTATTTTTATAAGTATTATTGTGTATACTAATTTTTCGTTAATGAATAATTTTCGTACCAGTTTAATAAATAATTACGGAATAAGTACTTATGCAATAGCAGGAGAAATATCAGGCAGATATATAGATGGAAAATATCGTTTTTTTCGTGGATACACTTATAATGGTGGCGGTAAAAAAATACATAAAATGCTACCTTTTAATTACAACTTACGACAAGGAGATACTTTGTACTTAAAATATTCTAAAAGCCAACCACTTATAATTGAATTTGAAAATAATGGGCAAAACCGGAAGCATGGTATAATTGACTGATCAGGTATTGATCACATATAAGGATTTAATAATTGACGATTTGCTTCAAATGATGCTCTAAATGCTCAACATAATCGCTCACATAAAATGCCAATGAAAAGCTCTGGCCATCTTTTCCTACACCGTTTTTGCCCAGATTTTCTTCGGGAATCGCTTTGATTATTTCTATCAGATGTTGATTATAACTCTTCCAAAACAAAATTAGTTGAGCAGTATCAATCATGTTGTACTTACTCAATTCATTCCATTGGTTTTGATCATAAAATATAACCGGCTCGTTTTCATATTGAATTCTAATAAAACGTTGGTGATTATTGGTAGCGCTGTCAATCAGATGACCAAGAATTTCCTTTTTACTCCATTTGATTGAAGTTGGTTTAAATGCAAATTCTGTTTCCGGGATCTGTTCAAGAATGGGAGGGATTATGTGACATAAGTATTGAAGCTTGTCCAAAGAATTATTGACTGACATCATTGGTACTATTTGTTATGATAAAATTTTCAACTACTTTTTTATTATATCCTTTATAACCACCCTGGAAATCACGGCCCGCAACAGCAATAAAATCAGCCATCCGTTGGGAATTAAGTTGGGCTAATAAAAAATCATAATCGCCTTCGTATTTAATAAAATATCCAGAGTATACAGTACAATCAGGATTGTCTACTAATATAAAATTGGGAGAACGATTCATTGGCGAAAAAATAATTTTTTTTCCAAATGAAGAATTTATGCCTTGAGCACGTCCGAATGCATACCAGGTAACCGAATTCAACTTTCCATTATCACGTTTACCTAACTCTTTTTTTATACTTTTTAGGTATTTGTTAGCCTTTGGATAATCCGCTTTGAGCACTTCTTCCAGGATAATCTTATATTTCCCGTTCCCGTCTTTTTTGTATGGAAAAAGAACATATTCAGTTATGGGATCTGATGAATTTTTAAGCTTTGAGCCTTTTATAATGGGCTTCAAAATTTCACGCTCAAGCCAGATTACTGCTCCATTTTTATTAATACATTTCACCAGGTTTCCTTTTTCATCAAGAATTGAAAAAAGATATAACCGGTCAGATAATGTAGTAATTCCAACAGAAATTCGACATAATTTCCCTAGGGAAATACCTTCCAATTCCAGGTTTTTTGTGACTGATAAATGCCATGCATCTTCATGACTAAGTTCGGAAAAGGGAATATCCCGGCTTTCATATTTCAATTCATGATCGCTTAGCTGGTATTTTAATTGTTCTGAATGGCTTTTTCCAAATACTGTAATGGCTGCGTATGTTCCTGTGGTTCCGAATATACGAACGGATCCGTAATTCGTAATTTGTTTTAAATTTTGGTTTTGAATAAAGTAAGAGCGAAGATGTTTTCCCGTTTCTGAAATGAAAAATGAGTTCGGTGTTATAAATCCGCAAGTGCCGGTTTCTTTTAAAAGTGCAGAAGCCAGTTCAAAGAAAGCTAAATAAGCATCAGTTGATCCGGAGCGGCAAAAGCTGTAAGTAGTTTGGATGTATTGCCGTTGAGAAACAGGTAGATGTTGAATGCGTATGTAAGGCGGATTTCCAACAATTAAATCGAATTTTTCAGAACTTTCTATTTGCTCCAAAGCATTGATATTAAGCAGATTCCAGTTAATATTTATATTTAAACCTAACAATAATTCATCAAGATTTCGCCGGCATAAATTGATTGTTTCAGGATCAATATCCCACCCATGCAGGTTTTCTAATCGTTTTTTTAACTGCTCAGACGGAGAATTTTCAATGATAAATTGGGCAATTGGAACAAGGAAACGGCCATCACCACATGCCGGATCCAAAATACTGTTATTGTCAAAATCCAGATTATAGAAACCAGAATCTTTTAGTATTTTTTCAACGATAAATAGTGGTGTGTAAATTTGACCAAGTAATTTTTTCTGGTTGTAATTGCGTGTTTTTGAGGCCATTCATTCTAAAAATCTATTACTTTTTTCTTAGCAAGAACCTTGCTGACAAATTCTAATGGAGTAATTGGTATTGTTTGACGTGTTTTATATGCTCTGAAATCGGTTATATTTGAGGTTATCAGATAGTCGCATTTTTCATTTACAGCCGTCATGTATTGAAAAGAATCTTCAATATCGGTAAAAGAAGAATCTAATCCCTTCAACAAAGTCTCCTTATCAGTATTTACTACACTAACCATAGAAAGATATTGCTTCAATTTAACTCTCAATTCTGTCTTTTTTATACCATTTTTTTGTAGAACATAAGCAAATGTATAGAAGCTTCCGGAGGATATATAGATTGGTATCTTTTCATTTTCGGCCCAGAAAATAATCTTAGTTATTTCTAAAGGTTGCCCGGTAAGTCTCATTAATGCGTGGTCTATCAGAACATTGGTGTCAAAGAAAAGAGTCATAAATTATATCGGTCCTTAATTCTTAAATCTTTAATTTCCTTATCTGTCATATTGCTCAATGGCCCGTCTTTGGCACATCCCATCAGTTGATAAGCCAAAGACTTTGTTATATCCTTTTCTTCGTTATCATTTGTTTTATTCTTTTTAGAATATTTTACGAGGTAATCTTCCACAATATTCGACAGTGAAGTACCTTCTTGTGAAGCATATTTTTTTGCTTCTTCAATCGCAGACTTCCTGACTGTTAAGGTTAATTTGACTTTTGGTTCTTTTGTTGATTTCATTTTACACGTATAAAATAGAAAACTAGAATTCAATATACGTATATAATCTAAATTCTCAAACTACAAATCCTGAAACCATCCAGCTTCCTGATATAATCTGTAACCACAGGCGGATCAATGTCACTCAATAAAATTTCGTAGGTATCTTTTTGAAATGTGAATGTAGTTTGGTTACTTCTGATACGTTTTGTTCCTGCCTTGTACAATGTTCCGACTTCGCCTTTTTCCAGGGCATGTTTATCGATGAAGCCAAGCAAAGAGGCAACTGTACCATTTGTTTCGGATTGGTGAAATGAAATACAGAAATAGTGGGAAGTTTTTGAATTAGGTTTGTGCAACTGATGCGCAGGGATGTTGAGTACATAATTCGCAGCTAAATTTCCTGAACTCCTCTTCATAGATTTGATGTCCAGAGAAAATGTCTGTTCATCTGAAATAATTTTAAAATCCTGTCCCCAATCTTGTCCGTCCGTTGCACCGAAAGATTTGAGAGGTCTGGGCAGGTGATACGTATCAGCAAAAACAGTTTCACCCAAACTTCCGGTAAATCGCATCATTCTGGTTTGAGAAAGAAAATTTTCCTGCTTATCCCAAATATTAGAAACATGATGGTGCCGTAGCGAATATTCCACCAACTCACGTGCGAAAAGCTTCTGATTTTCGCTTACAGAGATTTGTATGTATGAGCCATTGGTCAAAACAGTTTGCTCCACGCAAATCTAATGGCCAATAAAGTGAGCACGAACCCTGCTAAAATGAAGGTAAACGGAACGTAAGTAAATGCTACTAAGTGGATTCTGTCGAAGAACCACATGATTCCGATGAGTGCAGCAATGAGTGTAAGGAAACCCGATATTTTGCCAAATCCAGGTATAAGTGAAAATGGAATTTTACTTTTGATCAACATCAGG
>Ga0247739_10000416_pt1 | contig 15268 bp, 7 predicted proteins | sample UWRJL058202B2_FD_180943 | JGI IMG/M metagenome (GOLD analysis project Ga0247739, IMG submission 180943) | Plant litter microbial communities from Arlington Agricultural Research Station in Wisconsin, United States - UWRJ-L058-202B-2 | ecosystem: Environmental > Terrestrial > Plant litter >...
TGGTATCTTTATACGACCATGGGCCTGTGGCAGTAGGGCCGGTTGAATAAGCTAGATGTTCTGGTACGCCACCTGCTGGATACAATAAATAATATAAATTCCTTCGATTGTACAACCACGGACCTTCCTCGTAAGCTGATGGACGTTTATCGGCATCCTTATATCGAACATTAAAACCTTCCTTATTTAATGGCACCGTAATGATTTCTCCTGAATAAGAAGTCATATCCTCGTTCAATTTTACATATTTTAAATAAGGATTGCCCCAATATAAATATGCTTGGCCGTCATCATCAATAAAAACAGTTGGGTCAATATCGCCGTTGCCGCTATGTATCATGGGTTTTCCAATGGCATCCACAAAGGGTCCGGTTGGGCTATTCGACACTGCTACTCCAATCGACATGCCTTGTCCTTTTGCATTGATGGGCACATACCAATAAAATTTACCATTGCGAAAAATACATTGCCCCGCCCATGCATCTTTTACCGCCCAACTGAATGTTTTTAGCGATAACGGCGAGCCTCGGTCTGTCCAGTTTACCATGTCGGTGGTGGAATATGCATGCCAGTCCTTCATGGTGAACCAAGTGGATTTATCTTCATCATGCCCAGTATATAGAAAAACGGTATCCTTATAAACCATGGGCGCTGGGTCGGCCGTGTAAATGGTCTGAATGATTGGATTTTGTGCTTTTCCTACCAATGGACAACTGATGGCCAAGCCTAAAAAAGATGCGATAATAAATGCTTTATTGCTCATGTATTATTTAAACTATTTAATTGACGGAGATAACTTGATGGTGTATGAGAAGGAGGTTGCGTCTGAAAAAACCTGAAATTTCTCCAATGGACGAGGCCCGCAACTGGCAGAGCCAACGCCCAAGGTTTTGGTTGAAACACACAATACGGTTGCCGAACTAGTGGGTAAATCAATCTTGTATTCAACGGGATACATCTGCTCATCCGTATGTGGAAGGGCAGCCACCTGCATCAAATTTTCGTCTGATTTTACCATGAAACCTGGCATGTTGTTACCGCTCAGTTTTGCCCATCTTACTTCTTCATGGTTGGCCCGTTCCATCGGTTTTTCGTATTCGTATTGTTCATTTACACCCAAATCGTAAATGCCCACATCTGCGGCACTTTTGCGGTCGGAATAATTCTCATACGGGCCACGACCGAAAAACATCATGCGGTCAAGCTTTTTATCGAGCAACATGCGGACGCCAATCCGAGCCAAGTTTATCCTAAATCCAACAAATTGAACCTTGTTATCAATTTTTATTGAACCATCGCCTTTTACCAAATAAGTGGCGGTATGGTATACGCCAAAACCTTCTTTGCCGTTAGCTTTTGTGGTGGAAGTAACTTTTACCGATGTGTGATCAACCACTTCCACTTTAAAATCGACTACCGTATATTGAAGGGAATTCACGCCAAACTTTTGCCACATATTATAGGCCCAGTCGTCATCGTTGCGGTGGGAGGCACGCCATAAATGTAATTTTGGAGCGCCACTATCAGCCACCAAAACATTGGTTCCATTTTGCGTAAGCTGGTTTATAAAACCGGTTTTTTTATTGAAACTTACAGAAAAACCGTTGCCATTGATTGTTGCTGATTGTGCATTCTGCAGCAGCTTTACAGGTTGCGTAATTTTTGTTTCAGCAACTGGCGGCGTACCGATGGGCAGTTTACATTGCATGGAAGCCACTTCAAAACCCTTATCAGCCCACAAAGTTTTTTCTTTTTGGGTGTATGAAACCCGTACAAAATATTCGGCCCCGGCTTTGGGATGTTCTATTTTATAAGGGATGAATGCCCGGCCTTCTCTTCGTGCAAATATGGGTCGCATCATGTTGATGGATCCTTTGCCGATTTCCTTTCCATCTTCCGTTAAACTCCACGATGCATCCACACCGCTTAAAGAAATAAACTGATATTTATTTTTTATAGTAATCGTACCATTGGCAGGATCGACCAATTTGGTGTCGATCCATTGGAAAGCTTTCTTCATTTCTGGGTAGTGCGGTTTAACGGTTTTCCTGTCCCAAGCCACAACGCCTTTATGGATGAAATAATGGTCGTTCGGCGCTTCGCCAAATCCTCCGCCATAAGCTAATATTGGATGTTTCGGGTCGCGTTTGTTCCATAAACCTTGGTCTTGAAACTCCCATATCGCACCGCCCAAAATTTCTGGGTTGTTATCAAAAACTTCCGAATATTCATCCAGCGAACCCATGGAGTTGAACATCGCATGTACAAATTCGCATATATAAAAAGGCTTGGTCAATTCCTTGTTCCTCGCTACGTTGGCATACTCTTCTGCAGTGCCGTACATCCGGCCATCCAGATCGGTCGGGTTGTTTTTGCCAGTGCCAAAACGTTCGTAATGGGTAAAACGGGTGGAGTCGATAGCTTTGATGGCCGATAGAGCAGCCCTTACATTGGTGCCGCCAATGCCACCCTCGTTGCCCAGCGACCAGATAATGACAGACGGGTGGTTCTTGAAATTCTCGACGTTGGCCACGTTCCTATCCACGATGGCGGCTTTCATGGTGGGTTCCTCATCAAACTTTCTATCATAACCATGATATTCCATATTCGCTTCGGCTACCAACCAAATGCCCCATTCATCGCACATCTCGTACCAGCGTGGGTCATCGGAATAGTGGCAAGTACGCACATGGTTGCAATTGCCTTGTTTTATCACCTCCAGATCTCTCACCATTTGTTCCTCGGTAATGGCGTGGCCCACATCCGACCAGTGTTCGTGGCGGTTCACGCCTTTCAGTTTGATGGGGACGCCGTTTACTTTAAATATGCGTCCATCGATTTCAATTTTTCTGAAACCGACTCTGGATGATAGTATTTCTCCTATGGAATTGGTGATGACAACCGTGTATAAAGTAGGTGTTTCTGCCGTCCATTTATCAGGGTTGACCACTTGGAATTTTATCGTTAAAGCTTCTTCTTGCTTGCTGTTCAACGCAGTGCCTGCAGCGGTACCTTTTGCAATTTCTTTGCCGCTTTTGTCGTATAAAGTAGCGGTTAATGTTTGCGCTTTGGCACTATTATCGCCGTAATTTTTTATTTTGGCCAATACTTCAACCGTTGCATCTTTGTATTCCTTATCCAGATCTGTTTTAATAAAATAATCCCGTATATGTACCTGCGGGGCGCTCCAAAGGGTAACGTTGCGAAAGATGCCGTGCAAGCGCCACATGTCTTGGTCTTCCAGCCAAGTGCCCGAGCTGTATTGATACACCTCCACAGCTATCATGTTTTTACCAGCTTTTAAATATTTGGAAAGGTCGAAATCGGCGGCATTGCGGCTGTTGACACTAAAGCCAACTTTTTCGCCATTTACCCATAAAAAAAAGGCACAATCAACGCCATCGAAGGTTATAAAATTGCGGCGACCAGCCCAATCGGCTGGCATATCAAATTCGCGACGATAACTGCCCACGGGGTTGCGTTCCTTGTAAGCGGTGAACCACTTCTCCGGCTCGCTCATTACATGCGGAAAATCTTTTTTGATGGTGTAACCCAAGTTGCGATAAAATGGCGTTCCGTATCCCTGCACTTCCCAGTTGGATGGCACCGTTATTTCCTTCCAACCAGAAACATCAAAGCCAGGTTTGTAAAAATCAACTGGCCGTTGCTCGGGCCGTGGCACCCAATTGAATTTCCACATTCCATTCAAGCTTCGGCAAAGCGAAGACGCATGGCGATTTGCAACCAACGCTTCTTGCAAATTTGAATACGGCATTAATGTGGCGTGGTAAGGTTCTTTGTTGATGCCCAACACTTCAGGATTCTCTATTTCTGGGGGAACAGGAGCGGAGATAGCATTATCTGCCATGGGTTGCGCTATGCCGCCAAAGAATTGGAAAAAATCCAGCAGAAGAACGAGTAGAAATATTTTGCTTTTCATCAAATTGGACGCTTGTTTTATTGAATATGATTTACGTATTATATTACTTTAGTCGCTACAAATATTCGCCAACAATTTGGTTTATAGGTGCGCTGTGTATGCGTAACGGACTTATAAAAAGAGCAGAGATGTCATGGTAAATCATGTTAATCCGATATGCCAAATTACACCGCCACTAAACCATATTATTATTTCCCTTTGGCCAAAAAATGACATGTCATGGTTTGTTCATTTGGAAGCTTTCTGAAAAAGGTGCGCAGCTGTAATCTATTGTTCATGGTTTATTTCAGCCATCTATTTTTACCTTCTAAAAATAATGCACGCATGCGTGAAACTACTTTTTTCTCATGGATGATTCCCTGATTAAAAGCTCGGATTTTATAATTGTTTTGTTGATGGAACCCATGCTTCTATTTCCATTCAAAAAATTGATCAAGTTTTTTGCCGTGGCCTCGCCCATTTGCTGTCCTGGATAATCGATGGTGCTAAGTTTTGGATTGGCAATTTTGCTGATGGCATCGTTGTTGAAGCCCACCACTGCCAGATCCTCCGGAATCCTTACGCCGTGGAGCATGAGCTCTTGCATGCACAGGACCGCTTCAAGATCGTTCGTCACAAAAAGTCCATCAGGACGTGCTTGCATGTTCAAGATTTCATGTGCAGCCTCGATGCCACTTTCTTCTGTCAAATCTTTTACCAATACTATGGCCTCATCATATTTGATTTTTGCATCCAGCAGCGCATCGGTGTAACCACGATGTCTTTGATAATAAACATTTCTTTTCAGATTGGACGTAAGTATCGCTATGCGCTTGCATCCCTGCTCGAGCAAATGTTTGGTGGCAATATATCCGCAATTGTAATTATCGATCACAACATGGGGTATGTCGGTAGATTCGTTAACCCGATCAAAAAACACGATAGGTGTTTTCTTTTCAACAAACGGTGCGAAATGATCCAAGTTTTTGCTGGTCAGCGACAAAGACACGATGATGCCGTCGACCCTTTTGTTGTACAGGTTTTTGACATTGGCCACTTCCGTTTCATGATTTTCTTTGGAATGCGTAATGATAATGTCATATCCAGCCTCTGCGGTTACATTCTCGATCCCTGCTAGTACAGAGGTAATGAAACTACTATTGAGTTCGTGCAAAACTACGCCGATAGTATTTGTTTTTTGCCTACGGAGATTGCTGGCGAAATTGTTGGGCCGGTATCCTAATTCTCCCGCCTTTTCGATGATGCGTTTGGTAGTGGATTTGCAAATCAACGCATTGTTGTTGAGTGCCCTACTTACGGTAGACGCAGACACATTCAGCTCTTTGGCGATATCATAAATGGTTACTTCTTTGGCTATCATTTTGTTGGTTTGAAATAGTCGGTTATTTCTTACACAATTCTTAAGATTCAGATAACATTTTGGCTTACACTATATTGCTACAGCCTTTTGGACTTATGCATCTAAGGGCGATGATTTTTACTAAATAGAATTGCAGAACGGATAACTTGAGCATGTATAAGAATAAAGTAGATGTTTATAAATTATAAATACTAAATATAAAAATCAATACGGTTTGTAATTGTAGCATTTCATTATATACCTTCTGGAAACAGTTGGTCCTGTAAAGTATCTGGCAAAGCAATACGAGGATTTCGCCTGTTCAATCACGAAAAATGTATCAGGTCAACATACCTTTTTTTAGGTTTAATTGTATGTTTTCGAGGCTAAGGTAAGAATTTCTTTCAAATTTGTGCAATCGATTGTTCTTTTCCAAGAAAAAGATTACTTTGCATCAGCATCCTGAAAAAAGCACTACGTATAATCTTAAAAAATTTGCCGTATCGTTACTTCTTGCCACTTGAAAAAATAGTTGATGAAAATTAATAGCTGACCTAATTGTCTGAATCACTGCCTTATAGTATTAGCCTATAGCCTATATAAAATAGTTATAAATAACATTATATAAGTAGCTGTATTTATGAAAATTTCGGTAAATGTGGTAGTGGTGTATGGATATACTGCAATGTGGTTTCGATAATAAATATAAATAGGTAGCTACAAATTTGCATTTGATGAACATATGAAATTAAACGAATGCTTCAACATATAATTTAAGTATGCATGTCAAGAAATCCTGCCACTTTTATAGCCGACCAATATAAAGTCACATGAAACCGATTTGGAAATCAACACCAGTAATATTATGCCTATTTGTTAGTAGCCTTTTTGCACAAAAGCAAACTGGATTAAAACTGTGGTACAACAAGCCATCTGGCAAAACTTGGGAAAACGCACTGCCTATTGGTAATGGAAGGCTTGGTGCCATGGTGTATGGCAATGTTCCAATGGAAATTATCCAGCTGAACGAACATACCTTATGGAGCGGCGGGCCAAACAATAATGATAACTCAATGCTGCAGGACTCGTTATCGCAAATAAGGCAATTGATTTTTGATGGGAAACAAAAGCAGGCCGAACAGCTGGCCAATAAAGTACTGATCAGCAAGAAGTCGCAAGGGCAAATGTTTGAACCAGCCGGCGAACTTCGCTTGAATTTTGACAACCAAGATGGGTACACCAATTATTATAGGGAACTGGATATCAAAAAGGCAGTTGCCAAAACAACATACACCGTTGGCGATGTAACATTTACAAGAGAAAGCTTGGCTTCCTTTCCAGACCGTGTGGTGGTTATGCACTTGACCGCAAGCAAAACCCACAGCATTTCTTTTACCGCCTACTACGCTACCCCACAACAAAAAGTGGCGGTGAAAATAGAACGAACGAATCAGATAACTTTTAGCGGAACCACCATCGATCATGAGGGGGTAAAAGGAGTGGTGCGGTTCAAAGGAATTGCCGAAATAAAAACAACCAGCGGAACTGTCACCTCCAGCGATACATCCATCACGGTAAAAAATGCCGATGAAGTGACGATCTACATTTCCATTGCCACCAACTTCAATAACTACCAAGATATAAGTAGTAATGAGAATGAGCGGGCTGCTGCTTATCTCAATAAAGCAATTGCAAAACCTTGGGCAACCATCCTTAAAGGCCACATCACCGCTTACCAAAAGTACTTTGATCGAGTGAATCTTACCTTGGGCAATAATCAAAATGACAGCCTTCCGACAGACGAGCGACTAAAGAATTTCCACACGGTCAACGATCCTTCCTTCGCCGCACTCTATTTCCAGTTTGGGCGCTATTTATTGATATCCTCCTCGCAGCCGGGCGGCCAACCAGCCAACCTGCAGGGCATTTGGAACAATAAATTATACCCTGCATGGGACAGCAAATACACCATCAATATCAATGCGGAAATGAACTATTGGCCCGCCGAAAAAACAAATCTGAGCGAGTTGCACGAGCCCTTTTTACAGATGGTAAAAGAGCTAGCCATAATGGGCACGCAAACTGCCACCACCATGTATGGTGCAAGGGGCTGGATGGCACACCATAACACCGATATATGGCGTGCGACCGGTGCGGTGGATGGTGCTTTCTGGGGTCTCTGGAACCAAGGTGGCGGCTGGACCAGCCAACATCTTTGGGAACATTATTTATATGCTGGAAACAAAAAGTTCTTGGATTCCATTTATCCGGTCCTTAAAGGTGCCGCCATGTTTTATGTGGATTTTCTGGTAGAGCATCCAGTCAACCATTGGCTCGTGATCAACCCCGATGAATCGCCTGAAAATGCGCCCCAAGCACATCAAGGTTCCTCTTTGGATGCAGGCGTTACCATGAGCAACCAGATTGTTTTCGATGTTTTCAGCAACGTGATCAAAGCGGCAGAGCTACTCAAAAAAGATGCGGCCTTTATGGATACGCTGAAACGGATGCGCAGCCGTTTGCCACCCATGCACATTGGGCAATATGGCCAATTGCAGGAATGGTTGGACGATATCGATAACCCAAAAGATAACCATCGCCATATTTCTCACCTGTATGGATTGTTTCCTTCCAATCAGATATCGGCCTACAGAACGCCGCAATTGTTCAACGCTGCGAGGAACACCCTTTTGCAGCGGGGCGACGTCTCCACGGGGTGGAGCATGGGCTGGAAGGTGAACTGGTGGGCCCGTATGCTAGATGGCAACCATGCCTATAAACTGATCCAGAACCAATTGACGCCCTTGGGCGTGAACCCAGGTGGCGGCGGCACCTATAACAACTTGTTCGATGCCCATCCACCGTTCCAAATCGACGGCAATTTCGGATGTACTTCCGGCATAGCCGAAATGTTGGTGCAAAGTTCAGATGGAGCTGTTCATTTGTTGCCGGCTTTGCCGGATGCTTGGCAGGCGCAGGGGTCTATCAGTGGTATCAAAGCAATAGGTGGTTTTGAAATCGTGGAAATGACCTGGAAAAATGCACAGGTCGTTTCATTGACCATCCGGTCCACGCTTGGTGGCAACCTTCGCCTACGGGTACCCAATGCGCTCAAACCAATTACGGGGAGGCTCCAACATGCCGTGGGGGAAAATACCAACCCTTTTTACATGGTCACCCCAACGCCTGATGCCATCGTTTCAGCAAAAGCTCCTGCAACGGATCTCGTCGTCAAATCAACATTGCTCTACGATATGCCAACGGTTGCTGGAAAGAAATATGTGTTTATAAGTGAATAACAGTTATAATAAATTGATTATAAAAAGATATCTGAATGCTTTTTATATGGACTAGCGTAGGAAATCGGTTGATGAGATATGAAGCAATTAATCAAACAAAATAGAATAAATAAGCATTTTGTATGTTGAAAAAAGCGATTCTTGGACTTGCATGGTTGGCCCCCCTTGTGCTGCCTACCGCCCTGATGGCGCAGGACGCAAAAGCGCATAACCCAATCATTTTTGCGGACGTACCCGATCTTTCGATGATAAGGGTGGGCGATACCTACTACATGAGCAGTACCACCATGCACATGAGCCCCGGCGTACCCATTATGAAGTCGAAAGACCTAGTGAATTGGCAATTAATAAGTTATGCTTACGACACTTTATCGACCGTGGACGCAATGACTTTGGCAAATGGTAAAAATACCTATGGCAGGGGCTCTTGGGCCAGCAGTCTTCGCTATCATAACGGTACCTATTATGTTTCTACTTTTGCGCAAACAAGTGGTAAAACACATATCTATTCAACCAAGAATATTGAAAAGGGGCCGTGGAAGGCAATATCTTTTTCCCCCGCTTATCACGATCATTCCTTGTTTTTTGATGATGATGGAAAAGTGTACCTATTATACGGCCAAACCAAATTGACATTGGTGGAACTGAAAGAAGACCTTTCCGGAATTAAAGAAGGCGGGGTGAACCAAGTGGTCATAGAAAATGCCAGCCAGCCCAGCCAGATCGAAGGCAGGAGGGGAGGTTTGGGAGCAGAAGGTTCCCAATTATATAAAATTAATGGAAAATACATATTGTTCAACATTACATGGCCTCCGGGCAGCATGCGTACGGTAGTGCTGCATCGGGCCGATAAAATCACAGGGCCATGGAAAGGGAAAATCGGTCTGCAAGATCAAGGAGTGGCGCAGGGCGGTTTGATCGACATGCCAGATGGTAGATGGTTCTCATACCTGTTTCGTGATTATGGCGCAGTGGGCCGTATCCCGTACATGGTTCCCGTTAAATGGGAAGACGGATGGCCGGTGTTGGGAATAGATGGCAAGGTTCCTGAAACGCTCAATCTTCCTGCAAGCAAAGGGTTGATCCCCGGGATTGTGGCCTCGGACGAATTTAGCCGAAAGAAAGGTGAGCCCGCTTTGCCATTGCCTTGGCAATGGAACCATAACCCAGACAACAGCCTATGGTCGGTGACCGCAAAAAAAGGGTATCTCCGCTTATCGACCGGCCGGTTGGATTCCAACTTTTTAATGGCTAGGAACTCGTTGACCCAACGTACGATCGGCCCTGTTTGTACGGGCACGGTTTTGCTGGATGTGTCCAATATGAAGGATGGAGATTTTGCGGGCCTAGCGTTGTTGCAGAAAAACTACGGACAGGTAGGCGTTAAAGTAAACGGTAAGGATAAAACCATCGTGATGGTCAATGCTAGCTCCGGCAAGCCGGACGAAGTACAAAGCATTCCGCTTGGTCAAAAAATAATATATTTCAAAGCAGAATGTGATTTTACCAACAAGAGAGACATCGCAAATTTCTTTTATAGTTTGGATGGACAATCTTGGTCGCCTGTGGGAACCCAGTTAAAAATGGCATACACCATTCCGCAATTTATTGGCTATCGTTTTGCCCTGTTCAACTATGCCACCAAAACAACCGGCGGATCCGCTGATTTCGATTTTTTTCATATCGAGGATAAAATTTCGGTTGCCAAATAATATGGGTAAAGGCAATGAGTTAGGTAGATGCAAGATTATTATATTAAAGCGGTGAGTTAATTAATGCTAATTTTTTATAAAGTGAGTAATCGATTGCACGATATTTGACAACTATAAAAGGTTTGATCTGATATTGTTCTTTCGCCTTCCGAAAATCCAAGAATCATTAGAAAATAAAAGCCTGCATTTTACTATTATAAAATAGAGGATCAAAATAAAAGACTTTGAGCGTGTAGTCACCAAGCGATCAAGGTATATGAACAAATTGCCATTAAAATACTATTACGCTAATAAAAATAACTACCAATGAAAGATTTCCTTGCCATTTTATGTGTTGCCGGAATTGTTGCTTCCGGATGTTCATCCAGTCAAAAGTCCAATTCTTCAAGTTCACCATCCTTAAAAGATGCTTACAAGAACGATTTTCTGATCGGCACCGCCCTCAACAATTCACATATCCTCGAGCGGGATTCCGTGGCCAATAATTTGATCAAACAACAATTCAACGCGGCCACCCCAGAAAACATCATGAAAGCCGAAGTGATCCATCCGGGATGGGATACTTACAACTTCGACATGGCCGATAAACTGGTTGAATATGGAAAAAAGAATAATATCAAAATCAATGCGCATACACTTATATGGCATAGCCAATTACCCTCGTTCATCCGCGGTATAAAAAGTGCGGATAGTATCAAAACATATTTCGAGAACCATATCACCACCGTAGCATCCAGGTACGATGGCAAGGTTTATTCTTGGGATGTGGTAAACGAAGCCTTGAACGAAGACGGTACGATGCGCAATTCTGTTTTCTTGCAAAAGCTAGGCCCCGACTACATCGTAGAAGCTTTTAGATTGGCACAAAAGGCTGCTCCCAATACGCTTTTATATTACAACGATTACAATATCGAGTCCCCTAAAAAAAGGGCAGGCGCACTGGACATCGTAAAAAAAATACAAGCTGCCGGCGTCAGGATAGACGGTGTGGGCATACAAGGACATTGGCACTTGGGCACCGTGCCTTACCAACACATCGAAGAAAGCATCGAAGCATTTGGCAAGTTGGGTGTAAAAGTAATGTTCACCGAATTGGACATCAGCGTGCTGCCAAACCCATTGCGGGGCAATGTGGCCGACGTAGGTTCAAGGGCAGATAACAACGGCGCCAACAGGGGCAACCCGTATGTGAGCGGCGTTCCAGATTCTGTGCAAAATGCGCTTGCTGCAGACTATGCAAAACTCTTTCAACTGTTCTTGAAACACAAGGACAAGGTAAGCCGCGTAACATTTTGGGGTGTTGAAGATGGAGGTAGCTGGTTGAACGATTTTCCTGTGCGTGGCAGGACCAATTATCCTTTGTTGTTCGATCGGAAATTCAATCGCAAACCAGCATTCTACAGTGTTTACAATCTTAAGAAGTAACGATTGATACATCCACCAAATGGATGGATAACTTGGTCTTGATGCCAACGCAATGCTGCAAGCTGAAGGAAGGTCGTTGGGCCGAAAGGACGTTCGATAAATCGCACATAAGGGATAATCCTTGGTCAATGGCACCGAAGCTCTTGAACTCAAATCAAGAACTTTTGTAGGAAAAAATAAAGATCGATGCGGCCAAATTGCTGAAATATTTTGAATAAAGCTGTAATCCAGCCTGCCATGAATGTTATGGATTTAAAAAATCGGTTTCTTTGAATATGAGCACTACCAAAAGAGCAACGATTTATGATATTGCCGCAGCGTTGAACAAAACACCTGCTACGGTTTCAAGGGCCCTTAGCAATAGCGGCCGTATCAGTGCTGCCACCAAGAAACTAGTGGCCGATATGGTAAAGAAAATGAATTACCAACCCAATTCGATGGCGTACAATTTGAGGACTGGTGGGTCGAAGGCCATCGGGATCGTTGTGCCGGATATCACGATCAACTTTTTTGCAAAAGTCATCGCCGGCATAGAAGAAGTAGCCAGTGAAAGTAAATACACCACCATCATTTGTCAGTCGAAAGAACAATTGATCAGGGAAGAAGAAGCCATCGAGACCCTTATCAACCAAAACGTGGCGTGTATCATGATTTCGATTGCTAGCGAAACCGCCAAAAGCCATCAAAGCGATCACCTGAAAAAGGCCATTGCCAACAATATAAAAGTCATTCAATTTGATCGGACAATCGAGAACCTAAAAACAGACAGGATTATCAATGAGGTGGACAAAGTAACCGAAAAGATCATCGAACATTTTGTTGCAGAGGGATGCAAAAACATTGCATTTTTGGCAGGCCCGCAGGATCTTGATATTTTCAAGAACCGGAAAGAAGCCTTTGAAAAATGTATCGAGCAGCACAAGCTTCCCCACCCAAAACAGAACATCGCTTACTACGAACTTACTCGTGAATCTGCCAGAGAGGCTGCCAGAAAACTGTTGTCCCTCAAAAAACGCCCCAATGCCATCTTGGCCTCCACTGATATGGGCGCCTTGGGAATTTGGGATGTGGCCAAAGAAATGAGCCTCCATATCCCCAACGACATTGCCATATTCGGTTTTTCCAACGATTTCTACACGCAACTTGTGTCACCAAATATTAGTAGTGTCAATCAAATGAGCATGGAGATGGGTAGGGCCGCTGCCACTATTTTTTTTGATTCTCTCACTGAGGTGGGTAAAAAATCCAAAAAGCCCCGCACCGTCACCTTGGATTCGGAAGTTCTCATAAGGGCATCCTCACAACGCCACTAAAATTCTTCCGTCCAAGCAGGTCGATGCGATATTGTTCCGTTTAGCGGATCATCAATTTCATTTTTTTGATGTATTTATTCCAGGTCTCCAATAGGCTTTGAAATTTGACTGCCTGCTTATTTTAGTTTTCTGTACGTTTATTTTGGGTGAAATCCCTTGTCGAGCATATTCAGCAATCCGCTATTTTGATTTGCCCATCAACTTTTGACAGCGGCCATTTCTATCAAAAGCTCCTGTTCGCCATACTGGACTATCTGGCCTTGTTCGAAAACGACCTACGTTGTTTTCTTTTATTGTGGCCCCGATTATCGGGTTTAGCCATCCTGCAATAGAACATTTGTCTCCTCATGCAGTAAAAATGTATATGCGCTGCCCAACGAAATTTTCGAAAACGTTTAGGTGCTACATTAGCTACCATAATCACATCGGCTGCTTGTTGTGCCAATTGCAATACCCCAACAAACAAGTTGGATTGCTTCTTAAAACGATTGCCTATTTCCCAATACGTTGATTTGTTCCCAACGATAATGCCATTTTCACCATTACATAAATAACGTTCAATGATGTTAGACACTAGATTGCCTGGCTTAATGCCCCAACTACAAGATGAGAAGAACATTTTACACGGCCGATTGTCGTCGTTGACCGCAAAGGTCGGCATCCTTTCAGCTCCAAATAAACGCAACCGGATGGGGGCCATTGTGAAGCACATGGATACCACCGTAGCAAAAGTGGCGGAAAATCTCTCCGATACGGCATCCGTGCTAGTGAACAAGCATAGTTGCAGGGCCATTGGTGTCATTGTACCGGATATAACCACTACTTTTTTCGCCAACGTTATTGCTGGGGTGGAAGAACTTGCTGGGCATGAAAAATACATGACCATCATATGTCAGTCTGGTGAGCAATTAGAGAAAGAAAAGGCTGCGGTACAAACCTTGATCGACCAACATGTGTCCTGTATTATTATTTCACTTTCTGCGGAAACCGCTGCGACCCACGATACCGAACATCTAAAAAATGCCATCGATCATCAAATCAAAGTCATACAATTTGATAGGACCGACGATACGCTGGGCACCGATCGTGTAGTGAATGAGGTGGATACGGTAATGGCAAGCATCATACATCACTTTCTGGCCCAAGGCTATAGAAATATCGCTTGTCTGGCAGGCCCTCAACATATCGATATCTTCAAAAAAAGGAAGGAAGCTTTTGAGAAGTTTATCCAAAAGATGGATCTACCAGCTATCAAAGATAATATCGCTTACTATGATTTGACAAGGGAATCGGCAAAAAATGCTGCTGCAAAGCTGCTTTCCAAAAAGAATCGACCAGATGCTATTGTAACCGCTACGGATTTGGGCGCCTTGGGCGTATGGGACGTTGCCAACGAAACCGGGTTGGAAATGCCCAAAGACCTTGGCCTCTGTGGTTTTTCCAATGAGTATTACACCGAACTGGTATCGCCCAATATCACCAGTGCCGACCAGCAAAGTGTGGAGATGGGAAAAGCCGCAGCTCGCCTCTTTTTCGAATCGCTTCAGAAAAAGAAAAATGCCAATCAGGAGCCTCGCACCATTGTACTCCATCCACAATTGATTGTTAGGGCCTCTTCTGATAGGATACAGTAGTTTTTGACAGGCCTAATTTTGCAATCGATTGCAGCATTTATTTACCTTTAAAAGGGCTGAAGGATTGTTCCATGGAACATTTGTGTATTTATAGAGTGAAAATGTTCAGTTACCCTTCTTTCGCTTGGTTAAAAACAGAATGATCTTACATTAGCCCTTGTGAATTCAAGCAAGAATTGCCTAAAAATGAGCACTTCTCATCCATGCGATTGCCGGAAACATCAAGTTCCTTTTTATTTGAAAAACGGCTACTATCTAATCATCCTATCGGGAACACCAGTCCCAGCCTGATCTTTCAGCGAGTAGCGTTTTGTGGTCGTTAAAATCTGTTTGTCAATGAAAAAATTCCTTGGTCTGATCATTATAGTTGCACTCCCTGCCTTGTTGTATGCGCAAGTGGTGCGAAAAACAAACACAAAGTCGCAACCAGCAAAATCAAAACCGGATGGCTCGGTCAGTTTATTCAGAGAGGCCGGTTACAGCCAACAGGCCATCGACGAAAAACTGGCAGCGGCTTATCATGATGTTTTTAAAGGTCCTCAACGTGTCTATTTTGAGGTGGGTGATACGATGGGTTATGTGTCCGATATCAAAAACAAGGATGCC
>Ga0247739_10000417_pt1 | contig 15224 bp, 11 predicted proteins | sample UWRJL058202B2_FD_180943 | JGI IMG/M metagenome (GOLD analysis project Ga0247739, IMG submission 180943) | Plant litter microbial communities from Arlington Agricultural Research Station in Wisconsin, United States - UWRJ-L058-202B-2 | ecosystem: Environmental > Terrestrial > Plant litter >...
GCTGTTTCATTAGGGGTAAAACGGCTTTGCTCATGTATAACAATCCTTTTATGTTGGTATCTATCATCGTATCCCAATCGTCGATAGAGGCTTCATCAAACATATCCCTACCTAGGGCCAAGCCTGCATTGTTAATCAATATGTCGATAGATTTCCATTCCTCGGGCAAGTTGTTTATAGCATCAAAACAAGCGTTCTTTTCTTGTACGTCAAAGGATAAGGGCAATACTTGTACGCCGTACTGCGCTTGGATGTTACCCGCAATATCGGCCAGTTTTTCACTGCGCCTTCCGGTCAAAATTAGATTATGGTTGTTTTGGGCAAATACTTCTGCGCAAGCTTTTCCGAAACCGGATGTGGCGCCTGTTATCAAGATGGTTTTTGGCATGAAACGAAGATAGGGAAGCAGGTGGTAAAATCATTTCGTACCTCATCGTTCCCTTTCACACCATCTCTTTTTTGTATATGCTGGTGATAATTATAGATATCGCTTGATGAAAGCGGTAATCTTAACAGCGGTTTCTCGTAAGATAGGATCGGAAAACTCGTGCTGCTCCGTCGGATAGAAATTATATTCGTAAGGAATATTGTTGTTGATCAATTGTTGCCTTAATAAGGTTGCATTGCTTTGTGGCACCAGTATATCTGATCCTCCATAAGCCATAAACGTTGGTGGTGCCGTAGCCGTAACCGCATAGGCAGGACTTGCATTTTTATACGTGGTAGTATCGCTGATAGGCGCACCTATATAAGTACCTGCAATGCTTAAAAATAGTGGATTGCTCAAATAATAAGGATCTAAAAAATTAGTTGGCCCCACAACTGATACGACCGTTTTAATCCTTTTTGGCACATCGAATTTGTAAGCATACATCAATGCCAATTGACCGCCAGCGCTAACGCCACCCAAGCCAAAACTATTGCTGATATGCCAAGTAGTACGTTTGGCTTCTACATAATCCAACAGCAGCTTGATATCCATTATTTGCGTAGGATATTTATTCGCAATGCCAGCCAACCGATAATTCATGTTGATGATAGCAGCATTAGGATACTGGGCGGAAAGAATGGCTATAAATGCATCTAAATCTGTTTTGTCGCCAGCAGACCATGAGCCACCGTGCAACAAAACCAATACTTTGGTAGTATCACTGCGGTTTGCCGGAAGGTAGATGTCAGCCTTTTGAGAAGTGTCGGTTCCAAATGATTCGTTCTTGATTACTTTGGCTACACTCGGATTAAAAGGGTCGGTTGCAGTATTGGTAGCTTCTTTTTGACAAGAAGTTAGGAGGGCAAGACCAAAAAATAGAATAGGGAAAATGATTTTCATGCTTGGGATTATCTGGTACAATATTACATTTTTCAAGAGCAAGTTTATAGTCGCGGTGCTGCATATATCCCAAAAAAAGGCGGCTTCAAACCTTTGAAGCCGCCTTTTTTCTCAAATAGAAATTTATTTAGGGTCTAATGCCTGTTTGATTCTGTCTAAAATGTCATTCAAATGAATCCGGCTCATCTGATCTGTAATGGTTGGTAATGCAGCTTTGATTTTTGCTTGCAACCCAATCAATTGTGCTTTTGCAATAGACGGAACGTCCGAGTTTTTAAGGTTTGGACCAAAAGTGATGCTAAATCCTTGCACCACCGTTGCCGCAGGAGTTGCGGTGCTTGTTAAGGATATCAACCTTTCCGCATAGTTTTTTTGAATGGTTCTTCTATAAGTGTCGATTGGTTTTTTCGTAGCCAACTCACTATATAAGCCCTTTTCTACGTCCCCTAAAAATTCAATGGCGTTATAAGCTTTATCTGCTCCAAAACGATCTACGCATTGTTGCATCCTATTTAACCTTTCTCCTGAAATCAAGTTGTTCATCGCACTTTCTTGAACGCTAGCCACTGGGTCTGCACTTCCGGTAGCATTGGACACCCTATCCCAAATGCTTTTGTCGATCAACCATTTTGGGGTTTCGAATAATTGTTTCTGTAAAAATGCAAGCGCTTCTTTTTGGGTAGCTTTTGGTGTAATCTCATAAACGGCACCTTGTTGGTCATCTGCCTTAAAAGTTTCATATACTCCCCCAATGTTTCTGGATACGTGCCCCATGTAACGACTGAACTGACCAATCAACTGCATATAAATTTCGGATAGATTTGATGTGATTACACCATCTTCTTTTGTCCAAGCAGCCAAGTTTGGTAAAATACGTTGTAAGTTTTTGATGCCATATTCACTTGCTTTCATGGCATTATCACCCAAGTCTTCACTTTGCGCACGTGGATCGATCCTGTTTCCTAATTCATAGGTGCCAAAATACAGCCGTGGGTTTGCCTGAATGCTTTCGATAATCAACTTGTTGCTATTCTTTTTTATTTCCGCTTCGGTATTTCCTGGAATATAACCGTATCCCCAGCGCATGGCCCAATAGTCGTAGTCACCTATGCGAGGGTACAGGCCTTTGCGGGTGATATTGTCTTCAGGTTGGGCGACATAATTGAAGCGTGCATAGTCCATGATGGAAGCGGTATGTCCATTGGCTTCAACCCAAGCTTTATCCCGTAATTTTTCCACTGGTGTGCGGCTGCTATTACCCATATTATGCAGCAATCCTAATGTGTGGCCCACTTCATGACTACTAACAAAACGGATCAGATCGCCCATCAGTTCGTCGTCATATTTCATCTTACGTGCTCCCGGATCAACGGCTGCAGTTTGAATCATATACCAATCGTGTACAAGTTTCATAACGTTGTGGTACCAACCAATATGGCTTTCCAGTACTTCTCCGCTACGTGGATCGTGCACATTAGGACCATAGGCGTTGGCTATGTCTGATGCGAAATAACGCAATACAGAAAACCTAGCATCTTCCATACTCATGGTAGAATCACTTTCAGGCCATTCTTCTGCGTGGATGGCATTCTTGAAACCAGCTTTTTCAAAAGCCTTTTGCCAATCATTTACGCCAGCAATCAAATATTTACGCCATTGTTTTGGTGTGGCTGGATCTATATAATATACGATCGGTTTTTTAGGTTCCACCAGTTCACCACGTTTCCACTTTTCTTCATCGCCTGGTTTTGGCTCTAGTCTCCAGCGAACCGCAAAAGTTTTGTCTTCTACGCGTTGTTGGTCATCAGTGTATTCCACAAAGTTTTCAGGGAAGAAACCAACACGGGTATCCCAATACCTAGCTTGCATGGGGGTTTTCGGCAATAAAATCATCGAGGTATTCATTTCCAACGTCACTGCTCCTGCATCACTTGCTGCCGGTAAGCTTGAGCTCGGAAACGGTGAAACAGACAATCCACCACCTGGGGAAGCAAAAAATGTTTTTACAGTCCTCACTTCGGTATTAATAGGATACGTACTCATTTTTACGATGTAAGAACGATCAGTAGCCAAACCGCTAAAGTTATACCTGCGTTTTGTATTAGCACTTAGGCTTACTACTTGGTTGTCGCCCTTAAAAAAATCAGTTACTTCTATGATAGTAGTGGTACTATCCTTTCCAAACGCAGCAATCGGAAAAGCTGCAGTAATGGCATTTACGTTTGAATTGGTAACTGCCTTATATATCATGCTACCACTATCGGCAGTGTTCACTAAGGTAATGGTTCGCAAAAACACATTATTGCTTGGTCCTTTTTCAAAAGCAAGCGTTTGTTGGTTAGCTATTTCTCCGCCGAAACCAGCACCGGTTGGCACTTTGCTCAGCCTAGTAATAGCCATAAACTCACGACCCATCATAGAATCCGGAATCTCAAAATAAAATTTGTCTTCTACTTTGTGCACGGTGAACAAGCCCTTTTGCGACTTTGCTTTGTCGGTAATTACTTCTTTGTAAGGCTTAGGGCCTGTTTTTGGCGCTGTGGCGCCAAAGCTACCCGGCAATGCAGGTATGGAACCAGGAAGAACGGGCATGGTTGGCCTTGTTTGCGCTATAACTTGACCACTCACAACGGTGGCCAATATTGCAATGGCCAGACTTGATTTAAAAGGATAACTCATTATTTGACGATACTTAATTTTTTGATTGGTGAAGGTAATCCTACCAGAAATCCCTTTCTACCAGTTTAAACAAATATTTTGATTGGTTTATCTGGATGCTAAAGGGCAATTTTTTCCCTAGATTGATTGTAGTAACGAAAGAGTAAAGCAAAGGTTTGATTCTGCAAACCAATGTTTTTAAAGAGAATGAGGTTCTATTTGATATTAAATATTTGTTAGCGCAAACGTTTTCGTACATGCTTTAAATAGGCAAATGGTATATCTTGTGAATAAAAAAAAAAAAAAAACAGAAGGGCATGTTTTTATAACTTGTTTTTATGTAGAATTGTGATCTGATATCACTAACTAAAAGGTATTGTAAAACTAAAAAAAACAATCATGGCAGAAACTAAACCGACCGCAACTGCAACCTCTGCGAAGTCAACCAGTGTGCAACCCCAAAAAAGCAGCAACATTATTTCTTTGCTTGCCCCAATTTTTTGTCTCATCGCAGGATATGTGATTTGGCGCTTTTTTATCGGAAACGCAAAAAGTTTTAGTGCGCCTGATACCAACCCAAGCCATTGGTTTTGGCCTAAACACAGTGGTCCTATCGGTGGTTTGGCTAAAATGTATCTGGGTGGTATTATCGTACCAATCTTGATCGGCACACTTCTTACACTTATCACTTTTGTAATAGAGCGTTTTATGACCATTGCAAAAGCAGCAGGAAAAGGCAATATTGCTGAATTCGTTCGTAAAGTACAATATCACTTGGCCAATAAAAATGTAGATGCTGCCTTGGCAGAATGCGACAGGCAGAAAGGAAGTGTTGGAAATGTGATGAAAGCTGGCTTACGCAAGTACAAAGAAATGATTAGCGAACATGAGCTAACTACTGATCAGAAAGTATTGAGCATCCAAAAAGAAGTAGAAGAAGCAACTGCATTGGAATTGCCTATGCTTGAAAAAAACTTGGTATTCCTTTCAACCATCGCTTCTGTAGCAACACTCCTTGGTTTGTTAGGTACGGTATTAGGTATGATCAGCGCCTTCTCTGCTTTGGGTGATTCTGGAGGCGAAGGTGGTAATACAGAAGCATTGTCTGTAGGTATCTCAGAAGCCTTGTACAACACGGCCTTGGGTATTGGTACATCTGCTTTGGCAATTATCATGTACAACATCTTTACTACTAAAATCGATGGTATCACTTATGGTATCGATGAAAGCGGTTTCACATTGACTCAAAGCTTTGCTTCCCTGTACAAATAATTGTTTTGTGGAAACCGATCAAAAGTGCATCTAAAGTTTTTACACATAAATAATTATATAAAATGGGAAGAGCAAAAATGCCGAGAAAAAGTACCAGCATAGACATGACAGCCATGTGTGATGTTGCGTTTCTTTTGCTTTCGTTCTTTATATTGGCTACCAAACCCAAGCCTACTGAGGTTGTTCCTGTAGTTACGCCATCATCGGTGTCTACACTTACAGTCGAAAATGATGATCCTAATAAGGTCACTGTTACAATCAGCAAGGAAGGAAAGGTTTTTTTGACCATCGACGATCCGGAAAAAAGAAAAGCTGTAGTAAAGGACTTGAACACAAGATTAGGCTTACAATTGACCGATGCTGACATGGCGAAATTGGATAAGGTGGATATGTTCGGCACATCTTTGGCTGCATTGAAATCGTACGTGAATTTACCTGCTGCAAACCGTGCCGCAGATAAATTATCAGGAATTCCTGCACAAGATTCTGCTACAAGCCAAATGCGTGATTGGATGGGTGCTGTTTCAATGGCTTATTATGGAGGAAAAATCAATTTGCTGGTAAAAGGCGACGGAACTGCAAAGTATCCTGTAGTTAAAGTAGTAATTGATGCTTTCAAAAAGAGCGATTTGATGAAGTTCAGTGTTATCACCAACAAAGAAGGTCTAGGTCCTGAAACCGAACTGTACAAAGAGCAAAAGAGCAAAAAGAAAGAAGGGTAAGCGCTTAGTTCGGTAAAAGAAACAATATTATTTACCATTAAAAACCATTCGAATCATGGCAGAAATGGATACCTCGTCGGGAGGTGGTCACAAAAAAGGTCCCGGCGTAAAGAAAAGTAAAAAAATGTCAACGAGGGTTGATTTGACCCCCATGGTTGATTTAGGGTTTCTTCTTCTAACATTCTTCGTATTTACAACAACGTTAAGCAAACCAAATGCTATGAAGTTGTACTTGCCAAAGGATACAGATAAACCCGAAGAACAGAATAAGGCAAAGGAATCAGGAGCACTAACGTTAATGCTAGGTAAAGACAGAACTATCTATTATTACGAAGGAATTTTGGCTACTGATGGCAGTAATTTCAAATCAACCAATTTCCAAAACGTTCGCCAAGTAATCCTTGATAAGAAAAGGAGTACAAATCCAAGTGATTTGGTGATTGTTGTAAAGCCTGATTCAGAGTCTACTTTTAAGGATGTAATTGATATTTTGGATGAAATGACTATCAATTCTATCAAACGTTATGCGATGGTGGATATTGCTGAATCTGAGGTTCAATTGATCAAGGCTACGGAAGGTGGTGCACCTGCGGCTGCCGCACCAGCAACAAAATAATAAACGGGTTTATGGAAAGTGATAGCACTTTGAATCTAAACCATGTAAAGCAAACATTATGGAAGCAAATAAAATTTTGAGTGCCGACTTCCTTGACATCCTTTTCGAAGGAAAGAACAAGGAGTATGGAGCGTACGAGTTACGTAAAACGTACACAAAGCGAATGACTGTCGCTCTTGTTACAACTGCCTCTGTTTTGTTGTTGTTCTTCCTTGGCTCAGTTTTGGCCAACGTGCTGACCAAAAAAAACAATGACAACATGGAAGTAGAGAAAGAGGTGATTTTGGAGGAAGTGAAACAGCCGGAGAAAAAACCGGAAGTTCCACCACCGCCACCACCGCCAAAAATGCCTGAACCACCTAAAGTGGAAATGGCAAAATTTACGCCTCCAAAAATCGTGAAAGATGAAGAGGTAAAAGAAGACGAAAAACCACCTGAAATCGAAAAGGTAGAAGAAGCAAAAATTGGTGTGGCTAATGTGGAAGGTGCTAAAGATGAAGGTGTAGTTGCACCGCCAGTTGAAAAAGGTACAGGTGAAGTTGTAGCTCCCAAAGTTGATGCGGAAGATTACGACAAAACATTTACCAAAGTGGAAGTTGCAGCCGAATTTCCAGGTGGTTTAGATGGATGGCGTCGGTATTTGGAACGGAACTTCGTTTACCCTGATCAAGCACAAGAAGACAACATTCAAGGTGTGATCAATGTGCAAATGGTTGTGGACAAGGATGGTAACATTACCGAAGTAAAAGCCCTGAACGATCTTGGTGGTGGTACAGCCGCTGAAGCTGAAAGGGTAATCAAAAAGGGTCCAAAATGGAAACCTGCTGAACAAAACGGACGCAAGGTTACCTATCGCTTTACGCAAAAAGTAACATTTGCATTACAATAATATAACTAGTACTATTAAAAAATCCCTGTCCAAAAATGGCAGGGATTTTTTATGTAAAAAACTTTTTTTAGTTTGGCATAACCTATTAATCCACCATTACACCATCCTTCATCATCAGTTTGCGGTCGCTTAGCGCTGCCAGTTCTTCATTATGCGTTACAATTAAAAAAGTTTGCTGAAAACGTTCTCTTAAATCAAAAAACAGGCTGTGCAATTCTTTGGCATTAGCGCTATCCAGGTTTCCAGTAGGTTCATCGGCAAAAACAATATCTGGGGAGTTAATTAAGGCACGAGCCACCGCTACCCTTTGTTGTTCGCCACCGCTCAATTGGTTAGGTTTATTTTGAAGTCGATGTTGAAGTCCAAGAATGTGTAGCAATTCAATGGCTTTTGTTTCCACCTCTTTTTTCTTTCGTTTGGCAATCCATCCAGGGATGCAGACATTCTCTAACGCATTAAACTCAGGAAGTAGATGGTGAAACTGGAATACAAACCCCATGTGTTTGTTACGATAATCTGCTAGTGATTGACCCTTCAGTTGGTCGATTCGCTGGCCATTTAGCGAGATGCTCCCGATGTCGCAAGTGTCAAGCGTGCCAAGAATATGCAGCAAAGTACTTTTTCCTGCACCACTGCTTCCAACAATGCTAACCACTTCTCCTTTATTTACGATAAGGTCCACACCCTTCAAAACTTCCAACGGACCATATTTTTTCTTGATTCCTTTTCCTGTGAGCATGTTTGATATATAAAAAGCTAATGTATGTCAATCCATTTTCAAATGGGCTTTGATACGTGAATGAGCCTAGTTTTACAAACTTTTTATTAGGTTATGGTGATTATTTCTTAAACTTCCTTACTTTTGCCGCCCGTTAGCCAAATTTGTTTTGACTAACGATTTCCCACATGGCTCCATAAGTGACTCGTCCGTTCGGGTCCGCCGGCAGGGTCTCACCTCAAAATGTTTTAAAAACATGCCAAAGGTAAAAACAAACTCCAGTGCCAAAAAAAGGTTTAAAGTAACCGGTACAGGAAAAATCATGCACCAAAAAGCCTTCAAAAGGCACATTCTTACCAAGAAGTCAACCAAGCGCAAACGTGCCATGAGAAAAGATGGTGAAGTAGCTCAATCTCACTTACACTTTGTTAAACGTCTATTGCGTTTGAAGTAAGCGTCTCGCCGGAAAAAAAATCAACAACTTTAAAAATTATCCCTGGTTTCGAATTCTTTCGAGGGTTTGAAAAAATTGGGGTCTCAAACAAATAAATATGCCACGTTCAAAAAATGCCGTTGCTTCAAGAGCACGCCGTAAAAGGATTCTGGACCAAGCCAAGGGTTATTATGGTAAGAGGAAAAATGTATACACCGTTGCCAAAAACGTTGTAGAAAAAGGGATGACTTATAGCTATGTAGGTCGCAAATTGAAAAAACGCGAATACCGCACTTTATGGATTGCCCGTATCAATGCGGGTGTTCGTGAAGAAGGATTGACTTACTCTCAATTCATCCATAAGCTTAACGAAAAGGGAATCACCTTGGATCGTAAAGTATTGGCTGATTTGGCGATGAACCAACCTGAAGTTTTCAAAAGCTTGGTTGCTTCTGTAAAATAATAACTACCAAAATGTATTGTGCCGGATGCGAAATTATCGTATCCGGTTTTTTTGTATATATTAATACAACCCAAAACCAATAGTATCGTGTTTAAGATTCAATTGCATGCATAATATTTCTCTTTTGTAAATTTTGATTAATTGTTCCAATTAAAAATTCTTTTCGGAACTGTTTAGACAAGAAATATATAAGGCATCAATATTACCTCCTTTTATTATCTATTATTTGGCGATCAGAATGATGTAAGTATTGCTTGGCAATCCGATTTTCTGGCTTTTTATCGAACATATATAACGCAATAAGAAAGCACCATTCCAGAGGTTTCATTAAGAGGTAAATGCTATCTGACACCAATTTGATATTAAAGAAATGGTAGTGTTTATGTACTATATTTCCAACTCTATTGTACCGTTTGCGTATGGCCTTGTGTAAACGAGGCGTTTTTTCTTGCATCATATCTTCAAAGGCATTGGATACCAGTAATTGCCTGTTGCAAACAATCATGCCACCATTTCGCACACCTAGGCGTATTGGTTTTACGAGTTTTTTATGTCCTTGAGCCGCCACTGAACAAAGGTAGTGGCCACCACATTGTACATTGGCGCATTTGTAGTCCCATTGAGAAAAGCCATGCTTATAGGTATCTGTAAAAGCCCGGATAAATGAATCGGGCTTTTGTCCAAAAATCAATAGCAACCCTGCTACAATAACTAGTATAGGCAAGCATAAAATAAACAGAATCGGAAACTTAAGGAGTGGCGGGAAGGAAAGAATACGCCAAGAAAACGATGCAAGTTTATTAGCACTTGTTTTATCTATGTCGGCAAATTCTTGTCGGAATAACTGTTGGTTTTTCGCCAACATCATAATCCCCAACAATGTAATTGGGCTAGCACCTGCCCAAATAAATAGAGCTTCTGCCGAGTGAATAGCAATTAAAATGCTGATGACTGTGCCAGTGATTAGAAAAATATTCACTAAAATCTCTATAATTGGCGATGCTATTTTGGAGCGAAGCTTTGAAAAAACATAACTCAATAGTGACAAAACAATAACGACTAAAATAGACAATCGATGTTGCGGAGAAAAAGCTGCTGTGTCCAAATTGTCGCCGCAACAATCGTTTACTCGGCCAAAACTAAGATACAAATATGGCAGAATCACAAGAGCGGCAATTTCTGCCAATGTTAAGAAAACAGAACCTACAATACCTCGGCCATTTATAAGAAACCCAATAAATTCCATGAAGATAATAAAGGCGGGCAGAATCAAAAAGATAATCATTTTGTGTGTGTTTAGATATGGATAAATAGTGTAGGTGTGATTCGAATGCAACAATACGAGGATTGTTTGAGAACAGGCAGAATGATTCTAATTTATTATGAAACTTATTTTTAAGTGTTTGTTATATACTATTTTTTGTTAATTAGCTAAAGATGTTTGGACAGGCTTGGATTTCGTCCAGCCATCATCAATACATCCTCAAAAACCTTAATCTTTGTTTTGATCTTAAAGGGTGGGATAGATACCCCCACTATACGAATGCGAGCAGGAAGTTTGTCTTGCAATGTGAGTGATATAGTTCCTGGATTTTTGGCTTTAACGGATTTCTACGGTAGCTAAAGTGAATTTATTGATGCGTTCTTACCATCAAAAGCCAACTGACCAGAGGTCTAAAATTTATTGCTGAATCTTAAAAAGGTATCAAGGACGTATAAATTTGAGAGCCAATTATTAATAAAGGCCTTTGATAGATAAATTTGAAGATTTATTCGGCCCTTGACACAATGCAAACCTGCCATTTTTTCACCCCCGATACCATTGGCACAAAGATTGAGAAGAGAGTAGAAACTTGTAAAACAATTTAATACAGAATACTATGGGAAAAATTATAGGCATAGACCTTGGTACCACCAACAGTTGCGTAAGTGTAATGGAAGGCAACGAACCAGTGGTGATAGCCAATGACGAAGGACGCCGTACCACCCCGTCCATCGTGGCTTTTTTAAAAAACGGTGAACGCAAAGTTGGCGATCCTGCCAAACGTCAAGCAATCACCAACCCCCACAATACCATTACAAGTGTTAAGCGTTTCATGGGCCGTCGTTATGACGAGGTGACCGAAGAATTGACACACTGGGGTTATAAAGTGGTAAAAGGTGACAATAATACGGTTCGTATAGATATCGATGGTCGTCAATATACACCACAAGAAATCAGTGCAATGGTGCTTCAGAAAATGAAGAAAACTGCCGAAGATTACTTGGGTACCGAAGTTACAGATGCAGTTATTACTGTACCTGCTTACTTTAATGATGCACAACGCCAGGCAACGAAAGAAGCTGGTGAAATTGCTGGTTTGAATGTTCGCCGTATCGTGAACGAGCCTACTGCAGCAGCTTTAGCATATGGTATGGATAAAAAACATGCCGATCAAAAAATCGCTGTGTTCGATTTGGGTGGTGGAACGTTCGATATCTCCGTGCTTGATTTGGGCGATGGTGTTTTCGAAGTAAAATCTACCAATGGTGATACACACTTGGGTGGTGATGACTTTGATAAAGTGATCATGGATTGGTTAGCTGACGAGTTCAAAGCTGAAGAAGCTATCGACCTTCGTAAAGATCCAATGGCTTTACAACGATTGAAAGAAGCTTCTGAAAAAGCTAAAGTTGAATTGAGTTCTTCTACAGAAACTGAAATCAACCTCCCTTATATTACCGCAGTGGATGGCGTGCCTAAACACTTGGTGAAAAAATTGAGCCGTGCCAAATTTGAAGCATTGTCTGACAAATTGTTCGAACGTTGCTTGAAACCTTGTCAAGCTGCTTTGAAAGATGCAGGTTATTCTACCTCACAAATCGACGAAGTTATCTTGGTTGGTGGTAGTACCCGCATCCCTAAAGTACAAGAAATCGTAGAAAAATTCTTTGGTAAAAAAGCTAACCGTAGCGTAAACCCTGATGAAGTGGTTGCTATTGGTGCAGCTATCCAAGGTGGTGTATTAACAGGCGAGGTAAAAGACGTATTGCTTTTGGACGTTACGCCTTTGAGCTTGGGTATCGAAACTTTGGGTGGTGTTATGACGCCGTTGATTGCTTCTAACACAACTATTCCTACCAAGAAATCAGAAACCTTTAGCACTGCTAGCGACAACCAACCAGGTGTGGAAATACATGTGGTACAAGGTGAACGCACAAAAGCAGTTGATAATAAGAGCTTAGGTCGTTTCAACTTGGCCGATATTCCCCCAGCACCACGTGGTGTTCCTCAGATTGAAGTAACATTCGACATCGATGCCAACGGTATCTTGCATGTAAGCGCTAAGGATAAAGGAACCGGAAAAGAGCAAAAAATCAAGATCGAAGCTGGTAGCGGCTTGAGCAAAGAAGAAATAGAAAAGATGAAAAACGATGCTAAGGCAAACGAAGCATCAGATAAGGCCGAAAGAGAAAAAATCGAAAAGATCAATGGTGCCGATAGCTTGATTTTCCAAACAGAAAAACAAGTTAAAGAGTACGGTGATAAGATTCCTGCCGACAAGAAAACAGCTATCGAAAGCGCTTTGACCGATTTGAGAGAAGCACACAAAAATCAAGACGTTGCTGCCATCGATAAGGCAACCGAGGTTTTGAATGCTGCTTGGACAGCTGCAAGTGCGGACATCTACAACACTGGTAACCAACCCGGCGGTGAACAAGCCGGTGGACCACAAGGTGGCGGTTTTGAAAACGCCGACCAAAAAGGCGACGAACACGTTGCTGATGCAGAATTCGAAGAAGTTAAATAAGACTTTGTAGATATTAATTACAGAACCCACGGCCTAGGTCGTGGGTTTTTTTTTAAAATTAATTTTTGATGAGCCACGAATTGCACAGAAGAATACGAATTGATTTCTATATAATTTGATTCGAGTTTATTTGTGTGATTCGTGGCAAAGATTATTTCGGTCTACAATACTTGCATCCAGTCATACAGGCTGGCAATAAATCTGTATGGCCACATAAATACATGGATGAACACAAATTGATTTCTATATAATTTGATTCGTGTTTATTGGTGTGATTCGTGGCAAAGATTATTTCTTTTTGGTCTCCAGCAGTCGGGTTCCATGGCATCGACATGGGCGACGCTCCGTTGTTTTGTATATCATTGGTCATCGTCTGTTTCCTCCGGCATGTGCGTCACCGTTTTCGGCGTTTCCTTACCATTCGGTATGCATACTCCGCTAGTTAATTTACATATGCATAAGTAGCATCCTATAAAACAAAAAGTGTGATACATGTATAAAACACGTATCACACTTTTTATATTGAACTATGCAAAAAGTACTATTTCTGAATCGCAACACTGTCTTTTACCAGTTCGATTACTCCTATATCTGTCGGCGAGCCTTCGGCTATCACCACGTCTTCTTTCGCTTGACTTTTATAAGGCTTGGTCGCTTCTATAATAATTCTATAAGTACCTGGTTTTGCGTCTTTTATTTCAAACGTTCCACCACTAACGGATGCTTTAAATGTATCTGTAGCTGACAGTGCCCATGCCCTAACGGCTGCGTCTGGAGGTGTTACAGATCCTTTAACGGAACCGGTTTGCAAGTTGCGGAATGCAAAGAAAGTAATTGCCACAAAAAGAATTACTATAAATGGCAGATTGGCTTTAATGAATTTCATGATATTACATTTTTATAATTAATAGATAGATTGTGTTGTTCTCTTTGATTAGGCCTATCATCGAAACTCAACCGCAAAAGGCCAACAACTATGCCACTTTTAAAACAAGCATTTCATTTTTAGAAAACGATAACATTTGAATTTACAAACGTCACTACTGTTTATTTGTTAGATTAAATTTTAGGTAACACAGTTTCACAAAATTGAAAAATGATATGAGTTATGAAAGGCGTCTTGCAAATGGATGGCTTTTTTAATAAAAAAACCTCATTAATCCGACTCGGATATAATGAGGTCTATATATGTTTTTGCTTTGTTTATTTTTTCTTGCTTCCGGATTGTTCAATATCACGGTTCATTTCTACTAGGTCAACTGGTTGCGAGAAATCACCTAGCAGCCACTTGCTGTAATAGTCCACCAAATTCCAAAAAAAGAATTCCTGCATATCACCGTACGCATGTCGTTGGTTTGGAAGCATCACCAGGTCGAAACGTTTGTTGGCCCGTATCAATGCGTTCACCATGCGCATGGTGTTGGCGGGGCTTACGTTGTTGTCTATTTCGCCCGTGGTCAACATCAAGTGGCCTTTGAGGTTCTTGGCGAGGTCTGGATTTTTTTCGATGTTATATACAAAACTGGTGTCTCCTTTCTCGTTGATGGTTTCCTTTACGCCATGGTGTTTTTCACTCCACCAGCGGTTATAAATGCTGTTGTCATGATTGCCAGAAGAAGATACAGCTACCTTGTAAAAATCTGGATATACTAAAATGGCAGCAGTAGACATGAACCCACCACCGGAGTGTCCATGGATTCCGACCCGATTGATATCGATGTACGGATAACGATCGGCCAGTTGTTCAATGGTAGCTTTTTTATCGGCCAAACCGTAATCCCGCAGGTTGCCATAACCGTAATTGTGATACCATTTAGAGCGGCTCGGGTTGCCACCTCTGTTACCAACTGTTACTACGATGATGCCCACCTGTGCAAGCCTGTCTGTACGGTCGCCTACGCGAACAAAGGCCTTGTTCACCGCCTCCGTTTGTGGGCCTGGATATACATACTCCACCACCGGATATTTCTTGGTGCTATCAAAATCGAATGGCTTATACATCACCCCATATAAATCTGTAATGCCATCATCGGCCTTCACTTTAAATATCTGCGGATACTTGTAGCCGGTTGCCAATAAAGAGGACATATCGGTGGCTTCAAGATCCAGTACTTTTTTGCCTTCGGCAGAAATTAAAGCCGTTTTGGGCGCTGCATTTACCCGAGAGTAATTGTCTACAAAGAACTCCTTTTTATCGCCCATGCTCATGCTATGCTCAAACTCGCCTAAATTAAGCAGTTTCATTCCACTACCATCAAAGTTGATTTTGTACATGTGCAAGTAATAGGGGTCTTCATTGTCCTCTTTGCCATTGGCAGAAAAGTATAATATT
>Ga0247739_10000418_pt1 | contig 15224 bp, 9 predicted proteins | sample UWRJL058202B2_FD_180943 | JGI IMG/M metagenome (GOLD analysis project Ga0247739, IMG submission 180943) | Plant litter microbial communities from Arlington Agricultural Research Station in Wisconsin, United States - UWRJ-L058-202B-2 | ecosystem: Environmental > Terrestrial > Plant litter >...
CATTATCAACAACCTACCTGAGAAACCCATTATCATCGGTCATTCATACGGAGGCTTATTAACGCAGCTTATGATAAATATGGGTCTAGGTGTAGCAGGGGTGGCCATTCATCCGGTTCCGCCACAGGGTATCTTTCCTTACGAATTTTCTTTCCTTAAAGCGGGCTGGAAGGCGCTTGGGCTTTTTACTTCAATTAAAGAAACATACCTGATGTCGTTTGAAGATTGGCAATATGCGTTTGTAAACGGGATGCCGTACAATGAACAAAATATCGCTTACGAAACATATTGTATCCCGGAATCTAAAACAGTAAACAGAGATGCAACTACAAAAGAAGCGCATGTTGATTTTAAGAAGCCACATGTTCCTTTGTTAATTACTGCTGGCGATACTGACCACATTATGCCTGCACATTTGAATAACCGAAACTTCAAAGCCTATGATCAGGATAATGGCTCTATTACGGAATATAAATTATTTCAAAACCGGAATCATTTTGTATTAGGGCAACCAACCTGGAAAGAAGATGCAGACTATATCCTTCGGTGGCTAGATGAAAACTAAAGCCATATTGCTGTACGATAACACAAAACGTTTGCTTAAATACTAATTTAATTAAACCTTTAAAATGGAACGTTATGCTACCGTTGTTTGGCATGGGCCGGGCAAAGACGGAAAGGGCCTTATTAGCACACAAAGTGCGGTCATCAAAGAAATCCCGTTTTCATTCAGCAGCCGTTTTATATCGGCTGATGGCACCAATCCGGAAGAACTGATGGCTGCGGCATTTGCTGCTTGCTTTATTATGAAGCTAAATTTTTTGCTGGAAGCGACGGGTTTTAGAACAGATACTGCAGAAGTCACTGCTTTTATAAATTTCGAAAGAGGTTTGATTACCGGTCTACGCCTCTTGATAAAAGCCGAGGTTCCGGGCATACCCCAGCAACAGCTTCACGATTGTGTGCAAGATGCAAAGGCAAATTGCCCCATTGGACAGATAATGAATTTAAACACTACTGCTGAACTTCCCTTAAATGAATAAAATAAATGACACATTACAGGCCACTAACAATCAAAACCGGCTATTTATAAAATACCCTCTCTTTTCCAATGCCCAGTTTTTTGATTCTTGAATTAAGCGTTGAAACAGCTACGCCAAGTAGGGCGGCGGCACCATCATCGCCAAACACCTTGCCGTTGCATTTTTTTAGGGCTGCAATAATATTATCCCGTTCATTATCGTCCATGGTTTTAATTGGGTCATCAATTTTTTTACCGCTTGTAAATGGGGTACGATAAAAATCCTTTATGAGTGACGGGTCATCAATTATGTTTCCCTGTGTAATCAACACCGCTCTTTCAATAAAATGCATCAATTCTCGAATATTGCCAGGCCACTTGTAGTTCTTCATTGCCTGCAGCATCGCATCCGAAATACCCGTTATATCTTTCGAATTCTCAGCCGTGTATTTTTTTATAAAATGATGAACAAGCTCAGGAATATCCTCGATGCGATCACGTAACGGAGGCAAGGTGATTGGAAATACATTCAAGCGGTAATACAAATCAATCCTAAACCTTTTCTCCGCCACTTCCTCCTCAAGGTCTTTATTGGTGGCTGCAACAATGCGCACATTTATTTTTATTGTTTGGTTTCCGCCCACCCGCTGGATTTCTTTCTCCTGCAAAACACGCAATAATTTAACCTGAACATCATGAGGGATTTCGCCAATTTCGTCCAAAAAAATAGTGCCGTTACTGGCCTGTTCAAACTTGCCAATGCGTTTTTCAAAAGCATTGGTAAAAGCGCCGCGTTCGTGGCCACACAATTCACTCTCTATAAGTGTGGCCGGAAGTGCGGCACAGTTCACCTTGATTAAAGGTTTGTTTTTTCTTGTTGAATGCTGATGGATATAATCTGCTATTTTTTCTTTTCCGGTACCGCTTTCGCCAAGAATCAGAACAGAAGTGTCTGACGGTGCAACCATATCTACTTTCGACAATATGTTCAAAAGTGCTTTACTTCCTCCAATAATATTGAAATTCCCACCGGCGGTTTGCGTCCGTGTATTGCTGGTAAAATCAATATTTCCATTTGTAGCTACTGCTAATGGCTCAGTTAATGATTTGGGATACACAGGCCTACGAAAACTGTTCCTGTGCAGGTATTGTGCAATATCCAGCATCACAAGCACATCTTTTTCCCTGAATGGTTTCACCAAAAAACCATAAGGCTGTGTTGCCTTGGCTGCATCAAGCGTTTGCTTATTGGAATTGGCAGAAAGGTAGACAAAAGCAATATTTTTTTCAATTAGGATTTTAGCTAGGTCAATGCCCGTCAAACTGCCTTTCAAGAAAATATCAAGCAGAACAAGCGTTGGATCTTCCTTTTCTATTATTTGTAAGGCAAGGGGCACGGATCTGGCTATCGGGCAAACGGCGTGACCCGCTTTTTGCAGTATCAATTTCAGGTTATTGGCTTCAATAAACTGATCTTCGACAATCATTATTTTTTCATTCATATCATGCGAATTGTCCTGACCTTGCACGCTGCTCCAAGTAGGATGATCCAAACTTTTTGAATATAATTTTAATGCATGTGCCGTTGTTCGATTCGATCGACAGATTGCCTTCAAGATCGTCACTCAGTCCTTTTATCAAGCTCATCCCTAGGGAATCTGCTTTCTCTATATCGAAGCCTTGGGGTAAACCAATGCCATTATCTGAAATAATAAATTGGATTTCGCTTGTTTCTAGTAATTCCAATAAAATTTGTACCCGACCTTTATGCCTGCCGGCAAAGCCGTGTTTTACGGTATTGGTCACGGCTTCATTTAAAATGAGAGCGATGGGCACAGCTTGCGATACATCGAGTTTAACCGGGTCAATGTAGACTACAAACTCTATGTTTGTCCTAACATCAAGGCTGTCTTTTAAATAATCAACAAGTTCTACCAAATACTCATCGCACATGATGGTCTGCATATCTTCAAACTGGTACAATTTCTGATGGATGAGCGCCATCGCATAAACCCTGTGTTGGCTGTCGCGTATGGCTGCCAACGCATCATTTTTTACATATATGGATTGTGATTCCAATAAGCTTATAACTATCTGGAGGTTATTCTTCACACGATGGTGGATTTCTTTTAGCAACCATTCTTTTTCATGGAGCAGGTTGCCAAGCGTTTGGTTCTTTCGCCTGTTGATGCGGTATTGCCTAAATATTAAAAACAATATGACCATCAACACGATCATACCCGCCAGTGTAGTATTTTTTACAAGGTTTGATTTCGCCAATGCCGTTTGCTGTAATTGCGCTTTCCCGTTCAGTAACTGGATGTCTTTTTCTTTCTTCTCTGTTTCGTATTTTCCTATCAACTCGTTTGTCTGATTGATTAGATTTATATTATATGTCGAATCTTCCAATTCTTGAAATTGGCGGTATTCTTGTAAAGCAAGCAAATAATTTCCTTTGGCCGAATCTATTTGATATCTTATTCTTCCTATGTTTCTCCTTGCAAATGCCCCCATTCTTTCAACGGGTAAAGCAGTGGCTTTTTTGAGAAAATAGGCTGCTCGGCCGAATTGCTTTGTGCCTCCGTAAAACACTGCGGCAGCTGAATACGCTATTGCAAGATCGTTCGCCATTTCAGGCCGATTGATTTTATCCGCCAGGCGAATCATTTCAACAAAATATTTATCCGCCAAATTATATTCGCCCATGTATTGATAAGAAATTGCAATAAACTGAGAGACATACATCTTATCTAATTCTGTCTCCGGCGGATATTTTTTTGTCACTTGTTGCAACAACAGGAAGGCCTCCTTATATTTATGATGCCCTTGTAATGTTGATACGGCATTAAGGAAAAGGTGATACCAGAACAGTGGGCCTTCTTTATAGCTGTTCAATACCTTATAAAAAATTTTCACAGCTTCATCAGGCTTTTGTGCCACCACGTATGCCTGCGCAAGACTAAGGTAGAAATAGGATGCAAACATAGTGTCACGGTTGGCTTCCATATTGTTGACAGCAATAGTAGCATTTCGGAAGGTGCCTGGCCAATCCTGTTTTATAAGGTCAACGTAAGCCAGCACATTGTATGAATAATGTGTATGCCGGAAACCTATAGCATTTCCAAGCGCTATTGCTTCTTTGGTAAGGATGGCCACGCTATCGAGCTGGGTGTTGGCGAAATATACACTTGTTAGCTCACCCAGTACCTTTATTTGTTTTTCTTTCTCGTTTATTTGCCTATAAATTGATAATGCCTCTTTTAGGAGCGTCGCTTTGGATGAATCACGGTCAGATAAACAAGTTGCTTCATTATTAATTGTATTTGCAAACAATAATTTATTATTCAGCCTCATGCCAATGCCCAATGCAGCTGAAAAATAACGGTGCGCCAGAGCAGTGTTGCCAACTTGGCCAAAATAAACGCCCAGTAAATTAAGGGCCGCATTTTGTAATCTGTAATTACGCATATCCGCACTCATGTTTAAAGCTTGTTGCAGGTATCTCGAAGCTTTCAGCGTATCGTCAGGCCTTATTCCAGTCTGATGAAGATGCCAGGCGCCAAGCTTGAGCAATAACAGGATTTTGTTTTCCCCTTGTAGCTTCGGTAACAACGCAGCGGCCACATGCATACTCGCCAAATTTTGAAATTTTTCATCTAACAATCTTGAACCAAGATTGTAATCTTCGTCATACGCTATAAGATAAGGGATACGCTCTGCTTTTCCTGCCAGTATCATTGCACTGTCGGCATCTATGATGCCCTGATTTGCAACAAATAAATATGTGCCCACGATCTGTACAAGCAACCTGGTTTTTTTTAGGTCGTAGTTGCTGTTTTTTGTTTGGCAAAAACAACTGCTCAAGATCAGAGAAAAACAACATAAAAGGTGCAGTTTAGCCATGTGGTCGTATTTTACTTTCCAGGTGATAAAGGTGCTATGTTCTTTGTGCGGCTACTGCCCCGCCAATCTCGTACACTTTTTTTATTCCAAGCTTTTTTAACCTCGAATTCAGCGTAGACGGAGGCAATCCCAAAATTTGAGCAGCACCACCAGTCCCAAAAATTTTGCCTTTACATTTTTCCAAAACGAATAGAATGTGATCACGCTCATTTTCTTGCAGTGTTTTTATATAGTCATCAGTCAAGGATTTCTTTAGTTTTTTTGCAGGAAGATGTATTTCATTCAGAATCTTTCCAGTTGTTATAACGATTCCTCTTTCTATTAAATGTTCCAGTTCCCGAACATTACCTGGAAAGTCATAAGCAATTAACTGTTGTAAAACTTTAGCCGAGAACTGATTGATTTTTTTGCCGTTGGCCCTTGCATGTTTGTTTAAAAAGTGTGAAGCAAGTAACGGAATATCTTTTTTCCTTTCACGCAACGGCGGAATGGTAATAGGGAATATATTAAGGCGATAATATAAATCTCTTCTGAATCTTCCATCATCCACTTCTTTTTGCAGGTTTCTGTTGGTAGCGGCAATAATCCGCACATCTGTTTTAACAGTTCCTTTTCCGCCTATGCGCTCAATTTCTTTTTCCTGTATCGCCCTTAATAATTTAACCTGTAATTCGAGCGGCATCTCGCCAATCTCATCAAGAAACAATGTGCCGTTGCTCGCCAGTTCAAATTTACCAATCCTGCGTTCTGTGGCGCCTGTAAAACTTCCGAGTTCATGCCCAAACAACTCACTTTCTATCAGGCTAGCAGGCAGGGAAGCACAATTTACTTTAACCATCAATTTATCTTTACGTGGTGAAGCATTGTGTATGGCATGGGCGATCAATTCCTTGCCGGTACCGGTTTCTCCCAGTATAAGCACGGTTGTATTAGTAAAAGCTACCTGCGACACCATGGTAATTATTTTTTGCATTTCAGTATCAAGTCTTATGATTTCTTCATGGTTATTCTTTGCTTTTATTTCCTGCTGCAGATACAGGTTTTCGTCTTCCAGCTGCTTTTTGTATTTATTGATTTCCGTCAACTGACAGGCAATTTTTTCGTTCGAAAAAACATTGGCAATAGCGATGGCAATTTGGGCTGAGATGCCGTTAAGAAGATGGTCGTTAACATACCCGCCCGGTTGCCAGATAATCCCAATATCCTGTTCGGCCACATACAGTCGCTTTCCAATGACTTTTTGGGCACCCACAGATTTCCAAAAGGGGGCGCCAGCAAATGCCAAGGCGCAGTGCATCGGCATTTCTCCTACATTAAATATAACAGGATTTTCTGATTGTGAAACAACAGCAGTAACGGATTCATGAACATGCATGTTAGTGCTTGCCAAAAATTCTAATTCGTCATGTTCGGGACTGTTAGCCGTTAAATCGTGCAGGAAATAGCTATATGTTTCATCTTCGTCATTTTTAATTGTAATAATATATTCATTGATGTGAAAAAGGCTTTTAAGATATTGCTTGATAACAGTTTTTAATCCTGTTTTATCTCTTGCAGTAGCAAGGTCGCGGCTAAAAGCCAACAATAAAAACTTTTCTGTATCTCTTTTATTTATTTCTTCATAGGCTAATATATTAGCCAAAGCAATGGAAACATGGTTCGATATTCCCCGCAATAAATGTAAAGCAGGCAGCAGGAATGAATTGGTTTCTTTTGAAAATATCGTGAGAAACCCAACTGTCTCATTTTTATTCACCAGTTTTATACAGGCAATTTCTTTGATGCCGGGAGCAGCGATAAACCGGATTCCGGGATGTTTTTGTGGGTTGTCCTGAAGGGCTTGGATGTTCAACACTACCGGATCGATTGCCCCCAAGGCTGCGTCATGAATACCGTCATTGACGGTATGTTCATTAAATGCAATTGTATTAAAATCCGGGTGGCTTTTTTGTTCATGACATACATCCGCAATCAAAACTTTAAAAGTCATTTTTTCCTTATCGAAAATTTCAATGCTGATATCTACGGAGCCCAGTACCTCTTTTAAATTACGTCCAACAACGCAAAGAAGATCATCTGTATCCTTTACCTGTGCCATGTCTTCGCCTAGTGAAAACAGGACACTGTCTTCGTTTCTTTTTTTATGAGAAGCTTCGACCCGCATCTCTCAAAATTATAAAAAAACACCAAATCTTTTTATGCAGTTTTCGATAATTAGCGATATGTCGCCAGTATTTCTTTTAGAATGTAATTGCAAAGTGTTGATTAGTAATTTCTTATATTATGGCATCAGATTAGTTTAGTACTAGCTTAAAAAGTACTTTAAATTTTATAAATGTATACTATGAATCAGGCAGTATCTTATTCAACCGCACTATTGAACTATAGTTGTGAGAAACCTTCGGTAGTACAATTTGAGCCGCCGTCGGATGCGCCGTTTAACATACGCCCAATCGATAGATTTGATGAAAGGTTAAAAATGAAAATTCAAACAGCAGTTCGGCTAACCGCCTTTGAAATATTTTGGATAAAAAAGGGCGAAGGCTGTCTTACAGTAGATACTGCACAACATGATATTGGCGAAAATACAATCTACTGTATTGCTCCAGGACAATTACGTCAAATTCAAGAGACGAACAACATAGAAGGATATTATATTTCATTTTCCGAAGATTTTTTAAACCTGACCGAAGATAGGCATGTCTTCTCCTTTTGGTCTGCCCGGTATGGAGGCAACCAGTGTTACAACATCATAAAAGTTGATGAGGAATTGCAAAATGAGATCGAGCTCGTTATGCTAAAGATGATAAAAGAGGTTGGACATTATTATGTGCTTCGTAGCGAAATTTTGAAGTGTTTGCTTCAAACATTTATTATTTATATGTCAAGGAAAATTGACTTCAGCTATAATGACGCCATGCAAGGCAAGGATATGGAAGCATTTAGGAAATTTATGGCTCTGCTTAAACAACATTTTACCACAAAAAAGATGGTTGCGGATTATGCAAAAGAACTTTATATAACCCCCAATTATCTTAATCAGATAGTAAAAAAGGTTTCGGGTTTTACGGCAAGCCATCATATACAGCAGCAGATTATTCTAGAGGCAAAACAGAAAGCAATGTACTCGCATTTGACCATGAAAGAAGTAGCTTATGCATTAGGCTTCAATGATTGCGTACACTTTAGCCGATTTTTTAAAACAAATTCGGGTGAAAACTTTACGACTTTTAAAAAATCAAAAGCATGCAAATCAACTAAATAAATAAAGGTATATTTTAAGACAAGGCACATGAATTGACGAAAAAGAGAATGGTGCGGCAAGATAGATGGCAGAGAGAAAGGTAATCGAACGTAGAAATCAAATTTTATTTACGATAAATTTACTGTGCAAATCCTGTGCAAACAAAAAAGCAGTTACAAATTTTACTTCGTAACTGCTTGATTTTCTCTGTGGGAGCACACGGGTTCGAACCGCGGACCCTCTGCTTGTAAGGCAGATGCTCTAAACCAACTGAGCTATGCTCCCTTTTTCCTACTGTGAAATCGGCGTTTTGATTGTTCCTTTTTCGCTTTGGGAGTGCAAAAATAGGGTTCAAATTTTAATGGCAAAATTTTTTTTCAAGTTTTTTAATTTTTTTTTCTGACCGAGATTAAATGGGAATCAAATAAACTGTCTTAAGCCTTAATCCTTTCAAGCACAAAGCCAAAGGTGGTACCTACATCTTCTTTGCTGCGCACATGTATGCTCTGGCCGTGTGCTTCTATTATATGCTTGCAAATAGCCAACCCGAGGCCACTGCCACCAATCTTTCGGGTGCGAGCCGAATCGGTGCGATAAAAGCGTTCGAATATCCTTGGTAGATGTTCCTCTTGTATACCCGTTCCATCGTCGCTTATTTCTATCAATACGTGCTCGTTATCCGTTACATAGATGCTAGCGAGGATGCTGCCTTCTTGTTTGCCATATTTAATGGCGTTTTCAATTAGGTTAACCATTACCTGCCTTATCTTTTCTTTGTCTGCATAAACCGAAAGATTGAGGCCTGCGCTTTTTTTGAATTGAAAGGATATATTTTTCTCTACGGCCAAGAAAGAAAGGCTGTCAAAAACCTCCCTGATCAAATCTTTGATTACAAAGTTCTGTTTGTTCAATGGTTGTTCGCCACTTTCCAATCGGGATATTTCATCAAGGTCACGAACCAAGGCCACCATTCGTTCCACATTGCGGTTCGCTTTTTCTAAAAAATTGGTGCTCACTTTTGGGTCATCCACAGCACCATCTAGCAACGTATTCACGTAACCTTGAATGGCGAAAATGGGTGTCTTTAGTTCGTGTGCCAAATTTTGTAGAAACTCTTTTCTAAAAGCTTCATTTTGCTTGAGCACTTCAATTTCATCGCTTTTTTGAACTGCCCATTTTTCTACATCTGTACTTACTTGGTCAATGCTTTTTCTAGGTAATATATATTTGTAATATGTTTCTTCTCGCTTATTAGCCTTTGTTTGATAGATGAATTTGTAAATAAGCTGGATCTTCCGGTTGATGAACTCTTGTAGTAAAAAGTTGACCAATAAAAAGGAGATAAGAAACAAAACCGAAAAACTTATCAGCGCCATTTTCCAGTCTTTTGCAAAATAAAAAATGGCAAAGCCTACGATAAGGGAAATCGCAAGCGCATTGATGGCTGCAACTTGCTTAGGGGTAAGATTTTTGAAAATGGGCAATTGATTCAAGTTTAGATGTACCGTTCGTATTTATATATCTCTTATGGAAGATATGTAAAGGGAAGGTATCCAACGGACGGTATTGGATGAAAGGTAATGCTAAAAAGGTACATACAAAAAATATGCTGGACACCGAAATCGTTCCTGATTTTACTCGGACAATGCCTAATTTATATTAAAATAGTGTGCATTTTAATCCCTTCCATATAAAAAATGTTGGTTCGTCAAATGGATTAGCTGCCTACAACTCAAATTTGTAGCCAACTCCTTTTACAGTAGTAATACAATCCACCCCTAGTTTCGACCTTATTTTTCTGATATGTACATCGATGGTTCGGTCGCCTACAATCACATCGGTGCCCCAAATGGTGTTCAATATTTCATTGCGAAGAAAAACACGACCTGGTTTAGAAGCTAACAAATATAAAAGTTCAAACTCTTTTTTTGCCAGCACCACATCTGTCTGGTCAATGGTGACCATAAATTTTACAGGATCAATAACGATATTGCCAACATTGAGTGTTTTGTTGTCCTCTTCATCTTCTTCTTTAAGTTTTCTCCGCAGCAGTGCATTAACCCTGCTTACCAACACTTTAGGGCTCACTGGTTTGCTAATATAGTCATCAGCACCACTATCCAAGCCTTTTACATGCGTGGTTTCATCGTTAAGCGCCGTCAAAAACACAATCATGGTCTCATCGAATTCCTTTTCCGAACGCAGGATATTACACACTTCAATGCCCGTTTTAAATGGCATCATTATGTCCAAAATGATCAATTGTGGATTGGTTTGCCTAGCCATTTCCAAGGCTTGTCGGCCGTTGGCTGCTGTGTGCACTTTGTATCCCTCCTTGGTTAAATTGTAACTGATTATTTCTACGATATCTGGCTCGTCGTCTGCTACAAGAATAGTTGCTCTAGGTTCCATTAACAATTTATTTACACAAAAATAACGGAGTTGCAACCAGAACCTCGTTAACGGTGCAATTACCAAATTGTTAACGATGCATCTACGTCATGCAACCTAATGCTTAGATTGTTGGTCTTAATTAAGACAGTGTTAGCAAAACGGAATGTAATTTGCAGCCGTATCAAACGATTATGATGAAGTTAATTTTATTTCTTGCCTTATTTTGCCCTTATATATCCAGTGTTTTTGGCCAACCAGTTAATTACTCCGTGGCATCCACAAGAACTTACGTGCACTATAAGCTAGATAAAGAACAAAAGGATTTCTTAGGTATAGATGGCAAATTGGATGATGTTATCAGGGTAGGCAATAATGAGGAAGTCAACCTTCAGCTTACGTATGCCGCTACTTTAAAGATAGATGCGCTACAAAAACAAATAGAGCTAGATACTACACTCGATAACACGCAGAAAACTACCTATTTGCGGGGACTAGGCGAATTTCTGGTCTATTTTAGAGAAACCAATAAAGCTCGAAAGCTGAAGATTGTAGATTTTCCAGAGTCTTTACGGGCATGGGAAGATGCATATTTATTGGATAAGCAAGGTAAATCTATCGTTGGCTTGGTGCCACAGTATCCTTATGCCATGGGCAACTTGCTGCTGCGGGGCATTTCGTTTATGCACAATCCTGGTATTCCCAATACCCGAACTGCTTTATTGCTAAAATATATTGACGAGAACCCAAGTCGTATTTTTGAGACACTAATGGCTAATCCAGATGTGCCTTTTGCAGATAGCCTCATTATTGTGTTGGCAAAAAGGGATCCAGAAAAGTTATACAATTATGCGCAAGCCACTAGTTCTAAACTAGGCAAAAGAATTCAGGCCAGTACGGACCCTACTACAAAACTGATTTGTTCATTGGCCAACGACAATAGCGGTCAGTTATATTTTCCTTTTTTAGATGGATTGAGCAAAGGCAAGATTACCATTCCAGAAATAAAAAAAGTAATGAATGACAGCGTAGCTTATTTCAAGCTGTTGGTAAATACGCAAATAGATTACGCGGGCCGTGCCGCTCAAGGAGATACTGCTGTGGCTTACAATAAACTGTTTACCATGTTGCATAATAAGGCCATGCCTTTTATCAATACCATCAACGGACTGCATGAAGCGACACCTGTAGTGCGATTTAAAATACTCAAGCCATTTTCTCCAAAGGATCTGTACTACTTGATTGTCGTTTCTGAATCGGAGATATACACCAGCAGCTATACCAATATTTACGATTCCATTTGGCGCAGGATGGCTGTGCCGAGCGGCGATTCGCTATTGGCCATGGTAAATAACGACCACTACAAAAAATTTATCACCATGGCCGCTAACTATAATAAGTTGGATCATTTTTTAAGCAAAATGAACGGTGACCATGCTACCAAATTAATGCGCAATTTTGTAAATAATTTGGACAAAGGCAAACTGGGGGACCTAGAAGATGCGGTGGATGTTGCCAACGCCTACTCGAGCATCAACGATAAATCGATCAAGAAATTAATGCTTGATCAAATTATTGAAAATCATGAAATAGCAGAGGCAAACAATAATGAACGGGGTAAAACCATTTATCGTTTGGAGAAGTTGATACTGGCAAGCAGTGACAGCTCAAGCAATATTAACCTATCTGATAGTTTAGGGATTTTACCTATATATGATGTTCGTAATTCATTTTTGAAGGACAGCTTGGGTCGCATAGTCTTACAAATGTATTTTTATGGAGACGAAGGTGGTAGGGGAAGCTTCAATGTGCTCAAGGGCATGTACAGCACTTGGAAAAATGTTAGCACTTCGCCAGAATGGATTCAACTAAACAGTGGTAATAGCGCTACACCTTTTGTTATTTTTGCAAATCGGCCTGGTTATGAGGAGAAAAATGAAGACGCTGTGGCACAAGAGCATCTTAACACTTGGATGCAGAAAAATGGATATGCTCCTAGCATAACGGTACATCGTGGGCATAGTTATTATTTAAAATATACAGTAGAGCAAATGTTCCCTTCGTCTAAAGTGGTGGTGTTGGGTAGCTGTGGCGCTTATCACACTATGGATGGTATATTGAGCCTTTGTCCAGAAGCTTATTTGATAGCTAGCAAACAAACGGGATTTGGGCAAATAAACAATGTGTTGATTAAAGTGATGGTAGAAGAGCTGAAGAATGGTAAAGATATCAACTGGCCGGCCTTTTGGAAATTGTGTCAAAACATGATTATCAAGGAAAGGCAGGACGATTTTGAAGATTATATCCCACCTTATAAAAATTTAGGAGCCATCTTTATAAAAGCTTATAACAAATCATTTGAATCTGCTGAATAAGAGGAAAACGATTTTGTTCAATAGCGATAATCAACAGTAAAGTATTTAAACGAACACATTTCCACTAAGTAAAAACGCCCCCAAATTGGAGGCGTTTTTTTGCATTTGTTTTTTAATTGGGCTGGGTAATTAATAATGTATTTATTAGAAAGAATAAACCGCGGCCAATAAGAAATTAGCAGCAGATTTTTTTCCTAGGCCGTTCTTATCAACAAAGTTTTCCTTGCTGCTATTGTCAAAACGGATTTCAGGAATAAAGGTCAATCCTTCAACCTTGATGTTTGCTGATAAAGTGGTTGCAAAAATACTGCCACCGGCTCCTAATTTCACGCCATCTTTATCATTAAAATATTCACCTCTTAAGGTAAAGCCCAAGTAAGGTTTAGGGTCAACATTTACATACAATGCTGAACCGAACCATTTGCTTGATTCCGAATACTTATCAGTTAAAGGAATGTATTCTTTTGAGTTGTTCAAAGTACCGTTGAAACCTAAGCTTAAAAGGCTGCTAACTTTGCCAGTCAGTACCAAATCAATCTGGTTGATTTTATTGTCGCTCACATCTTTGCCAGCAACAAAATTTAGGTAACCCTTAAAGTTATCGCTAGCAGCATAGCTATACTGTGCAATGAAATTTTTGTTGCCTACGCCATTTGGTACTGAGCGATAATCGGTAGGGTTAGCGATACCAACCATCAAACCACTTTTACCAAAAGTAAAATCTGCCTTAAAACCTGTATGGCTGAAAGGGCCGTTGGTAAACATATAGCTCATGCTATAGTTGCGGTTGTATTGTGGATCCAATACTTCGTACCCTACGTGCGTGCCCCAGGTACCGGCGGTAAGCTTCACCATGCTATTAATAGAATAACTGATATACAATTGTTTGATTACTTGAACAATTCCATCGTCGTTGTAAGCAAATGCTTTTGCACGATCACCAAAGCCCAAATCAGCTACTATTTCGGTCTTTTTCTTTTTGTAATCGAATTTTACCGATGCCATGCCTAATGCAAACTGATCATTTGCTGGTGTAAAACTAGTAAGGGCATTGTCCCCGTTTTTACTGAAATCGTACTTGTAATACACGTCGGCCGAGCCTGTAATGGTCAAAGGAGAGGCTACAGCAGTAGAATCCTGGGCGGATGCATTTAAAATCATCAGCATCCCCGCTAGGGGCATGGAAATTTTTCTTAACATTGTTGTGGTTTTTTAGTGTAAAAAAAGGGTACGACGTTATAATAGTAGTCTGGACAATTACGCGTTATAACTGTTGTACCTTTTTATGTATTGAAAAAATTAGTGGAGGGGAGGAGTTGATCAGTGGATGAGCGAATGCAAAACAATCATGAAACCAGTACGACTGTTTTGCATCCTTCATACCATTTTAATTATTTAACCGGGTTCGGTTTTTCTTCATATATACCATTGTTGCTAACCAACAAGGTGCCTTGTACATAATTTTCGTTGTGTTGAGAAGCATCCAAACCTTCTGCTTCTTCTTCCGTAGTAACACGCATTGGAAGTATCATATTGATTACTTTGAATATAATAAATGATACTACAAAGCTATACACTACAGAAATAGCCATGCCTTTTACTTGTATCAAAAATTGATTGTCCAATACAGCAGCGTTAACTGTTTTGCTACCAAAAACACCAGTAAGCAACATGCCGGTAATACCACCTAAACCGTGACAAGCAAAAACGTCCAGTGGATCATCCAATTTAGTTTTGTGTTTCAAGAATTCGGCAACTACATTGGAAACAATAGCAGCAGCAAACCCGATGAACAATGCCTGTGGTACACCTACGAACCCGCAAGCAGGAGTGATAGCTACCAAGCCTACAACAGCACCGATGCAAAAGCCCAACACGGAAGGTTTTTTTCCACGGATAACATCCAAGAACATCCACGATAGACCAGCCGCGGCTGCGGCAGTATTGGTGGTAGCAAAAGCATACACACCCAAAGAACCAGCACCTACGGCGCTACCAGCATTAAAACCGAACCAACCAAACCAAAGTAAACCAGTACCAATTAGCACATAAGGAATATTTGCTGGAGCCGTGGCAACTTTTGAGATACGAGGTTTCAAAACAATAGCACCTGCTAATGCGGCCATACCTGCAGAAATGTGAACAACGGTACCACCCGCAAAATCAAGCACGCCCATTTTGAACAGGAATCCTTCTGGATGCCATGCCATGTGGGCCAATGGAGCATACACCAACACACCGAACAATGCAATAAATAATGTATATGAACTAAAACGGATACGTTCGGCCA
>Ga0247739_10000419_pt1 | contig 15170 bp, 11 predicted proteins | sample UWRJL058202B2_FD_180943 | JGI IMG/M metagenome (GOLD analysis project Ga0247739, IMG submission 180943) | Plant litter microbial communities from Arlington Agricultural Research Station in Wisconsin, United States - UWRJ-L058-202B-2 | ecosystem: Environmental > Terrestrial > Plant litter >...
GTTTGAAAAAAGACGAGATCATTGCGGAATGTAGCGATCTGGACGACATCATCGTGTTTACCAAAAGTGGTAAGATGAAAATTGTGCGGGTGGCGGATAAGACCTTTGTGGGCAAAGACATTATCCATGCCGCCGTATTCGAGAAGAACGACGAACGCACCACTTACAACATGATTTATGTGGACGGGAAAACAGGCACCAGTTTCGTGAAAAGGTTCAATGTTACAGGCATCACCAGGGAAAAGGAGTACGATCTGACACAAGGTTCCGAACGGAGTAAAGTCCACTATTTTACAGTGAATCCAAACGGTGAAGCAGAAATCGTAAAGATTGTATTGAGTCCAAACAGCACGGCGAAAATCAAGGAATTTGAATATATGTTTGAAGAGCTGGAAATAAAGGGCCGCAATTCAAAAGGAAACCAGCTTACAAAACATGCCATTAAACAAGTAAAATTTAAAGAAGCCGGAAGAAGCACGCTGGCGGGTAGAAAACTTTGGTTCGATAATCAATTCGGTAGATTGAGCACCGATGAAAAGAGCACCTATTTGGGAATGTTCGATGGAGATGATAAGATATTGACCATCTATAAAAATGGTTCTTACGAAATTACTGACCAAGAACTTACCCAACGCTTCGATACGGCCAACCTATTATTGATCGAGCGTTTTGACCCTAAAAAAATCATCACCGCGGTGTATTACGACAACGACAAACTCCAGTTCAATATCAAGCGTTTCAAAATTGAAACATTGACCATGCATACCAAGTTTGTATTTATTAAAGAAGGCACAGAAAATTACTTGGAAATGGTAACCTCCGATCAGGAGCCAGTCATCAAGTTATTGGTAGGCAAAAAGAACGAAGCGAAAGAGCAGACCATGAAAGTGAATGGCTTCGTGGATGTGATGGGTTGGAAAGCTATCGGCACCAAACTGGTAGATAAGAAACAAGTAACAATGGAATGGGTGATGAAGGAGAAAAAGGAAGATGATTTACAAGGCGAATTGTTTTAGGTTTGTAAAGCATTAACCTACATAAATGGCCGAGATAATTCTAACATGAACGTTCCTTCCATTATATATCAAAACAATTTTACGATGCGTTCCGGAAAAAAGCCGGAACGCATCGTTAGTTTGGTACCCTCTCAAACCGAACTTTTGTTCGACCTAGGTTTGTATGAGGAAGTGGTAGGCATCACTAAATTTTGTGTACATCCCGATGAGTGGTATCACCATAAAACACGCATTGGCGGTACTAAAAACATCGATATCGAAAAAATACAGGCGCTACAACCCGACCTGATATTGGCAAACAAAGAAGAGAACGTACAAGAGCAGGTGGAAGCGCTGCGATTGTTTTGTCCAGTGTATGTTAGCAATATCAGCACTTTTGATGACGCTCAAGAAATGATAAGACAAGTTGGGATGTTGGTGCATAAAGAGTTGAAGGCGGCTGAGTTGGTTCAAAATATATTGAGTGAATTTGCGACCTTGAAGGCACTTGACTGCAAGCTTCAAACCTGTTATCTTATTTGGAGAAAACCTTATATGACAGTTGGTGGCGATACTTACATCAGCGATGTTATGGAACTCTGTGGTTTCGAGAATGTGTTCGTGGATGAAATCCGATATCCAGAACTTACCATCGAACGAATGGAAATGGAAAATTGCGAACTGGTGCTCCTTTCGAGCGAACCTTATCCTTTTAAAGAAGCGCATGTAACTGAGCTACAAAAGCATTTGCCCAATGCCAAAATAATATTGGTAGATGGTGAAATGTTTAGCTGGTACGGCAGCCGCTTATTGAAAGCGCCAACTTATTTCAGGCAATTGATTGCACAGGTATCAACTTAAAACGGCATTTTTGTTTCATCATGCCATCTTCCTTTTTTAGTTATCAGCGGTTGGGTTATCAGCATGCGGCCTTGCTGCTGGCATTGTTGTTTGCGGCCCTGTATCCATTTTTTCAATATATGTTTGATGTGGACGCTGTAGGTTATATCTCCGTTACCCGGCATTATGCGGCAGGTGAGTGGATGGACGCTATCAACGGTTATTGGAGTCCGCTGAACAGTTGGCTGATGGTGCCTTTTGCTAAAATCGGCTTACCAGTTGTCACCTGTTTTAAAGTTGCAAATCTTTTTTTTGGTATTGGCATCCTGTATCAAACGGAACAATTGCTGTCCCACTTCTCATTTGCCCCCAAGCAAAAAATAGGCATACTCATTACTGCCACCATTATCGTTTTATACTTTGCTTACTTTGAAATTGCCTCTGATATTTTATTTGTATGGCTTTTTTTTATATACACAAACTGGGTGCTGAAGCGTCCTTTGGATACAAGCCTCAAGGCCAATCTGGGTGCAGGTATCATCGCAGCATTTGTTTTCTTTTCCAAAACGTATGGATTTGTTTTTTTTATTATCCACTTTTCTTTTCTCCATCTTATTTGGTTTCCTTTTATACAAAAAAAAGGGATGCATGTCAAAAATTACATAGCAGGTATTTTGTCATTTTTTTTGTTGGTGGCTCCTTGGGTTTATTTATTATGGCACAAATATCATATGCTTACTTTTGGCTATGCGGGCAAATTGAATTTGAGTTGGATATTGGTTGGAGGACATCCGGATTTTACGTCTTATTTCTACGACCCTGCTTACAAAAGCGCTACAAGTATTTGGGTCGATCCCTTGTACGGTCAAAAGGAAATTTATACGCCACTCCAATCGAAGGCATTGATTTTGCGAGAGTGCAAAGTGATTTTATATAACATAAAAATAATGTTTAGGGATGCGCTGGGAATATCTTTTTTATGGCCCGTTTTGTTGGTGGGCATCTGGTTTAAAAGAAAAACAAATACGACGTTTTATCAACTTGGTTGGCTCATGCTGCTCTTTCCGTTGGTCTATTTACTGGTCGTTATGGAAGAGCGATATATGTGGCCAATATGGATTCCATTGCTGGTGGCTGCGGCTTATTTAGTTAGCATCTTTAATAAAGGAAAGAAATATGTATGGTGGCTGGTGTTCTTTTCATTTTGCATAGGCCCAGTCGTAAAAATGATAGGGCAAGTAGGCAAGGACAAAGCCGCAAGTGGCTTGGCAAATTATATCAAAACAAATAATATACAAGGCCCTTTTACAGGTGTAGACGTAGATGAAGAAACCCACAAGGCAGCTTTTTTAACAGGAAACCAATATTATGCGTTAGCTCATGGCTATGGGTCTTTTGAGCAACTGGAAACGCAATCTCGCTTAAAAGGAATCAAGGTAATTTGTGTGGCATATAAAAATCAAGATTCGGTAAAAGCATTTACCAATACTGCTTTTTTTAAATTGCATCAACCAGAGGTAGTGCAAGTAGACGGTATGAAAATGTGGCTTGTTAAGCTGAGATGATACGTTTAATAGATGATTGAAATTTTGGGTAGAAGATTGACGATTTCTGTGTAAATATGAAAAAGCGTTTGATAAAAACGATAATACAAGTGCAGAACAAAGATGTAATAATTTCACGTTTTTATTCTTCTTTCAATCACTTACATTTGTCGGGATAGCTTAAGACGCATTCTTTTATTCATCCATAAAAAAACAACAACATCATGGGAAAATACAGAGCCGGGGTTCTGTTTGGCGACGAACTGGAAGCATTGTACAATGATGCAAAAGACAATCAATTTGCTTTGCCGGCGGTTAACACAATCGGTACGAACACTATCAATGCCACGTTAGAAGCGGCCGCAAAGGTAAATTCACCCGTTATTATCCAGTTTAGCAATGGTGGGGCGCAATTTATAGCTGGTAAGGGCATGCCCAACGATAAGTTACAAGGCAATATTTCCGGAGGGATTTCAGGAGCGCTGCATATCCATAATGTAGCTAAATATTATGGCGTGCCGGTTGTTTTACATACGGATCATGCCGCCAAAAAATGGTTGCCATGGGTAAGTGGTTTAATTGATGCAGGCGAGCAATATTATAAAGAAAAAGGGCAGCCTTTGTTTAGCAGCCACATGCTTGATTTGAGCGAAGAACCTTTGGAAGAAAATATACATGAGTCGGTTGCCTTTTACAAACGTATGGCGCCGCTTGGCATGAGCATAGAAATAGAATTGGGTGTAACCGGTGGAGAAGAAGATGGCGTGGACAACAGCGACGTTGAAAACGACAAACTATATACACAACCGCAACACGTGGCCGATTGTTATACCGCTTTGAGCAAAGTGGGTAAATTATTTACGATTGCTGCCGCTTTTGGCAACGTGCATGGTGTGTACAAACCAGGTAATGTGGAATTGCGTCCAGAAATTTTACACAACAGCCAAGTGTTTATCGAGAAAGAGTTAGGAACCGGCCCTAAACCTGTGTTCTTTGTTTTTCATGGTGGTAGTGGTTCTCCCCAGCACCAGATTCGGGAAGCAATTGGATACGGTGCCATCAAAATGAATATCGATACCGATTTACAGTGGGCTTTCTGGGATGGTATCTTGGAAAACTATAAAAAATACGAAGGTTATTTACAAGGACAATTGGGCAATCCAGATGGACAAGACAAGCCCAACAAAAAGCATTACGACCCACGTGTGTGGTTGCGCAAGGCCGAAGAAAGCTTTATCAAACGTTTGGAAATTGCTTTCGATGATCTGAATTGTATCAACCGAAATGCATAAGCGTTGGAACAAATTACAAAAACCTGTCTATCTTAGGCAGGTTTTATGTTTTGTAGGAAGTTGAGCTTAAGCGTGGCAGAAAATGGTTGTAGGCCTGCATCCATGGAATAGTGTGTAAAACGTGCGTGTCTCAATGAGGCAACATGTATTATTGACACATTATTCTTAATTGTTCATGCTTAATTAACAAAAGGCACTTTATTTGCACCTTCAATGTTCCATTTATTTGGTAAACAGCACAAAGATTATGAGCGACAAAATTAAATCCATCGACGATTTCGAAATAAATCTAAGTGGCGAAGAAATAGAAGCTACAACGCCGGAAGGGAGAGAAAAACGTAGCTGGTTCAAAAGAAAGAACAAAGGCATAACTACTACCACCGCTGAAAAAAGGGATGCTCCAGATGGGTTATGGGTAAAATGTCCCAATTGTAAATACACTTGCACGGTGATGGAACTGAAAGAGAACTTGTATGTGTGCCCCAAGGATGGATATCACCATCGCATTGGGAGCGAAGAATACTTTGATATCCTATTCGATGAGCGTGAATATATTGAGCTTTTTACCAATATTAAATCCAAGGACTTTTTAGGGTTTACGGATTTAAAGCCTTACCACAAAAGATTGACCGAAACCTATGCCAAAACGGACCTCAACGATTCCATCAGTGTAGCGGTAGGCAAGGTATCCGGTAACGACCTTGTGATTGCTTGCATGGATTTTGAGTTTATCGGGGGCAGCTTGGGTAGTGTTATGGGTGAAAAAATTTCTCGTGGCGTAGACCATAGCATAGCGCATGGAATTCCATTTATGATTATTAATAAGAGTGGTGGCGCACGCATGATGGAAAGTGCATTCAGTTTGATGCAATTGGCCAAAACCAGTGGAAAATTGAGCCAATTGAGTGATGCGAAAATTCCATATATCAGTCTTTGTACCGACCCAACCTTTGGCGGTACTACAGCATCGTTTGCTATGTTGGGCGATATCATTATTGCAGAGCCAGATGCACTTATCGGCTTCGCAGGCCCAAGGGTAATCAAAGAAACCATTAAAAAAGATTTACCTCCAGGTTTTCAACGTAGCGAGTTTCTGCTGGAACACGGGTTCTTGGATTTTATCGTAAACAGAAAGGAACTGAAAGATAAACTTGCTACCATGTTGGATTTGTTTAAAAATTAAATAAGCATTAGGTATTTATTCGGCCATGATTCCATGAATAGTTTTAATATTATACAGTTATTTTGCCACGAATGCACGAATAAAAATTGAGTAACTTTTTGGTGAACATGCGTGGCAGAGCTCTGGAGAAGTAGGTATCTGTCATACGTACCCTTGTAAAGTATTATATACTTTTTGAAATTCAATCAGTTGCAGCTAAGTTTTGGGTGATTTTTGCGACTGCATTTTTTGTTCTAGGAACTTTGTCTGTGTGTAAATAAGTATTTATTTGTTTGATTATAACTTCAGGTGTAGGCAGGTTCAATAACATGGGCGGTTTTCTGATGAACCAGAGCGCTTGATCATGCAGTACATGTTTTGTTGTGCAATAAGCTATTGCATCCAACGCTATTAGGCTTAACGGCCTGCCCAGTAACAGCCATTTTTCTGCCCGGTTCCAAGTAAACTGCGATGCCGCCGCAAGGGTGCCCCAGTTTCTTGAAACATTGGTAATGCGACTTGAAACCTGTTCCATCCAATCAAGCGTTTTTTCATGTTCAAAAAATAGCAACGCTGCACTGTTGTCTACAAAACGTTTTCCATCACTAAGTGCTATTTCTGTTGTTAATATGACAAATGCCTCCGAAAAGGGAACACATTTACAAATAGCTTCTGCAAATATCAATACTTCATTTTCCTTTCTATTTTCCCATTGTTTTATGATCCATTTATTGGCAGTAAGGCCAAGTACGTTCGCAGCTATTTCATAAGTTTTGTAATTGATGGACCTATTATAGGCTGTTTTGTCATCAAGATATTTCAATATTACTTTTTGGTTATGTAATTTTAATAGATTTATAATTTCGTCCGAAGTAAAATATTGCACACAAGCATAATCTACTAGTTTTTTCGCATTGTTTTTAATATCGTCAACCTGCGGAAAAGGGTATTCTTCCGCATCAATGACCGTCGTCTTCGGTTGTCTGGCCTCCCCTGTATCAAAGTCATAAAAATCATCGTGCAGCAAATGGGTATGTCCGTGAATAGCGGCCAAGTTGAAGAACTCCAAAGGCCTTAATGCATAATCGAACAATCGTTGCTGACAGGGTCTACACAAACAATAAGGCATTTGCGCTTCATCAACATATTCGTCCACCTCTTTTTTAAGTAGGTTACAACTCTCACATTTCATACGACAACAGTTTGGCTGGCAGTTAGATTTTAGGCTGGTGGGCATCTTATTGTAAAGCTTCTCAACCAGTTAACTAAAGATAATGGAAATGTAGAATTATAGAGATGTTCTTTAAAGTTCTGCATTTGGTTCGATAAAAACAATATGCGTTTCTAGGAAAATGATTTTTTCTAGCATTATAAAATAGCATATCAATTGTCAAAGTCGGAGGTTTATTGCAGGCCACTTCGGCGTATTAGCTATTTTCAAATCATCCCTTCGTAACCACATAAGTCTTCGCCACCAAGTCCCCAATCCTTTGTTTTGTAGGATTGGAAGCCGCTACTATAAGTCCAATGAAAAAAAAGCAATCAACCATGTCGAATAGGTGCCTTACAATGGACGATATTAGGTTCACTTTTGTGTAATCATTTTTAACCACCACAATGTTAAAAACCCGTTTACCAAGCGTTTGCCCGGTCAGTCCTTCGTTAACAGGGAGTAGTAAGAATGCGAATCCGAATGCAATCAATGCCGGTACACCTGTTAGATTAAAACCAATCCTGCCCGCTTCGCTATAGGTTTGGCCAGACAATTTTGCGATTAAATAGGAGCCAAGCATTAAAATCACAAAATCCACCAGTGCCGCAAAAACTCTTACGCGTTTACTTGCCGTTGGCTGTGCCTGGGAAACCTCTTTTAATAAATCCATTTGCTTCATTTAATAAGTTTTGAATATCGCCAATTTATTGGACACCTTGAAAATATTTGTTCTTTATTAATGATAAGGTATCATTGTTTGAAGACAGTTGAATCGATATAATGGGACATTAACGAAACATTGAAACATTTCTTAAACTTTCATGTAAAAGCGATGTTAGCTTGGGCGAGCCGCGTATAAGGTTACTTATCACTAACTTATTATCTTCATCACCCGAAAAATAAAACCAGCATATGATAGATTTACGTTCCGATACATTTACCAAACCTACTGCTGCTATGCTTGAAGCGATGTTCCGTGCCGAAGTGGGCGACGACGTGTTTGGCGAAGACCCGACCATCAATAAACTCGAGGCCATGGGTGCCGATATGTTCGGCATGGAAGCAGGTCTTTTTTGCCCCAGCGGCACCATGACCAATCAAATAGCCATTAAAGTACATACTAAACCCGGCGACGAAGTAATATGCGATGAAGTAAGCCATGTATATATTTACGAAGGCGGTGGCATTGCTTTTAACAGCGGTTGCCAAGTACGCACAGTTCGTGGTAACAGGGGTAGAATAACCGCTGCGCAGGTAGAAGAGGCCATCAATCCAGATGATTTGCACAAGGCAACCAGCAGCTTGGTGAGCTTAGAAAATACGGCCAACCGGGGAGGCGGCGCCTGTTATGATTTCAACGATATTCTAGCTATCAAAAATGTATGCAGCCATCACGGCTTGGCGCTGCACTTGGATGGGGCCCGTCTGTTTAATGCAATCGTTTCAAAAAACGAAACAGCCAAACAATACGGAGAAGCATTTGATAGTATCTCCATTTGTTTAAGTAAAGGACTAGGTACACCAGTAGGCAGCTTATTGCTAGGTGAAGAAGGTTTTATCAAGGAAGCACGCCGCGTTCGCAAAAAATTTGGTGGCGGCATGCGGCAGGCAGGTTATTTAGCGGCCGCAGGAATTTATGCTTTGGAAAACAACATCGATCGCTTGGCAGAAGATCATGCCCATGCAAAAAGGGTAGGGGAAGTATTGGAACAAAAGCCATTTGTAAAGAACGTGGTTCCCGTAGAAACGAACATCTTGATATTTGAACTGGAAGAAACCTATGCCGCCCAGCAAATAGTGGAAGCTTTCAAACAAAAAGAAATCCTTTGCATGGCCATATCAAAATCCGCTATCCGCATGGTCTTTCACTTGGATGTATCATCAACCATGGTGGAGGAATTATTGAAAGTAATAAAAGAATTAAAAGTTGATATTTGAATTAATATTTAATAGTTGATAGTTGGCCGTATTCTAGTTTTGGGCATCTTGCCAGGCAGTCCCGATTTATTATCGGCGGTCTTTTCATTCCAAGTCCTCGCTGCCGGCACGAGAACGCAAGCAATCGCTATCCTAAAACCACACGGCGGCTATGAGCCAGTCCCGACTTCAGGAGCTTTCCGGAATACAATTCCGACCTTTTAAGGTTGCCTGGTGCAGCTCCGTAATAAGCTTTAATGTTTGCGGTCATTCGTCAATTTATGCGTTGCGCACCAAACATAATAGTAGCTACCACCTTAAAAATAAAAGATAACTTTTCGAAAATGTTCTATTTATAAATAATTAGTGCAAACAATCAACTATCAACTATCAACCCAGTTCCACTTCTCGATGTAGCGATGGAATCTCAACGTTCTTGAATCCTTTGCGAGCAAGCTTTTCAGAGAATTCTTGCTGCACGGTATGTTCGCCATGAACTAGGAAAATACCTTTTACCTTATCTGCGTCCTGGCAAGAAAGAAAGCGTGTTAGGTCATCGCAATCGCCGTGTGCACTCAGGCCATCTAGCTTATTTATTTCGGCAGCAATAATACATTCATCACCATATAATTCTATTTTCTTTATCCCACTGAGCAGGCGTCCGCCCAGCGTTTGCGGACTGCAAAACCCCGACATCAATATAGTGTTCTGCGGTTCTTCCACACTTACATGTATATGGTGTTTCACCCGGCCCGCATCCGCAGTGCCGCTGGCAGAAATAATGACACATGGGCCAGTATGTTCCGTGAGTTTTATGCTATCCTCCACGCTATCTACATATTTCAATCCTTTAAAATCAAATGGGTCATCATCTATCTCCAACACTTTCTGCATGCGGTCGTTAAAGTGATGTACATATTTTTTAATGCACTCGGTCGCCTTATGGCTTAGCGGACTATCCACAAAATAATCAAGGTCTGGCAGTCTTTTTTCCAGTTCCAGTTGATTTAAAGTATATAAAAGTTCCTGCGTTCTTCCTACGCTAAAGGCAGGTATCAATAACTTGCCTTGATTTTTTACACAAGTATGTTTGATCCACCTGAGCAAGGTGTCCACCGGGTTAAAAGAAATGTCATGGTATTTATTTCCATAAGTAGATTCTAATATAATATAGTCAGCTTGCGGAAACTCGGCCGGTGGCGCAAGCAATACACTGCGATAGCGACCAACATCCCCACTATAAGTAATCGTTGTGTCTTTTCCATTCTCTGTAATAACGAGGTTTACAACGGCACTTCCTGCAAGATGACCTGCATTGGTAAGTAACACTTTTACATCTGCAGTTGGCTCGAACCATACATCCCTTTCCACTGTCTCGAACAAGCCCAATGCTGTTTCCACATCCGCTACGGTGTAGAGCGGTTCAGATGTTCCCACAGCATTTTTTCCTCTCCGTTCGTTCAGGCGTGCTTCATAGGTTTGTATCTCCGCACTATCGTATAATAAAATTTCCGTTAGGTCTTTTGTGGCTGGCGTGGCATATATTTTTCCAGAAAAACCTTCTTTAATTAGTTTGGGCAGTAAGCCACTATGGTCTATATGGGCATGCGATAAAATGACGAACGATATTTCTGCCGCATTGAATCCCAATGTTTCGTTGAGCGAGGCTGTTTCTGTACCAAGCCCTTGAAAAAGGCCACAGTCGAGCAAAATCTGTGTGCCATTATTGAGCGTTAACAAGTGTTTGGAACCTGTAACAGTGCGTGCCGCACCATGGAAAGTTAATTTCATGTAGTACCTATTTTATAAGGCTTACCCCTTTGCATAATCTGTACCGAAGCTATTATGTGGAACTTGCAATACTTATAAAGGCTAAAAATCTTTTTGCATTATCTTTTCGTCGGGTATATTAATGCACGATTTGATGAAAGAAACAAAAAGTAAAATCAAAAAGTAAAAAGTATTAAATCAGCCTTGACAAGCCATTTTAATGCCTTGTAGGCCGCTATTTGCAATCACAGAGCTGAGCCGTATGACACATATAGTATAATAATAATAATAATAAAATGTTAGTTGTTAACTATCAACTGGCAACTTGCAATTATCAAATATCAACCAATCTCTTACTCTTCCTGTAACTCGAAGGATTTACTCCTTTATGTTTTTTGAAAATTTTGATGAGGTGGCTTTCATCTGAAAAACCCAGTTCATCCGCTATTTCAATGATGCGCATATTGCTATGGATGAGTCTGTTTTCTATCAATCGCAGTTTATAGTTGGTGATATATTGCTGCATGGTTTCGCTGGTGTGCTTTTTAAAGTAGCGACCTAGATAGGTTTCTGAAATGCCAAAGTGTTTACTTATTTGTTCCGCCTTTATTTTTTCAGGCGTAAAAATGTTCGTCTGAATATATTGTGAAATATCTAAGGCTCGCTCTTCGGTGGTTTCATTAATTTGTTCCGGAAAGCTTTTCGCAATGTTGCGAGCCACGATGATAATCAAAGTGTTTACAAATTGCTGGATAAGTTCCTTGTTGTATAAGTCACGACTAACATATTCTCGAATGATGGCTTCCGCTAAAGGTTTTACCACTTGCTTATCGCCAAGATGTTTAATAATGCATCCGGGCTCACGGTTGGCGTTTTTCAGGATGAATTCCAATCGCTGAACGGCATCACTATCCAGTTTGTTTGTTTTTAAATAGATATTGTTGAAACGTATAAACAAAAACTGGGTAGGGGTGGATACCTCAAAAAAATGCGAATCGGCTGGCGTAACCAAGAACAAGTGACCAGCATCGTAAGTAAAAGCGTTGTTGTTGATAAACTGCCTGCCGGTGCCAGAAACAATGTAAACCAATTCAAAGAAACTGTGTTTATGTTCAGGACGGGTGCATGTATCCACTACCTCTTTTAGCAACACTTGAAAGGGTTCATGTAAAATATCTTGTACCATAGTACAAACTTACAAGATTTGAGAAAAATTGTACAGTAAAAAACTGATAATAACTGTACAATTTTGTGCATCATTTAAACAGATAGACAATAAATAACATTCATTTTATTCATATTTTAAATAAATACAAATGTCAACAAGTATAAAATCATCCGCTACCTACACTATTGGCGGCGATATTACCATCAATCGTTTAGGGTATGGCGCTATGCAATTAACCGGTTTCGGTGTGTTTGGAGAAGTAGAAAATAGGGAAAATGCTAAAAAGGTATTACAGGCCGCAGTTGAGGCAGGCGTAAATTTCATCGACACTGCAGATGCCTATGGCCCACACTTGAACGAATCCCTCATTGCTGATGCTTTGTCACCCTACAAGTCCGGACTGGTAATAGCTACGAAAGGAGGTTTTGAAAGACCAGGCCCTAATAAATGGGTTCCGAACGGCCGTCCTGAATTTATAAAAGCCAATATTGACGGAAGTTTGCAACGTTTGAAAGTAGAAACCATCGATTTGTGGCAGTTGCACCGTTTCGATCCTAATGTACCCGTAGAAGAAACTTTGGGCCCTGTATTAGATGCTGTAAATGCCGGAAAAATTAAGCACGTAGGCCTTTCTGAAGTAGGCATAAAAGAAGTAGAAAGAGCCGAAAAGGTATTGCCAATCGTATCTGTACAAAACTTATATAATTTGGGTGAAAGGAAATGGGAAGAGCTGGTGGACTATACTGCAAAGCGCAACATGGCCTTTATTCCATGGTTCCCGCTGGCGTCTGGCCCAGATAAGTTAGCAGATAAACTAAGTGCCATTGCTGCCAAACATAATGCTACCCATGCTCAAATAGCGTTGGCCTGGCTACTGCAGCGCTCACCAAACATCCTGTTGATTCCCGGCACCAAATCAATCGACCATTTACAAGAAAACCTTAAAGCCATCGATATTGAGTTGTCAGAAGAGGATTTTGAAACGTTGAATAAATTTTAAGTATATAGTCATAAGTATATTGATTCAATATCGAGGATTTGACAGGGTTCAGTATGCATGTTGGTGATAAACACGTGCATGCGTTATTCTTGCTAAAGCCTTAGCCGGTAAAAGCAAAAAACGCTTTTGCATGAATTGGATGTTTATAGGCCATGTTGAAATCAGTGAACATCCGTTTAATCCAGTGCATCCTTGTGCCCCATCTTCAGCCGAACAAAGATTGGAAAGCGCTTTACTAAAGCCTGCCTCACCAATAAAAAACTGTAAACTATCAACTAAAAATGAAACATAGAATATTTGCAAATACAAGCATACAACTTTCTGCCATAGGTTTGGGCTGCATGGGCATGAACCACGCTTATGGTAAGCCTGATGATGTAGAATCCATCGCAACCTTAGAGAAGGCGCTTGATCTAGGCATCAACTTTTGGGATACCGCCGATGTGTATGCTAACGGACGCAATGAAGAATTGGTTTCAAAAGTTTTAAAAACCAATCGTAACAAGATTTTTATAGCCACCAAGTTTGGGTTTTCTGCTAGCGCAGATGGTAAGTTATCCACTTTCAATGGTTCGCCTGCCTACCTTAAAAAGGCCGTAGAGGCCAGCCTGAAAAGATTACAGATAGATGAAATAGACTTATATTATGCACATCGCATTGATCCGAACGTAGCTGTAGAAGAAATGGTGGGTGCTATGGCAGATTTGGTAAAAGAAGGAAAGGTAAAATATCTGGGTCTGTCCGAAGCTTCGGCGAATTCTATTAGGCGTGCACATGCGGTACACCCCATCAGTGCGCTGCAAAGCGAGTACTCTCTGCTTACAAGAGGAGTGGAAAAGGACATCCTGCCGTTAACAAAAGAGCTCGGAATTACCTTCGTACCCTTTAGTCCATTAGCCCGTGGCCTCATGACGAATGCCTTGGATGTAAGCACTTTGGCCGATAACGATTTTCGCAAGACCTTGCCACGTTACCAGAGCGCCCATGCACAAAATAACCAGAACCTCGCCGTAGCGTTTGCCGCCTATGCCAAACAAAAAGGATGTAGTCCTGCACAGCTGGCCTTGGCTTGGGTATTGGCGCAGGGCGATAATATCATTCCCATTCCTGGAACGAAACGGAGAACTTATTTGATAGACAATGCTGGCGCCGTGGACGTGGTTTTATCGCAGGCCGACCTACAAGCGTTAGAGGATTTGCTGACCCAATTTCCTGATATTGGCGACCGGTACAATGCATCCAATTATCAATTTGTAGATAAAAATTAATAAGCTTTTAAATTAGATAATTCATATGGATATATTGGCGGCGCATGGTTCTTGCATGTTTGTATAATAAAAAGAATATGCAGTGTAATGTAGTTCACTGTATATTCTTTTTTTTTATAAATAAAAAATCGTTGCCTATTTGATATTAATTGGAAACTGTACGAAAATTTCGGTTCCTTTTCCAGGAGCGGTTTGTATAGCAATTTTACCATGTATAATGGCTAACATATCTTTTATAATCAGGAAGCCAAAACCGAAACCTTTATTTTCGTCGATCGAGGTGTATAACTCCGTTGCTATTGGGTTTATCAATTGGTTGATGATTTCGGGAGAGACGCCATCGCCATCATCTTTTACTGAAAGCGAGATTTTGCCACCCACTACTTGAGCATTTACTTTTATAGATCCTTTTTCACTATACTTGATGGCGTTTGTTACTAATTGGAGGATGATTGTTTTTAAAGGGTCCGCATATTGGTGCAGCTTCAAGTTGGGTGGTACGTTATTAATGAGTGATAATGCCTTGAAATTGGCGGTGGGTTTGAGGTTGGTTAATATTTCTTCCACCGCATCGAATGGCTTGAAAGCCGTTAAGAAAAACGATGATGTTTGTTGGTGATGACGGATCCAAGTCAACATATTACCAGCCATTTCTTGTAAACTCACCCCTGTTTCAACGATGGTCTTAAAAGTACTATCAAACGTTTCCTGCTGTATTTTATGTCGATTTTTTAATAGCGAATTACCTGCCCTGTTCATAAACCTTAACGGTGTAAGAATGTCGTGGCCAATTATAGAAATAAGTCGATTTTTTAATGCATAGTCCTTTTCTAGTTTGTCTTGATAAGCATGCATGGCAGCAATTTTTTCTTCCAATTCAAATTTGCTTTGTTCAATTTCTTTTACTTGTAATTGAATTTTTGCAGCTAGATTTTTGTTCTGTTTACTTAAATATCCATTTCTCCATTTTATAAATAATATGATTACAAAAATAGCTGTAA
>Ga0247739_10000421_pt1 | contig 15158 bp, 17 predicted proteins | sample UWRJL058202B2_FD_180943 | JGI IMG/M metagenome (GOLD analysis project Ga0247739, IMG submission 180943) | Plant litter microbial communities from Arlington Agricultural Research Station in Wisconsin, United States - UWRJ-L058-202B-2 | ecosystem: Environmental > Terrestrial > Plant litter >...
CCTATGCATTAGGAATAAATGGAAACAACGAGGAACTTGTACACTGGGATTTTGAGATGGACTTAGATATCGAAGGAAAAAATCTGTTCGCTTCCACAGATTTTATGAAGGATTTTTTCAGTTATCAATTTATTGAAAATACTACCATCGATAAAAATGTGAAAGCTGTTTTTATATCTAGTCATAAAGCAATCCACACTCAAGATTTAATCGATCAAATAAGTACTAAAAGTGTATGGGCAGCAGGCAGCCGCACCTGGTACGATCTCGCAAAAAAAGGAATTTGGGTTAATGGCTGCGCCGATGGATTGGGACTGGAATCTTTGTCATCAATATTCAGCAGTCCAGTTGTAAATTTATCAAAAGAAAATATGCAAATCGTTACCAATACTTCGAGCTGTGGGCATTGGGATATTGAAGGCTGGAAGACGTTGGGAACTTATGAATTGGAGGACACCCATTCAGAGCAAATAGCCGACAAAATTGCAAAAGCCGATATTATTTTCTGGTCGAGCTTTCAGCAATATCAATCGTATAAAAAATACATCCAAGAAAAAACAATCCATCTTTCGCCGGCCGGCAAAACAGCCAAACTTTTATTTGCCGAAGGTTTACAGCCTATTACTTTTCCAACCATTAAAGCCTTTAATGACTGGCGGAAAAAACAATCACTTCATAATTAATTGAGCAAATAATTATTAAAAGCGAGGTCGAAAAGGAGACATATTTTCAAGATAAACCAACCTGATTTCAGCCAGCAAAAACTAATGTCTACTAATTCAGTAGAAATTCTTTACTTCGCAAATAATTATAACCGACAAGCCGATTATTTTGACAAGTCCATTACCGCTTACAAACGAACAATTAGCCTCCCAAAGCGATGGCAACAACCTGTTCCCCATTTTTTTGAAACTTGAAAACTTACGGTTATTGATTGTAGGCGGCGGGCACGTTGGTATCGAAAAACTGAATGCAGTTTTATCCAATTCACCTGCTACTAAAATCAAGCTGGTAGCAACGAATATCAGCCCAGAAATAAAAGCATTGGCAGCACGGCACAGCAACATTGTATTGATAGAAAAGCCGTACGCGGCAAGCGATTTAGTGGATATCGACCTTGTAATTGCTGCAATCGACGATAAAATAATTAGCCAGCAAGTTGTAGCAGATGCCAACAACGCCAAAATACTAGTTAACGCAGCCGACAAACCCGAACTTTGCGATTTTTATCTGAGTTCGGTCGTAAAAAAAGGCAACCTTAAAATAGCCATTTCCACCAATGGTAAATCACCGACCGTGGCCAAGCGCCTAAAGGAAACTTTTAATGAATTGCTCCCTGCGGAACTCGATCAAGTGCTGGATAATATGGAATCCATCCGCAAGCAACTCAATGGCAATTTCGCTACCAAGGTGAACAAACTCAATAAGCTTACAAAAGTATTGGTTGAGGATGGCGAGGCTGAGAACAAAACCGGTGAAAAGCGTTGGAAAAAGATAGCCTCGTGGTGCCTCTTCGCTTTCTTTTTCATGTTTTTGGGGCATGTACTTTTATCATATGTTCCTTTTCATGATATTATAGCTTCTATCAAAACATTGCCCGAGCACATCGACAAAACCTTTTATTGGATGATTTTCACAGGCTTCCTCGCCCAAATGGTGGATGGGGCCTTAGGCATGGGGTACGGCGTTACGTGCACTACGGTATTGCTTTCATTAGGCGTCAATCTCCCTGCCATCAGTGGCAGTATCCACACAGCAGAAATGTTCAGCAGCGGCGCTTCCGGTTATAGCCACTATAAATTTGGAAATGTAAATAAAAAGCTATTTAAGGTTTTATTGATACCCGGCATTATAGGCGCTGTGGTAGGAGCTTATTTATTGTCGAAATTTGGCGACCAATACGCTAATTATATCCGTCCAATTTTAGCTACTTACACGTTGTTTTTGGGTGCTAGAATTTTCTACACCGCTTTCAAAAAAAATAAAAAGCCGCAAAAAGTAAAAAATGCCGGCTGGCTTGCAGGCGCTGGCGGCTTTCTCGATTCGTTCGGCGGCGGAGGTTGGGGGCCATTGGTTACTAGCACACTTATTTCCAAAGGTCGTACACCGAGATTTGTTATCGGCACCGTTAGCATCACCGAATTTTTTGTAACGTTTGCCAGTGCGCTTACTTTCTTCTCGCAACTAGGCATTAGTCATTGGCAAATTATTGTAGGTCTTATTGTTGGCGGTATGGTTGCCTCACCATTGGCAGCTAAATTATCCGGTAAACTTCCTTTAAAAACCATGTTTATTTTGGTAGGCGCCTTGGTTATTATTTGGAGCGGCCGCATTCTGCTAAAAGCCATGCACCTCGCATAACGTCAATCTTGTAACTATATATTTTAAAAAACTGGCTTCATTTGTAGCCAGTTTTTTATTGCCTTTCTTTTTGTTGGGGGTAGCGGCTGGCCATACCCTTGGGCGTTAAATCGCCGTGCTTCCGGCTAGCCGGAGCGAAGTGCCGATTTTAAATGGTAGGCTGTCTGTTTTACGCCGCAGCCCAGGCATTCACTCAAGCTTTCAAGCAAATGCGTTCGGGGCTTGGAGCAAGGTTCTGATTGTTCTATCGGGAAGGGTATCGCTGGACATCCCTTACCCGGCTTAGGTGCAGTCAGCTTATTTTTTACGGCTTTATATCTAAATTTCTATTGTCCGTGTCTCTTAACCCGTATTGTTTTTGCAGAAAATTTAAAGTAGCTGCTCCAGTTGATTTTGCACATGAACATTGCACCGAAAAACCGTTCGCATACTCCACCGCCGCGTAAGGGACAGGCAGTAGTAGCCCGTAAAGCGCCGCTGGGTATTCAATTAGCGAAGCTACGAACGAGCGTCGGCGCTGCGGACTACTACAGATGGCCCGGCGGCTGGCCTAAAGCACAGACACGTTGTTTCCAAGGGTATGGCCAGCCGCTACGCCCAAGAAAAAATCTTGTCTAGAAATATTGGCCAGAAATGCTTTGTTCGATCATCCATCGGTCGCAGCATTCGCCCTACATTTGTCCATCACAAACGCTTGCATACTATGAACCTGGAAATAAATAAAAACGAGGATGCTATGAAGATGCTCCTGAGCGATATCCGTCAAAAGCTCGATAAAATAAAATTGGGTGGTGGCAAAAAAGCCATCGAGAAACAGCATGAGAAAAATAAACTTACTCCAAGGGAACGCATATCCTACTTAATAGATAAGGAAACCCAATTTATTGAAATCGGTTCATTTGCAGGTTACGATATGTATGAAGAGCAAGGCGGCTGCCCAGCAGGTGGCACAGTGGCTGGCCTAGGTTATGTAAGTGGTCGCCAGTGTGTGATTTTGGCAAACGACCAAACCGTAAAGGCAGGTGCATGGTTCCCGATTACTGGTAAGAAAAACCTGCGCATGCAGGAGATAGCCATGGAAAACCACTTGCCCGTAATCTATTTGGTAGATAGCGCAGGCGTGTTTCTACCTATGCAAGATGAAATTTTTCCCGATAAGGAACATTTTGGTCGCATCTTTCGCAATAATGCCGTCATGAGCGGCATGGGCATTACCCAAATTGCCGCAGTTATGGGTAGTTGCGTGGCCGGCGGTGCCTACCTGCCCATCATGAGCGATGAAACGCTGATGGTAGAAGGCAATGGGTCCATTTTTTTAGCCGGCCCTTATTTGGTAAAAGCAGCCATAGGAGAAGAAACCGATAACGAAACCCTCGGAGGTGCCGTTACACATACTGAAATAAGTGGTATTGCAGATTATAAATTTCCAACCGAACAAGCTTGCCTCGACCAAGTAAAAAGGTTGATTGGCAAACTAGGAAAACCCGCTGATGCTGGTTTTAATCGCATAGCGGCCATTGCACCCACAAAAGATCCAAATGAATTATACAGCATTATGTCTGCCGGAAATACCAAACCGTACGATATCCGCCACATGATAGAATGCATGGTAGATGAATCAGCGTTTGATGAATTTAAAAAGGACTATGGCAAAACCATTGTTTGCGGTTATGCTCGAATAGAAGGATGGGCGGTAGGTTTTGTGGCCAACCAGCGTTTGGTGGTAAAAAGTAAAAAGGGAGAAATGCAGCTCGGCGGCGTAATATATAATGATAGTGCCGACAAGGCAGCCCGCTTCATCATGAATTGTAACCAGAAAAAGATTCCACTGGTTTTTTTGCAGGATGTAACCGGCTTTATGGTAGGCAATAGAAGTGAACATAGCGGCATCATTAAGGATGGGGCGAAATTGGTAAATGCCGTGGCCAATAGCGTGGTGCCAAAGTTTACGATTGTTGTAGGCAACAGTTATGGAGCAGGAAATTATGCCATGTGTGGCAAGGCTTATGATCCAAGATTTATATATGCTTGGCCTTCGGCAAAAATAGCGGTAATGGGCGGCGAACAAGCGGCCAAAACGTTATTGCAAATTCAAGTAGCGGGCATGAAAGCTAAGGGTGGCGAGGTTTCTGCGGAAGAAGAAAAAGTATTGTTGGATACGATTATGCAACGTTATCAGCGGCAAACATCTCCATATTATGCCGCAGCACGGCTTTGGGTGGATGAAATTATTGACCCAATTGATACTCGCATGCTTATTGCCGAAGGAATAGCCGCAGCCAATCAAAATGGCGATACAAAAGTGTTTAGAACAGGCGTTTTTCAAGTGTAAGTTTCCACTGGTCACCGCCTGTACAAACGTTAACAATTTTTTTATATTCGCAATACTTCTTACTTTCACACATCATTTTATTTGGAACTAACCGCTACTATTTATGAGAAAAAGAGCACTTAGCAACGTCTTTGCGGGTATTGGCATGTCACTAATTATATTATTTACATCCTGTGTCAATGATAAAAATTTGGACCTCCCGCCAATTGCCGACCAATCTTTTAGCGAAGAATTTGATACAGCTGTCTCCGCCATTTCTAGAGGATGGAAAATACAAAATGTAAGTGAGCCTCATAACGCTGGTATATGGCAACAGGGTGGCGATGTTATTCCATGGTTCTCTCCATGGTCTAGCAATGGGAGTTACGCGGGTTTTGTAGGAGTGCCTTGTGCCGCTGGTGCCGGCATTGTAAGCAATTGGCTTATTTCTCCAGCTTATACCATTCAAAATGGAGACAAATTAACCTTTTACGCACGGGGATGGCAGTGGGATGATGGTGCCGGCGATTCTACCGATTATGGTAACCGGCTTCAAGTTCGTATAAACAAAACCAATGATGGAACAAACGTCGGAAGTGGAAGCAATTTTGGTGATTTTACTTCTCTGATGTTGGATATAAATCCTACTTATTTGGTAAGCAGCCAAGTAGCTCCAGAGCCAAAATCCTTCCCTACCACCTGGACCAAGTTTGAGGTAACCGTGTATGGTATAGAGCAACCCGTTAAAGGACGAATTGGTTTCCGTTATTTTATTGAAGACGCAGCCAGCAATGGAACAGGCATTGCCATAGACAAGGTCGTTTATAAAAGCGTAGGACATTAATTATCGATTGCCTGTTTTTGATACAACCTCATAAAATTTAATGTAATTATATGAAAAATAGAAATATAGCTTTTGGGGCGTTATTGCTGGCAACCGTTTTTGGCGCTGCTGCTTGCAGTAAAGATTCTGTTGCAACACCCGAGAAACCGGTAGTTGTCGCTACACCAACTTCATTTGTAGAAGATTTTAATAATGTTGGCAGTTTAACGGCCAAAGGATGGGTAATCAAAAATAACAGTATACCCATTGGTCAAAGCGGCTGGAGGCAAGGTAGATATGAAGCTGCTACAGGTGCGCAGTACAAATTTGTGCTTCCCGTACCATTCTATGGCTTTCCAGCTTATTCTGCATCTGCAACTCCTAACGATTTTATAAGCTGCGATGTTACTGCAGGAAATGATATCAATGGATCTGCAAACTATAGCGCTTGGCTAATTTCACCTCAATTGCCGTTAAAAAATGGCGACCAGATTGTTTTTTATACTCGGGCTGTTGATGATGCGAACTACTCTATTTTCTTACGCGACAGAATGCAAGTACTCGCAAACTATACCACTGGCGATGCGGTGGTCGGTACTACGCCAGCAAGCGTTGGAGGATTTACTAACATCCTATTGGATATAAACCCTAATTATGTTGACAACGACCCTGGTGGCTACCCAAGAAACTGGACAAAGTACACGTACACTTTTACAGGCGTTCCCAACGGGGCCGTTACAAAAGGTCGTTTTGCTTTCCGTTACCTAGCTGAGGACGCTGGCATTTATGGTGGCACCAGCGGAGCAAATTACCCTGGCGTTGTTGGCATTGACAGCTTAGCCTATATTCATAATTAATTTTTCTTTATTAGTAATAAAAAGGCTGTCAATATGATGACAGCCTTTTTTATTTTTGTTGGCTAAATAAGTCCCACCTATGCGAAATATGTTGTTCGTTTTCATCTTTTCGGTATGCATTTCTGCCGCCTGTCATGAACCAAAACCTACAACCGCTCCTAAAGAATTAACACCCGAAGAACAAACATTACAAAACATTGATGCCCTTAAAAATGTAGCCAAAAACGGCGACCTTGTTGTAAGATTAACCGATGATATAATTAGCAATCAAGTTGCGTATCTCAATGAAAAAGACAAATCCTTTTCTCATTGTGGCATGATTGCAGAACAGGATGGCAAAAAATTCGTATGCCATATAGCTCCTGAACTGGCGGGCGCCGACACTATTCAGTTTATACCTATTGATTCCTTTTTAAATCCAGATAAAAATATAAAGTGTGCTCTTTACAGATACAACTTTTCACAAATAGAAAAAGATTCTATGTATGCTTATATTTTGCAAGCTAAGTCTAGAGGCGCTCGTTTTGATCGCTCATACAATTTCGATACCGATGAAAAACTTTACTGTAGCGAGATGATAGCCAAGGCTATAAAGGCGGCAACCGCTGGCAGGGTTGTATGCAAAGGGTTTCTTATTCCACAAAAAATGCAGAAAATTGTGATGGCCTACTTTAAAAATGAAAAGGATATAAAAAATCGTATCAATAAGCAAACCTATATATCATTAGATAACCTGTACCTCATTCCCGAGTGCAAACAAATGATGTCTTTTCCACTTAAACACTTTCCAGGCCAATGAGTTTTACTGAAGTTACTATTTATACCGATGGATCCAGCCGTGGCAATCCCGGACCGGGCGGCTATGGCACCATCTTGATGACAGGACCGTATCGTAAAGAGCTTTCCCAAGGTTTCAAACGCACGACCAACAACCGAATGGAATTGATGGCCGTTATAGAAGGCCTAAAAGCTTTGAAGAAAAAAGGGCTTGATGTTACCGTATATAGCGATAGCCAATATGTAGTAAATACGGTTGAAAAAGGATGGCTTAAAAACTGGATCCGCACCAATTTCGCCGGAGGCAAAAAAAATAAAGACTTGTGGTTAGAGTATGACCGGGTGGCCAAAGATTTCAAGGTTAAATTTAAGTGGGTAAAAGGCCATGCTGATAATCCATTGAACAACAGATGCGATCAATTAGCCACCATTGCCGCCGATAACGGTCCGCACTTAGTGGACGTTGGTTTTGAAGGATAACGCTACAGAACATCGGTCGGTGCAACATTTTTCACTTATATAATTTTTTAATATATTGAAATTACTTTGTAGTTGGAGCGGTGGCAAAGACAGTTGTTTTGCGCTGATGAACGCCGTGAAGGCTGGCCACGCTCCCACCGTACTGCTCAATATGCTGAATGAGCAAGGGAAAATTTCTCGGTCGCATGGCATACCCACCCAAGTGCTCGCAGCACAAGCAGCCGCAATGGGCCTGCCCATACACATGATTGAAAGTAGCTGGAATGATTATGAAAATAACTTCATTTCCGCATTACAATTACTTCGAAAGCAATATCAAGTGGAGGGTGCCGTTTTTGGTGATATCGACCTTCAGGCACATCGAGACTGGGAAGAAAAAGTTTGCGCAGCAGCAGACATCGAAGCCTTGCTCCCATTATGGCAAATGAGGAGAAAGCAATTGGTGATCGAGATGCTGGCAGCAGGAATAGCATGCATGATTGTTAGTTGCAACGAAGCACTGGGCGAAGCTTTTCTTGGTAAAAAGATGACGTTGGAACTGATGGGCGCCTTAGAAAGTAAGGGCGTAGATGTATGCGGTGAAAATGGCGAATTTCATACACTTGTAACCGATTGTCACTTATTCCTGCATCCGATAAATGTAGAAATCAGTGCAAAACTAAAACATGGAAATTACTGGTTTACAGATTTGCGAATGATGTAATTGCGTACTTGGTATCAATTGTGTACAATAAAAAACCCCTTCAACTAAAGGGGTTCCATAAATAAAATATATGGCAATTTAAGCCAATGTTAATGCAGGCCTGTTTTTAACAACGGATGTATAAACAAACATGATAACCGGAACAAAAAGCAGTGTTGCCATCAAAGCATTTTTGTAAAATGGCAAAGCGGCTGTGTAACACGTCATCAGACCTTGAAAATCTTTGGTATAAAAACCTGCGCTGGATGCCCAAACACTAAAATTAGAAACGAGAAAGAAAACAGTGGGTGCAGCTATTGCTCCCAGCAATAATCCTGTATAGCTTCTGCCTTTCACCGCAACGCCAATCAAGGTAGCCAACAATAGGAAGCTGTAATTTAACCATTGGCCTTTATAAAAACCAGCATAGGGAAAGTAGCCCAAAGCATGTAAACCTTGTATGGCCAAATCGCTAGCCAATACCGCAATCAAGGGCAGGATAAACAATTTGCTCTTATCCTTGATCATCATGCCGGAGAAAAGAGCAATGGCAATAACCGGAGAAAACCCTGACCACGTAAGGCTCGGGCCAAAAAAGAATTTGCAAGCAGTAGCAATCACAATCAAAATAATGGTAAACAATAACACCCTTCCGTTAAACTTCATAAAAAGAATTTAGGACAAAAATATGGATTACGAGGTTGAAAAATCTAATTTGCTCGTTGCAACGGCAAGAAAAGCTACATGACACAAAAAAATCAACACATTACTACTGGGAAAAATGGCGAATCGTTGGCAGTTTGTTTTGTTGAAGAAAAAGGATATATTTTATTGGAACGCAATTGGCGCTTCAAGCGTTGCGAGGTGGATATAATTGCTAGTAGAGAAAACGTGCTGCATTTTTTTGAAGTAAAGACACGTTCCGGCAAGCAACAATTGTTGCCTGAAGCCAGCGTTGGTACAAAAAAGATGGACAAGCTCAAGGAAGCTGCACAAGAATACCTTTATCAATTCCCGACTTGGAAATTTCTGCAGTTCAACATCTTGGCCATTACCGTGTTTCCAGAACAAGACCCTGAGATACTGCTGATTGAAGATGTTTTTTAATATTAATATTGCCGAAGGCCAAAAAGATATGATACATGTGGGATACCTATAAAAAAGGATACAAGGCATGGTTACAACTAGAGAAATCGTTGGCCGACAATTCGGTGGATGCCTATCTGCATGATATAGATATGCTTACCCAATACCTGCAAGCCAAAAACGAAATGAAGACCCCATCACAATTGGCACTGGGCGACCTTCAACATTTTTTACATTGGATTACCGACCTTGGCATAAATCCCCGCAGTCAGGCAAGGGTAATCAGTGGCGTTCGCAGCTTTTATAAGTACTGTTTGCTTGAGCAAATTTCTACCACAGACCCTACCGAATTATTGGAGGCGCCGAAATTAAAACGAGGGCTACCTGAAGTGCTATCACTTGAGGAAATTAATATGATGCTCGAAAAAATAGACATGAGCAAGCCAGAAGGCGGCCGCAACAAGGCCATACTCGAAACCATGTATAGTTGTGGGTTGCGTGTAAGCGAAACAACGGAATTAAAAATAAGTGGTTTGTACCTTGATATTGGCTTTATCCGCGTTATTGGTAAAGGTGATAAAGAACGATTGGTGCCTATCGGTAGGGAAGCAATCAAATACATTAATATATATCGAAATAACATCCGTATTCATCTGCCCATTCAAAAGAGCGAAGAAGATATTGTGTTCTTGAACCGGAGGGGCAAGCGGCTAAGCAGGGTCATGATTTTTATGATTATCAAAGAATTGGCAGTGGCGGCAGGTATCAACAAGAACATTTCCCCACATACCTTCCGTCATTCGTTCGCCACACATTTGGTGGAAGGTGGTGCCGATTTAAGAGCGGTGCAAGAAATGCTCGGGCATGAAAGCATTACCACAACGGAAATTTACACCCATTTGGATCGGGAGTTTTTACGAGAAACACTGCAACAGTTTCACCCTTCTTTTAAAAAGTAAAAATTGTATATAAAAAAAGCGGGACAAATGTGTCCCGCTTTTGATATGTAATGTATTGATATTATTTCTTTATAATTTCCGAATTTAGACCCTTCACGATATCGTTGGTAATATTACATACCGAATCTTTATAATAAATAAAATCACCTGGTGAGTGAGAAAAGATATAGGAATATTTACCCTGCGAGTTGTAGCTTTTTAAAAACTCCTCGATTTTTTTATTGATCTGTTGCACCATGTTGAACTGTTTCACTTGCAGTGCCTGGCCGTTCTCTGCCTCTTTCTGGCGGATAGTCTGCTCCTTTTTATAAATTTCGGCCTGCGCAGCTTCCCCTTGTTCCTGTGTCATTGTTTTGGCTTGTGCTTGCAATTCCTGCATCCTTTTGGTGTAGTCCCTTTTTAGTCCGTCTAATTCATTGTTCAATACTTGCTCATCTGATTTCAGTTGCTCTCTCAGATTTTTGATTTCCGTGTACTGGCTTTCTACAGAATCCATATTGAAATAGGCAATGCAAGATGCGCTGTTGGAGGAAGTGTCCCTAGGACCAGCTTTTATTGAATTGGCGGCGGGCGTGGTACCATTTCCTTTAAAGAACAAAAAATACAAAATGCCAACCGCTATCAACAATATAACGTTCAAAACAGCACTAAAATTCTTCATACAGGATCCTTTGTTTTGCTGCGAATGTACAGTTTCGGTATTTGCTGACTGTTAAAAAAAAGAAAATAAGGATAGCATACTGGTTTAAAACTGTTAAAGAAGATATTTGATGCAGAAACACACATTATGAAACTGGTTTTATGGTCTATCGGCAAGCAAAATGAAAGCTACGTAAAAGAAGGCGTGGAAGAATTTACAGGTCGCATCAATCGGTATTTTCCTTGCGAATGGAAAATTATGGCACCGCCACGCAACGCTGCTACCATGAGCGAGGCCGAGCAAAAAGAGGTTGAAAGCAAGACATTGCTCGAAAATATGGATCCAGTAGATTATATGGTTTTGTTAGATGAACGTGGCAAAATGCTCACTTCTCCTGCCCTATCTAAAATGATTAGCGAACGGGCGGTAAACGGTGCCAGACGAATCCATTTTGTTATTGGCGGCGCCTTTGGTGTAACGGATGCTGTACGTAAAAGAGCAGACCTTGTTTGGCAATTGAGCCAGCTTGTATTCCCGCATCAGCTAGTGCGCCTTATTCTAGCCGAACAAATCTATCGTGCCTGTTCCATCCTTCGAAACGAAAAATATCACCATGAGTGAATTTAGTTGAGAGTTAAGAGTTATGGGTTAAGAGTTACGCAACCAGTTAGATTCACGAGTTTTATTGAATTGCTTTATTAACTTGAATCTAAATCGCATTATTCTCGCTCCTTATTACAATATACTCATGTGCTCACCTATCAATTCCTAACCATTAACTGTCAACTCTTAACTCTTAACTCTTAACTCTCAACTGGCAACCCAACTGTCAACTGTCAATTAAAATTTCGGTTACAAAAATGAACAACCATTTTATTTAAAACGCATTTTCTTTGTAATACTATGGCAGACAAACAAACTACTTTTCAGCAAGCAGCGGAAATGCTTGCCCAGCAAGGCTTTACCATTGTAAAGCAAGACAGTGAACGTCCTTGGGGCGGTTTCTACGTAATTGACGAGGCACAGGCTGCACAGTTTGCAGCTTACTATTTTCCAGACGAAAATTTTGATGCCCTCAAGATTACAGAAAAACTCAGTCCCAAAATATTGATGGTGGCACCGAACGCCCGTTTAAGTTGGCAATACCATCATCGCCGGGCCGAAATCTGGAAATGCATCGGTGGCACTGCTGCAGTTGCTACCAGCGATACCGATGAAGAAAAAGAGCAGACCGTGTTGCAAATTGGCGACATCATCAAACTATACCAAGGCAAACGCCATCGCCTTATTGGCTTGGATGGATGGGGTATCATCGCCGAAATTTGGCAACATACCGATGCTGAAAATCCAAGTGACGAAGATGACATCGTACGTGTGCAAGATGACTTTGGAAGATAAAAAACATATAACTACAAATTAAAATTACGCGTTGTGTTTCTGTTATCAAAGACATGGGAAAACACTTCAATTTCAATGATTTTGCCGATACAATTCCTTAGTGGACGATATTGCATCCGTAATTCGTAATTTTAAATTTGTAATTGATTATAATGGAAGTAACTAATGAACTGATCGACCACTTGGCACACTTAAGCATGCTTCGTTTCGATGGTGATGACAAAGAAGCTATTCGCAAAGACCTGCAACAAATGATCGGTTTCGTGGAAAAGCTGCAAGAATTGGACACTACCGGTGTGGAACCTTTGCGCCATATGAGTTTCGAGATGAACAAGCTACGCGAAGACCAAGTAAAAGGCTCCGTATCTCGAGACGAGGCCCTAAAAAATGCTGGTCGCCACAGCGAAGAATTCTTCATGGTACCAAAAGTTATCCGTAAATAGATATTGGTCAAAGTAGAGAATTCATTCTATGTTTACAGTAAATGTGTAGGCCATTGATTTTTACGCAGTTTTGAAATTGCGTTACTACATGAGGGGCCTAATCACTACATTGTAAACTAAAAAACCAATTGCATGCCCGGCATCATTCACTTAGACGACATCAGGAAAAGCTATTATATGGGCGGTCAAGAACTGCCTGTATTAAAAGGTATTTCTTTAGATATTTTCAAAAATGAATATGTTGCCCTCATGGGGCCATCTGGTTCGGGCAAGAGCACCTTGATGAACATCATTGGTTGCCTCGATTCACCTACCGGCGGAAAATATATCCTTAACGGGCACGATGTAAGCCGAATGGCCGACGATGATCTTGCCACCGTTCGCAACAAGGAAATCGGCTTCGTTTTCCAACAATTCAATTTGTTGCCCCGGCTCACCGCTGCCGAAAACGTGGCCCTGCCCCTCATTTATGCAGGCTTCAGCAAAAAACTGCGGATGGAAAAAGCCATGGCAATGTTGGCCAAGGTTAACCTCGCAGACCGGAGCCATCATAAACCAAATGAAATGAGCGGTGGACAAGCACAACGGGTAGCCATTGCCCGTGCCTTGGTGAACGACCCCGCTATCATCTTGGCCGATGAACCCACCGGCAACCTTGATACCAAGACCTCTATAGAAATCATGGAGATTTTTACCGCCATACAAGAAGCCGGAAATACGGTGGTGCTTGTTACCCATGAGGAAGATATTGCCGGCTTTGCCAAACGTGTTGTAAGGTTGCGAGATGGCCTAATAGAAAGCGATACTACCAAGCAAAAATCCATTTTGCAAGCATAATACAGTCATTTTTCTTAGAGCGTGCCACCGCTGGCCTGTTGCTAGGCGAGTGATAACATCGGGAGACTACTGCTCTTCAATCCATCACCTACCTAATGCATTCAGACTTCGGGTTACCCAACCTTTTACCATAACAAAGCAGCCACCTTCCATCACCAAATTTTTCTCGAGAAGTTGCTTTAAGTAGGTTTTACTTCTCTGTTCTTTCTAAACTATAAATCTAATTTGTAAGGTTTTATGGATGCTTTATATTTACTTCGCAATCCAATCATTTAACCCAACCAATCATTGCAATGCTAAAGGATATAATAGTTCAGAACGAACAAGAAACCCGTGGCGGTTTCGGTGAAGGCATCTACGAAGTAGGTAAAAAAAACCCAAACGTTATAGTTTTAACCGCTGATTTGGCCGGCTCTTTCAAACTAGGCCCCTATAGAAAAGAATTTTCAGATCGTTTTATCCAGGTTGGTATTGCTGAAGCGAATATGATGTGTATTGCTGCTGGGCTTACCATCGGTGGAAAAATTCCTTACACCACTACGTTCGCTAACTTTAGCACAGGCCGTGTGTACGATCAAATACGCCAAAGCATTGCCTATAGCAACAAGAACGTAAAAATTTGCGCCAGCCATGCTGGCCTTACCCTTGGCGAAGATGGAGCCACCCACCAAATTTTGGAAGATCTTGGTATGATGCGGATGCTACCTGGCATGACGGTGATCAATCCATGCGATTTTAACCAAACCAAGGCTGCCACCATTGCCATTGCAGATTTTGAAGGCCCTGTCTACTTGCGTTTCGGTCGCCCTAAATGGCCGAATTTTACCAAGGAAGACGGTAGCGATTTTGTAATAGGCAAGGCACAGATATTGAGCGAAGGAACAGACATTACCTTATTTGCATGCGGGCATATGGTATGGACGGCTATCGAAGCCGGTCGCATTTTGGAAGAAAAAGGCTACAGCGTGGAAATGATCAACCTACATACCATCAAACCTTTGGATACTGAGGCTATTATCAAAAGCATAACCAAAACCAAATGTGCGGTCACCTGCGAAGAGCATAATATTTTTGGCGGATTAGGAGATGCCGTTGGTCAGGTTGCTGCACGTAATTTCCCAATACCAATCGAGTACGTTGGTACCAAAGATACTTTTGGCGAAAGCGGTAAGCCAATGGATTTACTAAAAAAATACGGATTGGATGCGCCACACATTGTGGCCGCTGCAGAAAAAGTTATTGCCCGTAAAAACGGATAAAAATAGATTTACAATAATAATTGAACACGGAATGTCTCGAACATTCCGTGTTTTTTTGTGGGTAACATGTTTCACCATTCACAAACAATGCGCTACTTTTCAGTTGTCAAGAATTTAAAATAAAACAGATTTCTTGACAATTTTTTCATTCTTTGAATTTCAGGGATTAAAGGGTGATAATTAAATATTGACAACGTCAGCTTCTATTTGTTTAAATAAAAAGATGACATTGTTGATACATTAAA
>Ga0247739_10000425_pt1 | contig 15107 bp, 11 predicted proteins | sample UWRJL058202B2_FD_180943 | JGI IMG/M metagenome (GOLD analysis project Ga0247739, IMG submission 180943) | Plant litter microbial communities from Arlington Agricultural Research Station in Wisconsin, United States - UWRJ-L058-202B-2 | ecosystem: Environmental > Terrestrial > Plant litter >...
CGTTATCTGGCCTGGACAGCTTTAATGAAAATGGGCACGAGTGCTGTTCCTGAACTTGAAAAATTATACGAAAATAAAAATCCGAGAATGCAGGCCCGTGCACTTTGGGCATTGGTTAATATTGATAAGACCAATACAACTTATCTTGAAAAAGCATTTCGGGATGCCAATCCTGAAATCCGTATTACAGCATTAAGAGCAGTTGTACAAAACAGAAGTCAGGATTTGGTGAAATATATTAGCTTACTGATCAATGATTCTGATATGCATGTACGCCGCGAGTGTGTATTAGCTATTCATGGAAGTAAGTTGCCGGGCGTTTCCAGTCTGTGGGCGAGGTTAGCACAACAATATGATGGTAAAGATCGCTGGTATCTGGAAGCACTAGGAATTGGAGCGGAAGGACAATGGGATTCATTTTTCAAAGCATGGGAAGCTGTTGCCGGACCCAATCCGATACAAAGCCAGGCTGGTAAAGATATTGTCTGGCGTTCCAGAAGCAAGGAATCAGTAACCTTGCTTGCCTCTTTGGCCAGTGATCCAAGTGTAGATCTGAAAAGCAGGTTACGTTATTTCCGGGCATTTGATTTTAATCCGGGCGGAAAAGAAAAATCGGCTGCTCTATTAAAAATAATGAAAGGAAAAGCATCAAATCAGAATGAAATAAATGAATTGGCATTACGTCACCTTGACCCTGCTTTTGTAAAACAATCACAGGAGGCGCAAATAGCGCTGAAAAAATTACTGGACGCTTCTTACGGAACCGCTACTTATATGGAACTGGTAGCCCGTTACGAACTGCCTTCTGAAAACAACCGTTTGCTACAACTGGCACTTTCAAAATCCTCCACTAATATTGGTCGTCAGGCTGGTCAGCAATTGCTGAAACAGGGGGGAGCTGCTCTGGTTTGGAGTACAATAAAAGGAAAAGATGAATCTATGGCAGAAGGAATGCTGGCGTCTATTAAAGGTGTGGGGAGCAAAGAGTCTCTTGGTATTTTGAAAAGTGTTGCACTGGATACCAAATATCCGGTCAATATTAGAAGCGAAGCAATCAAATCATTAGGAGGCACCATGAATGGTGAAGATGAAGTTTTGGTTCTGTTAAAAGAAGATAAAATTTCCGGTGAATTAAAAACGGCCGCAGTACAGGGATTAAGCGGCGCATGGCGTAAAGCAGTAAAAGTAGAAGCTGCAAAATATCTGGAAGGATCGGTTGCTGCTGTAAAAAAACATCCGGAACTGAAAGAATTGGTTGGCATGAAAGGCAATGTATCCAAAGGCAAAGAAGTGTTTGCGATGTATTGTTCAGTTTGCCATCAGGTGAATGGTACAGGAATGGATTTTGGCCCTAAACTTTCTGAAATTGGTGGAAAACTGCCAAAGGAAGCGTTATATGCAGCTATTTTTGAGCCAAGTGCAGGGATTGGTTTTGGGTATGAAGGGTTTGAAGTAACATTTAAAGACGGTTCAACCGTATCCGGAATTGTTTCCAGCAAAACAGAAACTGACCTGATCATGAAATTCCCGGGAGGTTCTACTCAGGAATACAAAATGTCCAAAGTGAAATCAATGAAACAAATGAAAGATTCTATGATGCCAGCCGGGCTTCAGGATGCAATGAGCACTGATGAACTGGTGAATCTGGTGGAGTATATGAGTAGTTTGAAGAAGAAGTAGGATATTTAATCTGGAACGCAATTTTCTTGCATAAGTATATTAAGCAGTCAAAATTAGGATCATGAAAGTGAAATTCTGATTTTTGACTGCTTTTGATTTTAAGGAGCCCTTTATATAGAGTGAAAATTAGGAGATTTAGATTTATAATTTATTTGAAGATAATGACTGAAAAGGAGCTGCGTAATAAATTGCAACAACTTCAATCGCTACCAGCTGAAAATGATATTGTTGAATTTAAAGAAGCTAACAGTAATTTCGACTTTAATAAACTTGGCAAATATTTTTCTGCATTAGGTAATGAAGCTAATCTGATTAACAAAGATTGTGCATGGCTTGTATTTGGTATTGAAAATATACACCATAAAATAACAGGTACAAAATTTAGATAAAATAGAAAAGACCTGGATAATCTTAAGAAAGAGATTGCAGATAAAACCTCAAATAAAATAACATTTCAGGAAATTTATGAACTTAATTTCCCGGAAGGTAGAGTGATTTTGTTCCAAATTCCGACTGCTCCTAAAGGATTACCAATTGCATTTGAAGGACATTTCTATGGACGGGATGGAGAAAGTCTTGTTGCTCTTAACCTGGAGGAGCTGGAAAGGATAAGAAATCAAAATATTCAGGATGACTGGAGTGCGGTGATTTTGCCTGATGCAACTATGGGCGACTTGGACCCTAATGCAATTACTTATGCCAAGGAAAAGTTTTTAGTAAAGTTTCCTGAATTAAAAGAGGATATAACAACATGGGATGACATTACTTTTTTGAACAAGGCGAAGATAACTATTAAGGGAAAAATTACACGGACGGCTATCATCTTGTTAGGAAGGAACGAAGCTGAGCATTACTTGATTCCGAGTATAGCTAGAATAAGATGGATACTCAAAACGGTTGGAAATGAAGAGAAAGATTACGATATTTTTTCTTGTCCTTTTATTTTAGCAATAGATAAAGTATATGAAAAGATTAGGAATCTTAAATATCGTTATTTGCCTAAAGGTACTTTATTTCCTAACGAATTGCCTCGTTATGAGCCGTTTAATATTAGAGAAGCCATCAATAATTGTGTAGCGCATAATGATTATTCAAAAGCGGGTTACATTAATGTAGTAGAGTTTGAAGATGAAAGATTAGTTTTTTCTAACAACGGGAATTTTATTCCCGGTAGTGTTGAAAAAGTTATTATGCAGGATGCTCCCGAAGAAAATTACCGGAACCGTTTTCTTGCAAATGCTATGTTTCAATTAGGTTTGGTAGATACAAGAGGAGGCGGTATTAAGAAAATGTATACTAACCAAATAAAACGTTTCTTTCCTTTACCTGATTATGATTTAGAAGGAGGTAAAACCAAAGTGGTGCTTACAGGTAAAATATTGGATCCCGAATTTGCTGATATATTATCTAATCATTCCGGTTTGTCGTTTGCAGATGTATTTTTATTAGACAGGGTACAAAAGAAAAAAGAGATTAGTGACGAAGATTATAAATATCTCAAAAAACTTGGATTTATTGAAGGTAGGAAACCAAATCTTTATCTATCTCATTCCGTCATTGATCCTCTCAAAGATGAAGGGTTAAAAGCAGAATATATACGCAACAAAGGTTTTGATGATACTTTCTATAAAAACATGATTTTGGAATATCTTCTTAAATGGAAACAAGCATCACGATTGCAGATAGAAAGTCTTTTGTGGGACAAATTATCAAACATATTGGATGATAAGAGTAAAAAACACAAAATCAAAAATCTACTTCAAAACCTTAGAAAAACGAACAAAGTTGAACTAAATCCTGGTAAAAAATGGATAATCAAGGTTTAGACGAACTTAGACGAACTTAGACGAACTTAGACGAACTTAGACGAAGTATGGTAAGCATTTTCCCCAACAATAATTTCCTTCACCATTCACTACTTTCAAAATTCATTTCGTTATTCAAAAAACATGAGGTAATTTTAAATGTTTTTTTGAATAATATCCGCATCATCTTAGTACGTTTTGAAACAATTTCACTTTGCGAAAATTGCTGCATTAATTGTTGTAATTATCTCTTCCTCCAATACTTATAGTTTTTGCCAGGTTTCCGATACATTAACTGTAATAAATCCTGACAGTGTTTATGCCCGTCTTTCTGAGTCTGAAAAAAGATTTACCATTAATGCCGTCGCCGGTATTCGGATAGCTGATGGCCTGGAAGCTACATTATTTGCAGCTGAACCGAATTTAACCAATCCAACCAATATTGATGTAGATCACCGTGGCCGGGTTTGGGTTTTGGAAGGTTATAATTACCGTCCTGCCGTTAATGGAAAATCAGAACTTGGAATGGGGGACCGGATTCTGATTCTGGAAGATAAAAACGGCGATGGAAAAGCGGATGTAACCAAAGTGTTTTATCAGGGACCGGAAATAAATGCACCTTTGGGAATTTGGGTAATGGGCAACAAAGTTATCGTTTCTCAAAGTCCATACGTGTGGCTTTTTACGGATACAAACGGAGACGATAAAGCGGATACAAAAGAGATTATTTTTAAGGGAATCGGAGGAGCTCAAAATGATGCAGGTGTGCATGCTTTTGTATTTGGCCCGGATGGTAAATTTTACTTTAACTATGGTAATGCAGGCAGGCAACTGGTTGACGGACAGGATAGACCGTTGCTGGATAAATATGAAAGGCCCATTAATTTCAGGCAATATAAACAAGGTGTTGTTTTCAGGTGCAGTCAGGATTTTACCAAAGTAGAAATCCTGGCAGAAAATTTTCATAATGGATTTGAAGTCGCTGTGGACAGTTATGGAACCATGTGGCAGGCGGATCAGGAAGAACCGGGAAATGGCGGAGACCGGGTTTCGTATGTGATGGAAAATGGAAATTTTGGATATATTGATGAAATGAATGGTAATAGCTGGCGGGTAAACCGGACTAACCTGGAAGACGAAATTCCAAGGCGCCACTGGCATCAGAACGACCCGGGAGTTGTACCCAATTTGTTACAAACCGGTTCTGGATTTCCAATGGGAATGACGGTTTATGAAGGAGATTTACTGCCCCGCCGTTTTTGGGACCAGATCATTGTAGCCGATGCCGGACAAAATTCTTTGAATTCCTTTCCGGTTCAGGATGATGGTGCTGGTTATAAATCGACCGGTATCATTCCAATCATGGAAGGCAAGCGTGATAAATGGTTCAGACCTTCAGATGTTTGTGTTGCGCCGGATGGTTCCCTGATCGTGTCCGACTGGTATGATCCAATAATCGGATCAAATAAAATGAAAGATAAAAGCAGGGGAAGATTATACCGCATTGCGCCTCCCGGAGTACGTTATAAAGTTCCGGTTTATGATCTGACATCTGCTGTTGAAGCTGTAAAAGCATTGCAAAGTCCCAATTTATCCATGCGTTATATGGCTTGGAATGCATGTGTTAAACTAGGCTGGCAAGCTGAGGAAGAACTGGAAAATCTGTACAGGCAATATGATGGAAATCCTCGTTTACGGGCCCGTGCACTTTGGGTTTTAAGTAATATCGAAGGATTTAATTCACGTAACCTTGATATTGCGGTAAGGGAACTTAATCCTAATTTACGAATTGTTGGTCTTCGTGCTGTTCGTCAGCGCAATAGTGATCCCACCGAATTCATTAAAAGGATGACAGCTGATCCCCATCCGCAGGTTCGTCGTGAGTGCGCATTGGCAATCAACCATAATCATACTTATGAGGCTCTGGATGTTTGGCTGCAATTAGCGAAGCAATATAAAGGTAATGACCGCTGGTCGGTGGAGGCATTAAGTATAGGTGCCATTGGGCAATGGGAGCGGATTTTTCCAGCCTGGCTTGCAAGAGCGGGTGCCAATCCTGAGCGTTCACCTGCCGGAAAAGACATCATCTGGCTGGCCCGCACGCGGCAGGCAATTCCTTATCTGACTGTTCTGGCGTCGGATACGGCGGTAAGTTTTAAAAACAGACTTCGCTATTTCCGTGCATTTGACTTTTTCCATGCAGGTTATGAAAAATCACAGGCTTTGCTGCATGTATTGGACGTTCCTTCATCTGACCGTATTGAAGTGAGCAAACTTGCCTTGTTACATTTGGACAAATCTTTTGTTTCAAACTCGCAGCAAGGGTTGACAGCTTTGAATAAATTATTGAATGAAACATACGGAACCGAAGATTATATTGAACTGGTAAACCGTTATCAGCCTGTTTCTGAAAATGACAGATTATTTGATCTCGCTCTTGCAAAATCCAATGAAGTGATTGGCCGGGATGCCGGAGCACTGCTTTTGGAACAAGGAGGTGTATCTTATATCTCTGAAAAACTGACTTCTTTAAACGATAAAAAGAAAATAGCATTACTCGCTTCAATTCAGACATCAGGTAGTCCCGAGGCGATTTATTTGTTACGATCTGTTGTATTAAATACCAATGAAGCCGCCACAGTTCGGTCGAACGCTGCCCGGTATTTAGGAGGAAGCTGGCCTGGGGAAGAGTCTGTTGTCAAATTATTGAAAGAAAACAGAATTGATGGAGAAGTAAAAGAAGCTGCTTTGGACGGAGTGAAAAATGCTTTCAGAGAAGAAATAAAAAGTGAACTTGCTCCTTATTTTCCAAAGGTTTTGGTAGAAGAGACAGTAGCTAAACCGGCTGAAATAAAAACAAAAAAGGAAAAGCGTAGAAGGAAACGGGATGCATAATTAATTTGTGAGGGTATATTTTAGCAAAAACTATCTTTACATGTCAGAAACTATAAAATAAAAAAAGATATGCTTCGCAGAAATTTTGTGAAATCTACATTAGGAATGGCTGGTGCTGCTATGGTGGCCGGTGAAACTTTCGCTGCTCCTGGTGCTCCACTTGCCAAAAACCAATTTAAACTTAAATATGCTTCTCATTTTGGCATGTTTCAAAACAGCGCCGGAAAAGATATTATTGATCAGCTAAAATTTATGGCTGACCAGGGGTTTATGGCATTGGAAGACAATGGCATGATGAGCAGGCCGGTAGAAGAACAGGAAAAAATAGCGAAAGAAATGATCCGTTTGAAAATGGAAATGGGCGTTTTTGTGGTAGATAAGGGTGGAAACGGAGCTAATACCCTTGCAGCAGGAAAAAAGGAAAATATTGATATTTTCCTGAATGGATGTAAAAAAGCGGTTGAAGTTGCAAAACGTGTCAATGCGAAATGGATGACAGTTGTGCCAGGAGATTTTGATCGGAGTTTACCTATTGGAGTTCAAACAGGGCATGTAATCGATGCACTTCGCCGTGGTGCTGAAATACTTGAACCAGCCGGACTGGTTATGGTTTTGGAACCGTTGAGTGATTCTCCCAACTTATTTTTAAGAACCTCTGACCAGACTTATGAAATTTGCCGTGGTGTAAATAGTAAATCGTGCAAAATCCTGTATGATATTTACCACATGCAAAAAAATGAAGGTCGTCTTATTTATAATATTGAAAAAACATGGAGTGAAATTGACTACTTCCAGATAGGCGACGAACCAGGGCGTAACGAGCCAACAACAGGAGAAATTAATTACAAAAATATATTTAAATATATCTACGACCGTAGTAAAAAAGAGAATAAATCCTTTATTATGGGGATGGAACATGGTAATTCCCAAAAAGGACCAGAAGGAGAAAACGCTTTAATTAAAGCGTACGTAGACAGCGACAACTTCGCAATTTAGGAGGCGTTTAGCTATTAGCCGATAGCGGTTGGCTTTTATAACGCATAAAAATGAAAATGACCGGTATAAAATTTATATCCGGTCATTTTCTACTAACATCTAACAACTTAAAGAACTACTACTGAATTTTCAGCAGCTGCATCTACACCGGCCGGAACATATTTATCAGCTTCCCAGTCATTTTCCCATTTCTCATCATCAAGGATGTAACGGAACTGATATTCTCCTGCTCCAAGTTCAAGAATGGCTTTAAATGAACCATCTTTTTGTTTCTTTAACGCAATGGCTTCCTCTGGATTCCAACCGTTAAATTCTCCTACTAGCGCTACTTTTTTAGTTTCAACTGCTGCCTCGGCAGGTACTGTAAATGTAACTTTGTAGATAGATTTGCTTTTTACAAATTGCTTAGTTAATGACATAATTATGTAGTGTTTTTTTTATTGACGACACAAATATACAATCAATCATTATTCAAAGCAATGAATATCAGTATAATATCTGTTTTGAGTCTTCGAATAGTTATATCAGGGCTTTTGTAAAATAGCTTAAAATACAATTTTAAGGGCTATTTTTAGTGAAAAATATATCTAAAACCCAAAAAGCCTCTAATTCCCTGATTTGGTGCAAAAACGTACGAAGGATCAAAAGTTAAGCGATTCGGATTGCCCGGAGTTGCAATTACCTGACCATTAGAATCAAAGTTTACATTTTTATCAAAAGGGTCAAAAGAGCGTGCGATAGCGTTGGCAGGAGGAGTGAAATTCAGCAAGTTTTTTATACCACCATATATTTCAATCCCATTATCAAACTTTTTTGTCATCTGAATATTCTGTAATGACCAAACCGGAGATATTGCAGCACGAGGATCATCAGCACTTAATAAAGGCAGACGCATCGGTCCGTAAATATTTCCTGTATAATCAAATGATATACCTGCTTTTGGAATTTCATAAGAAACAGACCAGATCCCGGTATATTTTTCTGTCAGGACAGGACGGAATTTTACGCTATTTTCACTTTGGAAATTATCCATTAATGTACCTCCTGCAATAATTTTCAACGGAAAAGGAAAATTAAAATCCAGGTTCAGGCTGATGCCTTTTGAAACCGCATATCCATCCAGATTATCATAAATAATTTGGTTAGGATTTGTATCATAATCAGGTAAAATGCGATTGGTGAAATAGGTGTAAAAAACAGATGCATCAAATCCAATAAATGAATTTCCTGTCACAATTTTTTTTACGAAATTGACATTTGCGTTCCAGCTTTGCTCAGGATTTAATGCTTCTTTCACAATCACTTCGCGTGAACCAGTCAATGCTGCATGATCCTCAGTGAATAAATTTACGATCCTGAAACCGCGTCCAATATTTAACCGGACTACATCGGTTTGGTTAAACTTAAATTTGTAAGCCATTCTTGGCGTGAATATGCTCCCATGCCGACTATTATAATCATAACGTGCACCCAGCAAAAGCACATGAGCACCCAATTTTATTTCGTCCTGAACAAAAATGCCCGGAAGTAGAATTCTGTCAGCTTTATCCTTCCCATCCCGCTCCTGGGTAGCGAGTGTATTGTCATTATAAAATGTATAACGGAAAGGGGTACCAAACAGGAAATTATGTTTACCCAATTCTTTATCCCAAAGTAATTGTGCAAATGCAATTTTTTGATCAGCCACAAAAGGTACATGTCCGTATACCGAGTTTTGATGATGTGAACTGAAAGAATACTGAAAAGTAACTTTTTCTTCAACCGGCAGCTGATAATTACCCAATACTTCAAATCGTTTTGTATAAATACTTTCACCATATACTTCATTGCCACCACGATACGATTTGTTCCAGTTCATCTGTCCTCCCCACCGGTCTTCATAAAAATATCTGGCGGCAATATTTGCTTTTTTATTGTCGGGAAGATCAAATGTCCATTTATTGAAAATAGAAATCCTGTTCTGTAAGGTCAGATCTGTAAATCCGTCTTTATTGTTATCAATCGGATTTTGGTAATTAAAATAACTGATACCTAGTAAAGAATTTACTTTTGGTGCCGGAGAAAGTTTTAAACCCAGGTCAATATTATAATCCAGCCAAGAAGTACTAAATGCATCAGCAGAAAAAACAGGTGCTCTGGAAGGATTTTTTGTGATGATATTAATCAGTCCACCTACTGCTTCCGAGCCATAGAGCGTTGATGCCGGGCCTTTTACAATTTCAACCCTGTCTATCAAACTATTAGGAATACCGGATAATCCATAGACTGTGGAAAGTCCGCTTACAATAGGCATACCATCAATGAGTACCATCGTATAAGGGCCTTCCAATCCGTTTATGTGGATATCACCCGTGCTGCAAACATTGCAATTCAGCTGTGGTCTTACGCCATTTACATAACTTAAACCCTCAAAAATGCTGGGAACTGGATTTTTATAAATAAATTTTGCTGTAATAATATCTACCGGAACCGGACTATCCAATTTAGAAACTTCTTTCATAGTGCCGGTAACGACTACTTCGTTTAAAGAATTTTCTCCTGATTTTAAGGTAAAATTTCTAATTAGATTTCTATCAATTTTAACATTTCGTTCTGTTATAGTTGGGAATGAAACATAACTGATTCTTATCGTATAACTTCCTTTCGGAATAGCAGAAATGGTGAAGTTTCCGGCAGTATCCGCTGTCGTTCCTATTCTTAATTCATTGATATAAAGCGCCGCACCAAATGCAGGCTCAGTTTGCCCTTCCAGAGAAATTTTTCCGGTAAGTGTAAATTTTTCTGATTCAACCTGCGCTGAAATATTTAAAGATATCATGCAGAATAATAGTAGTATGTGTATTTTCATATATAGTCGAATTATTAATTTACTTCTATCTGAATATTAATTTAGACAAATCTAAAAATTTTATTTGATATATAAAACATACTTTCTTGGTGAGTATATTATTTTTTTGGAAACTATCTGCGACGACATTATGGTTAAACAGGTTATTGTTCATTTAAATAACCTGCTTAACCATGTTGAAAAATTTTTTGAAGCCAATGAAATTACCGGAAGCCGTGAATTGGGCCGTGCTTATTTTAAGAGTTGGAATCTCTGTTTTGATGCTCACGCATGGTTATGCCAAGCTAAATAAATTTATAAGTGGAGATCATGCATTTGCAGATCCAATCGGTATCGGGGAAGAGTTGTCTTTGATGCTTACTATTGGTGCAGAATTTTTCTGTTCAATTCTTCTTATTATCGGTTTGGGTTCCCGATTGGTACTAATTCCATTGCTTTTTACAATGCTGGTTGTTTTATTCGTCGTTCATGCAAATGATCCTTTTGATAAAAAGGAGCACGCTTTATTGTTCATTATACCTTATCTGACACTTCTTTTTACAGGTCCCGGAAGATTTTCTTTTGATAAGAAATTATTTAAATAAAAACTATTGGCATTTAGTTGTCGGCCATTAGCCAACAGCTAAATGCCAATAGTTAATCGCAAATAGCTATTGCGACCATTGCGTAGGTTCACGGTCCCAGCGGTGTTGTTTCAATTTTTCTGCTACATCTTCTGCTAATTTTACTCCATCACTGGCTGATAAATTAGATTTTACATGAGGCAGTTTTCTCATTCCCGGAATGGTCGTGTGTACGTCAGGATTGTTGAGAATAAATCTTAAAGCCAGTTCGGGCATGTTCATTCCTTCCGGTAAATCTTTTCTCAGCGCTTCTGCATGATCCACACTGGAATTCAGGTTTTCAGGAACGAAATAAGTAGAACGCCAGTCGTCAGCCGGGAAAGTTGTTTCTTTTGTAAATGTTCCTGTGAGGGTTCCTTCGTCAAAAGGTACACGTGCAATTACAGCAATATCCAGCTTTTGACATAAGGGAAAAAGGTTGTCTTCCGGCGCCTGATCAAAAATATTATAGATCACCTGAACTGCATCAATTAATCCGGTTTTCAATGTTTCCAGTGAATTATCCGGTTCCCAACGATTAAGGCTAAGTCCCCAGCGTTCCACTTTTCCATCCTTTGTCAGCTTCTGGATAGCCTCTTTCCATTCGTCTTCCTGCGCCCAGCTATCTTCCCAAACATGAAATTGTAATAAATCGATTTGTTCCAAACCCAGATTTTTCAGACTTTTTTCTGCATATTCAATAATATAATCAGCAGGAAAGACATCTTTTAATTTAAATTCGGGACGGGATGGCCACTGACGGTTTTTAGGTGGAATTTTTGTGGCAGCATATAATTTTTTGTCAGGATTGCGGCGAATCAGTTCTCCCAGAATCTGCTCACTTAGTCCTTCTGCATAACCCCAGGCCGTGTCAAAAAAATTAACACCGGATTCAACTGCCAGATCCAGAGAGTCATCCGTTTCTTTTCGGTCGGAGCCGGTCCACCCTGCGAGGCCCCACATACCGTAACCAATCTCACTTACTTTCCAATCGGTGCGTCCAAAGCGGCGATATTGCATTTGAATAATGTTTAGAGTTTTTCGTTTAAAGTATTTTTTAGCATCTTTTTAATGTAATACAAATACATTTGTTCAAATGTATTATTTTTAGGAGAGTTACGCGATGATCTCTTCAAATTTACGATTTAGAAAAACAATCAGTGTTGACGAAGAAAGAAATAGTGCTAATGACTATGAAAGGAATTACCGGCCTGATACTAATTTTTAGTATTTCTGGCTGGACAACTGAAGACACACGCTCCGATAAAACCTTAGAATACTGTAATACTTTTCGACAGATACAGCTTGATATTCGTGATTGTGTGATTTCTCCGGATTCGGCCAGACTGGCGTTTCAGGATGTAATGCGGAATATCCGGTCAGAATTTAACCGGGATTCGTGCCGTGCTATTGACTCGACTTACTTTGTGTATCCGGTTCGCTGTTATATTCCCCGGGAATCAATTGGCGGGAAAGGAGAGGGATACCGTCCGGATGGGTTTGATCTGTTTGACATGAACGTGAAAGGCAGCCACCCTGCACATGATCTGTTTGTTTATGATAAAAACCAGGATAATATTGATGACCGGACCTGGCGGCCTGTTGATGTGTTATCTTTTACATCAGGAATGGTTATAGCAACGGAAACCAACTGGCAATACGACAGTGATTTACGGGGAGGTAACTGGATATGGATCTATGATCCCTGTCTGGATGGGTTATTTTATTATGCCCATAATAATATTGTAAAAGTACAGCCGGGGCAATGGGTGAATGCAGGAGATAAAATCTCTGAAATGGGAAGAACGGGTTTTAATGCATATAAAAAGCGTTCGCCTACACATTTGCACATGATGTTTTTGAAATTGAACAGCGAGGCATTGCCCGAACCTTATGATACCTATGACTGGATGATGAATGCGGTTATTAAGGAGTGAAAATTCTTTATTCTGTATTTGTTAATTTGTTTTTTAAATAAAAGTTAAGTTAATCCACGATCAATCACTCAATTACTATTCCTATAAAATTTTTTACTTATGAACAACCGCCGATCCTTTTTCAGAAAAAGTGCTGCCATTGGTCTGGGCGCATTCGGAGCAAATAGTTTGTTTAATGAATTGCATGCCGCCGCGTTTCAGGAAGCTGAACAATCGTGGAGTGCAACCGGCGATAACGAAGACTACTGGTCTGTTATCCAGGATGCTTACAGTGCCAGTAAAAGCGATATCCTTATTTTAAATAACGGAGGCGTTTCACCATCTCCTTTGGTTGTTCAGGAATCTCTTGAAAAATATAACAGGCAAGCTGCACAAGGCCCGTCCTATTATATGTGGCGGATTATAGATAAAGGACGCGAGCCATTACGGCAGCGTTTGGCTACATTGGGTGGTTGTGACCCGGAAGAAATTGCCATTAACCGTAATGCCACAGAAGCATTAAATACCGTTATTTTTGGTTTGCCTTTGCAAAAAGGGGACGAAGTAATCGGTATGAAATTCGATTATCCCAATATGATGAATGCATGGCGTCAGCGTCAGTTGCGTGACGGAATTGTTTACAAACAATTGACTTTCCAGTTTCCTATTGAAAACGATGATGAGATTGTAAAAGCATATGAAAATGCGATTACTCCACAGACAAAAATTATACATCTTACGCATGTAGTCAATTGGGTTGGACAAATTATGCCGGTTAAAAAGATCGGCCAAATGGCTCATAAAAGAGGAATTGAAGTGATTGTGGATGGAGCTCATTCATTTGGATTGCTGGATTTTAAAATTTCTGATCTTGAATGCGATTATTTTGGCACCAGTTTGCATAAGTTTTTAAGTGCACCGGTTGGAAGCGGAATGATGTGGGTTAAAAAAGATAAAATTGCTAAAATATGGCCGCTGGTTTGTAATCACGAACCGACCAGTGCTGATATCCGTAAATTCGAAACATTAGGAACAAGAAGTTTTTGTATTGAACAAGCAATCGGTGAAGCAATTAATTTTCATGAAGGAATTGGTACAAAACGTAAACAAGACCGGATTCATTATCTGAAAAAATACTGGGCTGAAAAAGCGTTACAAATTCCAGGTGTAAAAATTCATACTTCCCTGAAACCTGAATATTCCTGCGCCATTGCCGGAGTAAGTGTTGAAGGATTAAAAACGGGAGAACTGGATTCGAAACTATTCAACGATCACAAAATTCACGTAACTGGAATTAATTACGAATATTTGAATTGTGTGCGGGTTACACCTCATGTTTATACCAAAATAAGTGATCTGGACAGATTTGTAGATGCTTTAGGGAAAATTGCTAAGAAAGCTTAACAGAGAAAAATAGATTTCAATATTCTTAGACTTGCCAAGTTTTCAAAACTTGGCAAGTCTTTTTTAATTATATTACATCCGCCATTTATCTTACTTTTAGATTTCTGATAAGACCTTACAACCACCTGCACAAATAATTCTTTCCTGCGGTTTTGGAAAGAGTTATTTTTGAATAATCTTCTGACTAATAAACTTAATTGAAAAATGACACAATTACGAAAAGGCTCTTTTGTTAAAAGGGTAAAAGATATAAGTATCAGCAGTGCACTGGCTTTGACCATTTTATCTTCGGGAATGATGATGCAAGGTTGTTCATCTAAAGAAGATGAATCCGATTACAGTTATGAGGAAACAACTTATTCCAAAGGAATCCGGTCGCATATAAAAGAAGTAAAACCCGGTGAATTCAAAATTATGGATGAGGAAAATGTTGGAGCAGACAAATCTGTTGCGATCGTTTCTTATTTGGACGGGCACACAGATTCACTGAGTACAGCTGCTGCCAAAGCATTAATTGATGAGGATATCCGTACAAACCAGTCCAACGTCGGTCATCACAGTGGCTTATCAAGTATGTTACTTTATGGTGGAATAGGTTATATGTTAGGTCGTAATTCAGGCAACGGTTATATCAATAATTACCGTCAGCAGAATACAAATTCCCGTGGATTTTATAGTACTCCCGGTGCTTACAACCAATCTCAAACAGCGGTTCAAAGTGTAAATTCATCCCGTTCTACCCGTGTTGTAAATTCCCGTCCGTCCAGTGGAAGAAGTGGTTTCTTTGGTCGTTCGTCTGGCAGAAGCGGTGGATGAGAAGAATTAATATTCACTGTTTTTGCTTATCAAATCTTAATTTATTACAGTTACGGTAAAATCTGTAACAGTTATTTTTTTATTTTTAGTAATGATTAAATTAAAATCTCTTCCCGAACATCCTGAAAAAGCACTTCAAAAAGTA
>Ga0247739_10000426_pt1 | contig 15065 bp, 15 predicted proteins | sample UWRJL058202B2_FD_180943 | JGI IMG/M metagenome (GOLD analysis project Ga0247739, IMG submission 180943) | Plant litter microbial communities from Arlington Agricultural Research Station in Wisconsin, United States - UWRJ-L058-202B-2 | ecosystem: Environmental > Terrestrial > Plant litter >...
TTGGCCTGGACGACACTGGAATTATACCAGAAATTCCAAATGCACTGATTCTCAAAAAACGCAAAAATATAGCAACTCAGGATACATATAAACAAGGTTTTTATGAAGTGCAGGATGCAGGTTCACAGCTAATTGCTCCGTTTCTGAATATCAGGCCTGGCTTGAGTGTAATTGATGCATGCGCAGGTGCAGGAGGAAAAACTTTGCATATTGCGGCTTTACTGGAAAATACCGGTTCCATTCTTTCCATGGATATTGATGATCACAAACTGTCGGAACTTAGAAAAAGGGCCGAGCGAAATGGTGTTGAAAATATGGAAACGATGGTCATTACAGACGAGGTTGTCGCTAGTCTGGCAGGTACAGCTGACCGGTTATTATTGGATGTTCCATGTTCTGGATTAGGTGTTTTAAGAAGAAATCCTGATAGTAAATGGAAATTGAAACCACGATTTCTGGACTCAATCCGTCATGTACAATGGCAGATTCTGAGTACTTATTGCGAAATGGTTAAGCAAGGCGGAAAAATGGTTTATGCTACTTGCAGCGTACTTCCGTCAGAATCAGAAGATCAGGTTGAACGTTTTATGAAGGAAAATGGAAAACATTGGCGTTTGATTTCAGAGCATCGCACTTCTGTTGAAAAAGATGGCTATGATGGATTCTATATGGCTTTATTGCAGAAAAAATAAGCGTTTTTGTTCAGGTTAATTTCTTTAAAGCAATATGGTAAAAAACCAAACCCAGGCTATAAGGAATAATTGCATCGGAATCCGGAACCACAAGTATGTAGGTCCTTTACCGTCAAACGTACCTTTTTGGTAGTCAAGATTGTGGACGGCGGCATAAATATTCGCAGGTAGAATGAGGATAAAAAATACAACCAGAAAAACACCGGTGAAATATCTGAATTGTGGAAAAAGAAGTCCGGCTCCGGCAGCGATTTCTACAAAACCTGTCAAATAAACCAACTCTGTTTTGTAGGGAATAATTTTCGGAATCATCATAGCCATTCCTTTGGGAAACTTAAAATGCCCTAAAGCGGTGAAAAAAAGCATGATACACATGGCAATGTTTCCGCTTAAAATAAAATTCCATTCGCTCGTAATCATTTTTAGAATTCCTGAACTGGCTAAAAATGAAATAAATAAAACGATTAATACTGCCATTTTTAATCTTTTTAATGGTAACGGTGAGCAGGATTGGTACGGATTTTCTTTGCTTATAAAAGTTTAAGTCAAGATAAAAAGTTAATATGTTCTTTTGATTCAAGAGGCATAGTTTTTTTCTGGAAACAGAAAGAATTAAATATTTATATCATGGATTTTCAATCGAATTATTTTAATACTGGTTTTGTCAACGAATTTCCTGACAAACAACCACCGGCAACAAGTTATCCGGATCCTCAAAAACGAGATCAAACAGCTCCAATGAATCCCACACCGGATATTTCGGGCGCTGATGATCCGACAGTTAGTACTGGGACTTCATTTCCTAAATCTGATGAAGAAGAGGATAAATTGAGAGAAGAATCAAATGCTGAATAAAGTTAATGAATCAGGAAAAACGGATTTAGCAATTTTATGAATCCGTTTTTCCTGACTTAAAATGATCTATTCAGATTCTACCAGTTTCTTAATTTCCGTTAAAATTGGATCCCAGCCTTCTCCGTTATTGTAAGCTTCCTGATATCGCCTTTCGCCGTATGCCACTGTTAAATAATCTCCTTGTTTCACGTTCAAAATTGTTTTTCCATCATCTGAAATTAATTCATAAGTAACTGTCAGATAGTTCTCAGACGTATCGTCAATGTTGGAATTAGGATCAATGGTTGTGTATTTCAGGTACTTTTCAGGTTGCAGATCAACAATTTCACCTTTGACAAAAACTGTTTCTTTTCCTTCATATTCTGCCTGCCAAAGCAGCGGACTTCCAATTTTCCAGTCTGAAACTGTTTCACAGCCAAACATATACTTTTTGGTTTTTTCAGGATTGATCAATGCATCCCAGACTTTTGCAGCAGACGCATTAATTGTGATACTACTTTTTACAAATAGCTGATTAGTCATGGTAATTGATTTTTAAATGTGTCGTGCGTAATCTTTTTGTTCTGATTAAGCACCAGCGATAAACTTATTAATTTCTGTAAAATATCTGTCGGGCTGATCCAGCCATCCATAATGGGAGCATTTATCTATAATAATTAACCTGGAATTTTTGAGTGCATTTTGGGCTTTGAGTGCAATTTTCTCTTCTATAATATCTTGTTTTCCCTGAATAATCAGTACCGGCGCTGTAAAAAGCTGCAGTTTTGCCCGGCAATCATATTTTATCTTTTGTAGATCATTCCATACGATTCCGTTTACTTTCATATTGCTTTGCGTAAGCCTCTCCGCAATGACAGGTATATATTTACGGTCAAACAGGTATGCAGGAGCCAGTGCCAGGCCGCGATGCAGTTTAGCTTGATATGTTGTATCACCATTTCCAATTTTGCCATTCCAGAAATTAAGCGAATCCACCTCCCTGGCACTGAGCCGGGACATTAAATTACTTCCTGATGAGGATAATATTTCAAGATCAATTCCTCCTGAAGACGATAAAATGAGAGATTCAATACGATCAGGATGAATTGTTGCGTAATAGGAAGCCATCATTCCACCAAATGAATGGCCCAGAATGATCCACTTTTCTATTTTTAAATGTTTTCTGAGTCTTTCAATATCTTCACTCATTAATTTCATTGTAATGGTGCTTCCATCCACTTTATCCAAAACCGACTTGCCGGTTCCTCGCTGATCATAAATAATTGTTCGGTTATTTTTTGATAAAGTTTTGGCTAATGGAACAAAACCATCACTATTCATGCCTGGACCACCGTTAATGATAAGTATAGGTTTTCCTGTTCCGAAAGTGCGGAAATAAGTTTTACAGTCTCCGTTTTCTACGTAACCGCTATTTTGTGCAAATGTTGGTGAAATTGATAATAGAAAAATGAATGTTACTACAATATTTTTCATAATTAACGATTAAAAAGTTGGATTTAAAATTTATTTTTTACCGCTTCCAAGCCAAAGTAATGTATTTAAAATCAATTGGTTCTGTATGTTATTATCAAATGTAAACGATAATTCTTTATTTGTTTTATTGTCATAATCAATGTCGTTATGACCCATATTGAAATACATCATTCTGAATTTTTTATTTGTCCAAACGACCGGATAATAACCGCTGTGCCATATTTCATGTTGTTTTGGGCCGGTTCCAAGAGGGAAACTTGTCGAATCTATGGATAAAAGTATATCAATATCCGTGTTGGCTTTCAGGTCATTCTCCCATTTGTACCATTCATTTGGCGAAGCTTTTATGGTTTCCGGCAAGTTTTTTACAGCCGCATGTTTCCGGTTTTCTACGCGCAAAATTGCTGACGTTGGCTTCCATGTATTGCCCTTATATTGCCCGGATCCTAGAAATGTGTTGTGATACCAATCCCAGTTTTGGGGGAAATCAGAAGGAGTAAGTGCAAACGCAGAAAAGTGAAAACCCATCCAGCCACCGCCATTTTCCATATATTTTTGAAAAGCAATTCTTTGTTCCGGCGTTTCCGGCCGGGTATCCAAAAATAATACGACCTGGTATTTGCTTAAAAATTCAGGATTGAGATTATTCCAGTTATTGGTTGAATCATAGCTGAAATTATTTTCAGCTGCCATTTTTGGAAACCGTTTGTTTGCTTCATGTACAAAACTGATATGCGCTCTGTCGTTTTTGCCCGTATAAAAAGCGATAACTTTGAATTTACTGTTTACCTGTGCGCCTGAAAAGTGAATTGAAAAAGTGTAAAAAATAATAAATAAGAACAATTGTATTGCTCTTTTGGAAGTTAAGCACATCGAATATCAGAGGTTTAAGAGAAAAGGCTAATAACAGCACAAGTTAATGAATTCGTTTTCCTTTGCAATCAGGATATTGAACCGATCAATAAGTTTTATTTTCTAAGATTTAAAGTGCAATGTTTTAAAATCACTCCTTACTTTTACAGCGTATAGAATCGTTTTTGATAATAAATGTTTATGAATTACCCCCTTATTTCCCAACAAACAAGTGTCTCCGAAAAACAGGTTCGTAATACCATTCAGCTATTCGAGGAAGGTGCAACTTTACCTTTTATTTCAAGATACAGGAAAGAAGCAACCGGCGGTTTGGACGAAGTGCAGATTGGGGCGATAAAAGATGCATGGCAAAAACAGCAGGACGTAGAAAAGCGCAGGGAAGCCATCCTGAAAAATATTGAAGAACAGGGAAAATTAACTCCGGAACTACGCAAGCAGATCGCAAATGTATTTTCACTGATCGAGCTGGAAGATATTTATTTGCCGTATAAACAGAAGCGTAAGACAAGAGCTACTGCTGCGATTGAAAAAGGACTGGAGCCATTGGCACAGCTTATTTTTTCAGGAAAAGAAAATGATCCGGAACGCAAAGCAGTGTTGTTTTTGAATGATGATGTTTTAACTGCCGATGATGCTTTGCGCGGCGCAAGAGATATTATTGCTGAGTGGATAAATGAAAATCAGGATGCCAGAAGCCGTGTTCGTTCGCTTTTTCAACGAAGTGCGGTCATTACTTCGAAAGTCAAAAAGAAAAAAGAAGAAGAGGGTATAAAATACCGGGATTATTTTGAGTTTTCAGAACCTTTATCCCGAATTCCTTCCCACAGATTACTTGCATTGCGTCGTGGTGAAGAGGAAGGTTTTTTGAGCGTTGATATTTCTCCGGACGAAGAACAGGCTCTGGAATCGCTGGATCGTATTTTTGTTCGTGGTTCAAATGCATGTAAGGATCAACTCGAATTGGCCGTTGAGGACAGTTACAAGCGAATGCTGAAACCTTCCATTGAAACTGAATTTACAAATCTCTCCAAGGAAAAGGCAGATATTTCAGCAATTCAGATCTTTACGGAAAATCTGCGTCAGTTACTTTTGGCATCTCCGCTTGGCCAGAAAAATGTAATGGCAATTGATCCGGGTTATAGAACTGGCTGTAAGGTGGTTGTGCTCGACAGTCAGGGAAATCTTGTTGCAGACAAAGTAATTTATCCATTCGACAAATCAACCGAAGCAAATTATTTGCTGACTGATCTGATCCAAAAATACAAGGTTGAAGCCATAGCAATTGGAAACGGAACTGCGGGACGTGAAACAGAAGATTTCACGAAGAAACTTTTAATTTCTCTCAATAAGGTGGATGAAATCGGTTTGTTCATGGTAAGTGAGCAAGGCGCTTCCATTTATTCAGCTTCGGATGTTGCCCGTGAGGAGTTTCCTGACAAAGATGTTACCGTTCGCGGCTCTGTTTCCATTGGCCGTCGTTTGATGGATCCGTTAGCAGAATTAGTGAAAATTGATCCGAAATCAATAGGAGTGGGCCAATACCAGCATGATGTTGACCAGAATTCATTGAAGAATGCTTTGGATACAGTCGTAGAAAGTTGTGTAAATTCCGTAGGGATCAATCTCAATACGGCCAGCAAGCATTTATTACGTTATGTATCAGGACTTGGACCCGCTTTGGCGCAGAATATTGTAGAATTCAGAGCTAAAAACGGCAACTTTAAATCCAGACAGCAATTATTGAAAGTTCCACGTCTTGGGGCAAAAGCATTTGAACAGGCTGCCGGATTTTTGAGAATTGAAAATGGGATTAATCCATTGGACAACAGTGCAGTACATCCTGAAAGTTATCCAATTGTAGAACGTATGGCCAAAGACGTCGGCGCAACAGTCAAGGACTTGGTTCAAAAAGGAGAACTACGCAAACAACTGGATCCGGTAAAGTATGTATCGGACACAATTGGGCTGCCCACGCTAAAAGATATTTTGCAGGAACTGGAAAAACCTTCACGTGACCCGCGGACACCAGTCAAAAAATTTGAATTTGACAGCTCGGTTCGTAAACCTGAGGATTTGAAAGTCGGTATGATATTGCCCGGACTTGTTACCAATATTACTGCATTCGGGGCTTTTGTAGATATCGGCGTGAAGCAGGATGGTTTGGTACATGTATCCCAAATGGCGGATAAATTTATTAAAGATCCTAATGAGGTAGTTAAGCTTCAGCAGGTTGTAACAGTGAAAGTTACAGAGGTAGATTTGGCAAGAAAAAGAATAGCGCTGAGTATGAAAGGGATTTGACAGAATAATGATTGTGCTGTGTTTATTGACTGGCACAATCATTGTAAATAATGTTTCATATTATTAACTATTTGTTTTTCAGCTCCTACATGCAGGAATTATATTTTACACAGCAATTGCCAATTTCATTGGACGAAGCCTGGACCTTTTTTTCTGATCCTGCTAACTTAAAAGAGATCACACCTCCACACATGGGATTTGTTGTTACTTCCAAACATCAGGGAGAAAAAATGTACGCAGGTCAGATTATCCGCTACATTGTTCGCCCGGTTATGGGCATTCCTATAAAGTGGTGTACGGAAATTACCCATGTTGAGGACAAAAAATATTTTATTGATGAACAACGTTTTGGGCCATACGCATTCTGGCATCATCAGCATCATTTCACAGCTGTTGAAGGCGGTGTACTCATGGAGGATATTTTGAATTATAAAGTACCACTGGGACCAATTGGAGATATTGTTGACGCTATATTTGTCAAAAACGAGGTGCAGGGTATTTTTGATTATAGAAAAAAGGTCTTAACCAGCAGATTTGGCTGATTAAGACCTTTTATAAGAAGATTTAATTATTTCTTCTCGTTTAGTACGGAGTGACTTTCAACAATATTTTTAATTGCTTTGGAAGTATTCATCCAGTTTTCTTCTGCATGTATCACAGCTTCGTCATCTGCAAGGTTATCTTGTGTGATAACAAGTGTGGTTTCTTCGTCAAACTCCGAAATGTGGTATGTAATATGGGCATAATTATCTTCGAAATCATCTGTTCCGGATAAGGAACTCCAGTAACTGTAACTCAATACACGATAGGGATATATTTCTAGAATATTTCCTTTGTCAATATAAGGCTTGCCTTGATATTCCCCGGAAAATGTAATTGGACTTCCTAATACCCAATCGCTTCTGGTTTCGGTTCCATGCATATATTGTTTTATTATTTCCGGATTAACCAGCGCTTCCCAAACTTCGGCCGGCGTTGCATGTATTGAAATGGAGGTTGTTGCAAGAAGTTGACGGTTCATGATATATATTAATTTTGTTTGACCCTAATATAGTGAAAAACCTGTGCCATTGCAGCCAATAAATAATAATCCTGAATTTACGAATAGGTTATACGTTAAACCACGTAATTAAATAGACAGGTAATAGACAAACGAATGATGAAGGCTATATAACCAATTAAGAGAGCACCGGATCTATACATTCCATTAATTTTTGACCGGATATTTCATTAAAATTGATATTCGAGTCATTTGAACCTTTACAATTTGCTATATATAAGTTATTTTCACCACGAAAAATAAATGAAACGACGGACTTTGGCTGTCCAATATTAAATGCTTTGGATCCAACTTCCGGATATGCCAGAATTAGTTTATTTAGTATTTCTACACTGGTGAATTCAAGGCACTTCAATATAAATTCGTTGCCTTCTCCGTCCCAATTTAAATAAAGCAGGAAAGAACTGTTTTTCGTTATTTTAAAGTAAAAATTAAATCGACGGTGTTGAGCAAAAGCACTGGAAAGTTTCAGTTCTGATGATTCAGGGAAATAAGATTTTATTTCATTGCGTAGGTAGTCGATGGGGTCCATAATTGTCTGTTAACGATTCGTAGTGAAGTTGGCAAGTTGAACAAATATATTCATGAAGCATTTAATTTTCAATGAAATAGCCGTTTAAAGCATGATTTTGTAAATAATTCTTAGTCTTGGCCTATGTCTTCAAAGAATTAGCATGTTTGTAAATTAAACAAAAACCCTGCCTCCGGCTCCCTGTTTTAAAACCTCCCGATATGAATGTACCCAATCAATTAGGTGAAGCTCCTGTTAAATCCTTGTTCTTTAAGTTTTACTTCCCGGCGCTGGCAAGCATTCTATCAAGTACACTCCATCAATTATTAATGGGATTATCTTGGGACAGCAGGTAGGAAAGGAGGGATTGGCGGTGGTCGGATTATATGGGCCGGTTGTGATTGTATTTATCTCACTGACACTTCCAGTAATGTTTGGCGGCGGATTTTAATTGGCAAAAGTATTGGGGCAAAAAACTACGAAAACGCGCAGAGATTTTTTCAGTTTGCTACAACACTAGCCTTTTCATTAGGAGTGTTTATCGCCTTAAGTACACCGTTCTTAGTGAAGCCAATAGCGAACTTTTTAGCTGGGGCAGATAACACAATAATGTTTAAAAACACATCTGATTACATGTTCTGGCAATTAATTGCACTTCCCTTTTTCTTTCTGCTTATGTTCTGGGGTAATTTTCTTAGCAACGATAATGCGCCTAAAATTTCCAGAAATGCTTCATTACTTGCCGTTACTCTTAATATTATTCTGGATTTAATTTTGATTACCGGATTTCATTTGGGCATCAAAGGAGCTTCTGTTGCCACGGCTATTTCAATGAAAGTGTTATCACACCAGCAAATTGATATGTGTATCATTTCACGCTGTTCTGAACCCAGTGCAAAGGATTTGAAAGAAGAAAATGTTCTGTACTTCTTTGTCGAAGCAGGATATGCAGGGAGTCGTTGCCCTTTTTTCCGAAAAGTAAAATGCGGGCACTATCGGGTTTTGCATAATGAAAAACATAATTGCGGGTCGAATCCTTCCTGAATTTGATACGGATAATTTCTTTGTCGATATCCGCATCGTATGCAAAGTAATCTCTCCCATAACGTAGTAAAGTACTGCTTTCTGATCCTGATTTTATGCTGCCTTCATTCCATTTTTCAAACACCACATTTTCCCAACGTATTGTATCCGCAACATTTTGTGTAATCTCATTATGGTTTAATTTAAATTCCTCCACATCAAAAAATCCCTGTGCAATACTGTGTTCTGTATTACGGCCAGACAAACTTTTGCTGTAATTAGTCATATTCTGGTAAAATGGCCAAACAACAAATGCGGCAATAAAAGTTACTTTTAAAACCACTCTGGTTGTTTCTTGCCACCTTCTTTTTAAGTTCAAATCAGGGAATGAGAGTCTTACAAAGTTGTGTAAAATAAAAAAACTCCAGAACTGTCTGATGTTGGGTATCAGTAAAAAAACTGCCATAAAAAGCAGCATTGTACTGAAAAGCTTTACCTGAACATCATAAAATAAATTTAAAGCTACAACATTTCCCAATACGCCCACCAGAATAAGCGCTCCAAGAGAACTCGTTCGTCTTGATAGCAGCAACGCTCCTCCAATGGCTTCGCAAAGCCCTGAGAATATTTGATAAAAGGTGGAGGAGCCAATAAAAAGCCAGGCCAGGCGCATGGAGGTAAATTCTCCTATCGGCGTCACCATCTGACTTAGAGAAGGAGGTGGCATTTGCATGGGAAATATTTTAATAAATCCATATACAAACATAAACAATGCCAAATGATATCTTACAAGAACTTGCAGCCACGTATACAAAGTATCATATTGTCTGCGCCGGAAGTCAGCAAACGTCCAGATGATACTTCCGGAAACTGCAATAAAAATAGCGATCCCATTCCATGTCCAGTCATCAATGGTGTCTCCACTGCCATTAGGAACTACTTTGGTTTCAATATGCAGTAGGTGCGTTTTAACCAGCTGAATGAGCCAATCAGTCAGATTGTAATAACCTTCTACTGTAAACCCCAAAAGCGAATCAAGGAAAGGTATTTGAGCCGGCCATGTCCACGGAGCAATGTGTATCAGAAAAAGGAGAAAAATAAATCTGAAGGCAATTTTTTCATACCATTTCCATTCATTTTCATTTTGAGGAGCGGTGCCAATCATAATAATCTGATTTATTTATTTCTTTTTTTACTTCATATATAATCAAATTTACTTAGTTATTCTAAGTATGAAATTTTCTTAACTTATTTTAACCGATGTCATTACAAGCGATCCCATCACGGCTGTAATACCGGAATATTCGCATTTTGATACATGTGCATAACCATTGTCCGTGTGCCATGATCAATTCCCCGGTCATGATCCAAACCAACATTTGTAGTACCGATTAACAAAGATGTTTCCATGGCAAGAATGGGATCACCGGAGCAGGATATTACATGTTAAATAACTCTTTCGGTAATCCACGAAAATCATGGATAGTTTGTGGCGACTAAATAGCCGTTGTACTCGTTCCTTTCATAAGTCAATGTGCGGATCTCTCAAATACTACTTTTGGAACAGGAATTGATTTACCAGGTTTGACCTATTCCTTAGTAAGTACGTTATTTTAAATACTATTCATTGAAGAGACATGACCAAAAATGATAGTGACATAGTATTTAAATGGAAAAAAGAATGTTATATTTTTAGGGCCATTAAGATTCATTAATGTAAAATCCTTATTTAGTGCATTTTAAATTCTAGAAAGTTTATTACTTATTATATTAATTATACATATAATACTGTTATAAAGTATTATATGTATAATTAATTTTAAAAAAACAATATTATCTTATGTTTAGAATGTAGGATAAATATTATTCTTTTAATAAGTTATTAATGGTTAGATCTGTTAAAACTAATTATATATACAAAAGGTATAATTAGTATGCTACTGTAAAACGTTTTTTGATAAATTGTGGTTTCTCTATTTCATCAACAATTGCGACTGCCAAATCTTCCACAGATAATATACTTCTTCCGCTTTCATCAAATACCGGATTGTCTAGTCCTGTTCTGTAAATACCTTTTTTAATACCGGATGTTCCCTGATGCATTTCGATAGCTGGACTTAGAAATGTCCAATCCAGTTCTGTTTCTTTTTTTAGGATGTTCAGGTATTCACGGGCTGCGCCGGCTCCTGCTTTATATTCCTGAGGGAATTGCGGTGTGTCAATTAACTGTAATCCCGGTGCTACTTCCAGGCTTCCTGCTCCGCCAACCACCAGTAATCTTTTTACTCCGGATTTTTTTACGCCAGCTTGTATAGCCTGTGCTCCATATAAAAATTCACTGTAGAGATCAGGATTAGTCCAGCCCGGATTATAAGCACTTATTACTGCATCGTGGCCTTCAACAAGTTTAGCAACTTCCTGCTCATTTAATACATCGCCTTTTTTCGATGTCACTAATTTATCATCTGTAATCAGTTTTTCAGGATTACGTGATATAGCTGTAACCTCATGGCCGCGGCCAACTAATTCTGTTAATACTTGTGAGCCTACAAATCCGGTGGCTCCAATCAATGCAATTTTCATCTTGTTATAGTTATGATTTAAAAAATATTTATACTGGAATAAAAAATGTTACAGTTTTGAGCATAAGTAAATGAATTAATCGAATTTTTTGCAAAAATCTGCTAATGTTGTTTTTGACAAACTATTCACCAGCGCTCTTTCAGATTCTTCATATAAACTGTCCAGATGATCATTAATTTTACGGCCAATGGGACAGTCGGGATTGGGTAGATTTATTCCTTTACCCAACAACTCTTTTTGTTTGACGGCATCATACACATCCGACATGAGAATTTTGTCTGCCGGTTTACTTAATTTACTCCCGCCGGATTTTCCTTCCTTACTCGTTACCAGACGATTTTCTCTAAGATTGATCAGCTCTTTCCGAACCAAAACCGGATTGATATTAATACTTCCGGCAAGGTATTCTGATGGCGTCCATTCATCTTCTGATGTTGCCAACAGAGTTAAAATGTGAACTGAAATAGCAAATTTACCACTGTTCATACTGTAATTATTTTTATTACAGTATGAATACATTTTTATTAAGTTGATGGTTCCCAACCGAATAAAATTTTGTAGGAAAATGCTAAATAAAAAGCCTGCATTTAATGAAAATGCAGGCTTTGAAAAAATTTACTTTTATATGCAATCAATAAGAACTTGCTGAATTCAGAATTTCGATAGCGTCAGTATCAAGATTTAGTTCGGCAGCTTGTGTCAAAGCATCCAATTGTTTTAAACTGGTTGCGCTGGCAATAGGAGCTGTCACCGATTTTCTTGCAATCAACCATGCGATGGCAATGCTGGCTTGGGTTGTATTATATCTGGCTGATACATCATCCAGTGCTTTCAAGATTTTAAATCCTCTTTCATTCAGAAAATCCTTTATTCCGCCACCTCTTGCACTTTTTCCAAGGTCAGTTTCACTACGATATTTACCAGTCAGAAAACCGCTTGCTAATGAGTAATAATTGATTACACCTAAATTATTATCAAGACAAATCTTTTCAAGATTTTTTTCAAATCCTTCCCGCGCATATAAATTATACTCTGGCTGAAAAGTCTGATATGAAGAAAATCCATTTTTCTTGCTGGCTTCAAGCGATTCTGTTAATCGTTCAGGAGACAAATTTGATGCACCGATCCAACGTACTTTTCCTGCCTTTACCAACTCCGAATAAGTTTCCAACGTTTCTTCAACTGGGGCAGTTGCATCGTCCCAATGCGTTTGATATAAGTCTATATAATCTGTTTGTAGTCTTTTTAAAGAATCTTCAACCGCTTTGGTAATATAAGATTTACTCAGGTCTGTTTTTCCCTGACCCATGTCTGCGCCTACTTTTGTTGCAATAATTACCTGGTCGCGATTTCCTTTTGCCTGCATCCATTTACCAATAATTGTTTCAGATTCGCCTCCTTTATTTCCCGGAGCCCAGCTTGAATAAACATCAGCTGTATCAATAAAATTGAAACCGGCAGCAACAAATCCGTCTAATATTTCAAATGATTTTTCTTCATCAATAGTCCAGCCAAATACATTTCCACCCAGCGTAAGTGACGAAACATATAAATCAGAATTTCCTAATTGTCTCTTTATCATAATCTTATATTTAGCAATTAATATGTAGAATATTATTAGTCATTACAAAAAGTAATGTATGTTTTAAAAATTTTATACTTTTCGACTATATAGAAAGCTTGATACTTCATGTATGTTTAAATCATTTAATACTTATACTGCTTTTAATATTTTTAATGACTCCGTTTGCCAATTATTCTATCCACTGCAAATGAATTATATGAGTCAACAAAACAAAGTAAAATGGAAAAATAAGCAGCATGAAATAATTGGGAAGGTATAGAGCCCCATTCTTCGATCATGGAAGAACCAAAAATTAGGGAAATCATTACAATACTTCCGGCAATGAGTGCCTGACGCGTGAAAAGTCCCAGAAGTAACAAAAATCCAACCGCCAGTTCGGCAACAGGAAGTATGTAACTGAATGGTTCAACGATGGCTTCGGGAAGCATTGACTTTTGAAACTGCCCGACCATCCAGCTACTGAACCCATGCAGTTTAGGAATTCTAACTAGTCCGTGACCGAACATACTCATACCAACCGCTAACCGGGCCAGTAGAAAAGACCATTGAAATGAATTCAGCATTTTTGATTAACAGGTTGATACGGTTTTCTAACAACCTGATGTACCTTCCGGTTTCTCATTGGACAAAAAATTGCCACAAAGTCTCAAACACACGAGAATTAATCTAAATGTCGTGTCTTTGAGACTTTGTGGCAATTTTAATTTGACTTCTTAGTACAAGTTATTTTAAAACAGTTAATCCGCCTTTAAATGACCGGTTGGTATATTGGATCAGATAATAATAGTTGCCCGCAGAGATATTGGAAGGGCACCAGTTCTTACTTTTGTCTTTAGAATAATAAACCTGTTTTCCCCAACGATTGTAAACTACAACATCTTTAAATTGATTTGCACAATTGTCGGATGGTAAATTATCAAAGACCAGACAGTCATTCTTGCCGTCACCATTCGGTGTGATCACATTGGGTATTTCTGGCATCTCTTCATTGCCGTTGTCTTTTAGCGTTACGAGTACGGTTGTAGTATCGCTGGCAGCGCTGCAGCTTTTATCAACCGTAATAAAATCAATGGTAAAGACCTGCTCGGTGTTGCCATTCATGACAGAGCAATCCGGTGTCCAGGTATATGGCGAAGTCAGACTTTTAACTCCGGTTTTATTAGCGAAATTCATGCCCATTTTTTGCATATCAAAACCTCGGCCCACACCAGCGAGTGTAATTGTATTGGTGTCCGGATCTGTGGCCAGAACATCAAACTGAATAGGAGTAGAGGTACCCAAAGTATAAGAAATAGTGGTTGCTGGCAAATTGGTTGTAACAGCAGGCGGATTATTTGGCGATTGGTCTATAATGAAATATACGGTTTTGGAAACGCCGAGTGGATTACCGGAACAACGCAGATCCTGAACCAAAAAATCAACGGCCAAAGTATCACCTTTTCTGGCATTACACGGTGGTGTCCATTTGAAATTTTGCTGAATAGCCTCTTTGCCTTTGACAGTCGCGAAACTCATTCCCTGTGATGAAATCGCGAAATTTTCTCCTCTTGCAGATAGTGTAAGACTATCCTTGTCAATATCTTTCCCAAAAACAATGAAGTTGACCGGAGTACCCACAGTAGCATGCACATATTCATTTGGCAGAGATGTAGTAATTGCCGGAGCTGTATTATTACCTCCTTCACGGCTGATAAAAATAGTCAGCGTATCCGATAGCGGAGATGGGCAGCTCTCATCTTCGGCAATCAGCTGAATCCTGATCGGCCGGTTGTCGTAAGTAACAAAACATTCGTCCAGACAGATTTGAAAACGCATGGTATCATTTGAAACCGTCGTGTGAAATTCGGCAGGTAATATCGAAAAGTAGTTCTTGGAATTATTTATGGCAACTCCGTTTATCTTGATAAAATCATTGACTGAGGGATCAGTAACCATGACCTCAAAACAATTTGGATCATCTTTTTTGACTGTAATTATTTGGTTTTCGGTATAAAAAGTATTGACTCCAACCGGTTTGAAAAGAATTTTTGGTGCCTCCATTTTGGGACAATCCACTACTTTGAGCTGAAAGTCTCTTGTTAGAGACCCTATTTTTATACCCTTTCTATA
>Ga0247739_10000428_pt1 | contig 15014 bp, 14 predicted proteins | sample UWRJL058202B2_FD_180943 | JGI IMG/M metagenome (GOLD analysis project Ga0247739, IMG submission 180943) | Plant litter microbial communities from Arlington Agricultural Research Station in Wisconsin, United States - UWRJ-L058-202B-2 | ecosystem: Environmental > Terrestrial > Plant litter >...
ACAAAGAGCTACGGCGCTTGATGCCATGTACATTATATCCTTTACTAAGTAGTAATTCGGAGAGATATGCTCCGTCCTGTCCGGTAATACCGGTGATGAGTGCTGTTTTCATTTGTTGGGCTTCCTGCATTACGACTAGAATTTAAAAACAATAAAGGTATAAGGCCTACTCATGCGTACATCCTATGGTTGAAATGATTCCTTTTTATAAGCAAATGACCTGTTTAGATAATGGTTAAGCTTATTAAGGTAAATCTCGATAATAATTTTATAATCGAACTCTTTTTCCATCTTTTCTCTACCAGCCTTACCTAGCTCTTGCCGTTGTTCGGCAGTAAGTTTCAAAAAAAGCTCCATTTTGTCGGCTAAATCCTGTTCATCTTTCATTTCGCATAAAAAACCATTAATTCCATTATCTACCGTTTCAATGCAACCTATGTTATTGGTTGTAATAATCGGCTTTTCCATGGCTGCAGCTTCCATTAAAATGCGGGGTATTCCTTCTTTATAATATGAAGGTAGAACAATACAATCAGCATCTCCTATGTACGGCTTTACATCGCTAGTCGAGCCCATATATTCAATCATTCCTGCCGCCTGCCATTCTTTTATCGTTGAAAGTGAAATACCTTCTGGATTATCAGTATCAATTTGCCCAAGGAGTATAGAAGAGAAATTATAACCTTTGGCACGGAGAAGGTTTGTTGCTTTTACAAAAACCTCCACGCCTTTATCATACAGCATTCTAGAAATAAGCGTAAAGGTAATTGGCTTGTCTTCAAATTGGGCTTTGGTCGGTCTAAATAATTCTAAATCAATTCCCTCACCCTTAAGTAAATAAGTCTTATCCAGTTTAAGGATCTTGTTTTCAACAAAAATATTTAAATCACTCGCATTTAAAAACCAAACTTCGGAAGCATAAGAAGAACTAAATTTATATAATAGTTTGGCGAAAATAAACAAAAATCGGCTGTTGGAAAATGCATTCCCTAATCCGGTTGTGACACTTATTGAACGTATATTGCAAATTTTACAAGCAAAGCTTCCATAAATATTTGGCTTGATAGTGTAGTGAAAAACAAAATCTGGTTTTATTTGCTTGTAGATTCCAATGTATTCTCGCAATAAAACGATATCCGCTATCGGATTGGTACCAGACCTCTTTAATTTTTTTACCGGTTTAAAGTTTATTCCAATTTCAGCAAACTTTGATGTGTATTCATCCTCGGGGGCAACCACCCATACATCAAACCCAATGTTCTTAAAAGCCACCATCAAAGCAATTCTGAAATTATACATGCCCCAACTAGTATTCCCTGAAAAAACTATTCGCATATTTTTTAATTAAAACTCCCTAAAAATTTGCTATATTCTAAAAAAGAATATGCATTTTACTTGAATAATGACAGAAAATTGTCCTTATTTGATTGAAGACTATAGTTATCGACAATTTTTTTTCGGCCATTTATGCCCATTTCTCGCCTTAGTTTCACGTCAAGTATCAGAGTTTCGAGTGCCGTATACCATTCTAGTTCGGTTTTGCAAAGAAAACCATTAATGCCGTCATCTACGATTACTGCATTGACTTCTACTGGTGATGCCACAACGGGAATCGCAAGCGCCATATATTGAATCAATTTAAATCCGCATTTTCCTCGGTTCAATTCATTATCTGGTAATGGCATTATCCCTACATCAATTTTCGAAAGATCTTCTATCTCAGACGCTTCGTTCCAAGACAAAAACGTGTAGTTCTTCAAGGCAAGTTCTGGATTCCTGTTGGCTATGAGAACGAATTCGAAATCGTATTTTTTATCTAATTTTTTTAAAACATCTATTACCTCCTCCAAACAGACAAGTTGAGAGAAGGAACCCGTCCAGCCGATTACGACCCTTTTTGAATTTTGGCCCCTGATAACATTATGCTTATTGGCAGTATCTACACAAGTTGGGTTGATTATAACATTTGTATTGTATTGAATGGCGTAATTATATAAGTATTGGTTTCCTGCGGAAATTTTATAGGACCACTTACATATTGAACTTACTTTCCAAAATGCTTTTAAAGGCCTCACCCAAGCGTTAGCGCCTTGCGCCTGCTCAACCCAGATCGCATCATCAAAATCATAGATTACTTTTTTTTTAAAGACTTTGGCATATATCCATTCGAATATGGGTGGGCCTAGAGGTGTAACCTCTCTTAGAACAAAGACGTAATCAAACTTATTTAATGAAAAGATTGTGCCGAACCTTCTTAAAAACCCCATTACCAGTCCCATGCTTTTAGTTAAAAGTCCCCCTTTTTTATATAAAGTTTTGCTCTCTTTATCTCCCCAAAAAAAAACCGACTTGCACTCAAAACCATTTGCAATTAATGCATCTTCATATAATTCTACACGAAATCTAGCCGAGGGGTTAATTCGTTTGGGAAAAGGAACAATAAACAAAACTTTCTTCATTAGTGTCTGAGTAACCCGTTTTTTTGCAAATATAGCCGCCTTTCCCCGAAATCATGTAATATCGTGCACTATTCAGGTACTTTCGATGGCTTAGATTTTTAAATGTTTTTATACAGAAAAGTATTTTGAACCATAATTATGAACAAGTTTGATTTCCCCCTGTCTCTATTAAGATGTCCCAATTGCGCTGCTAATAACTTGGTTACCAGACAAATGGATGTTAGCATTATTTGCGAAACGTGCAAGATCGAATTTCCATTCAATCATGGACGGCCAGTTTTACTCAACCCCCAAAATGATTTATTCAACTTTGCTGATTATGTAAATGCAGGTTTGCCTTCTTTACAAAATGACAAAGGGATTGGGCGCTTTATTCCGTCTTCTTCGGTTAATTTATGCAGTGAGCGTGTACTGGGAACCTTGGGCAGGACATTGTCTTCGCTTTCTTCTGCACGAGTTTTAGTTGTTGGCGGTGGCCGCCAACGTTCTTGGTTAAACAAACGATTGGAAGTTGGCAATCATGTGAAAATCATATATTCCGACATAGATGTGAACGCAGATGTCGATGTTTTTTGTGACGGACATGACTTACCTTTTGCTGATAATGTTTTCGACGCAGTTATAACAACCGCAGTACTAGAGCATGTATTATATCCAGAAAAAGTCGTATCTGAGATTTATAGAGTTCTGAAAACGAACGGCAGCCTTTATTCAGAGTTGCCATTTATACAACAGGTTCATGAAGGCGCTTATGACTTCACAAGATACACCCACTCAGGACATAGAAGGCTAATGAATGGTTTTGAAGAAGTTGAAAGTGGGATGGTGGCTGGACCAGGAACTGCGATGGTTTGGACTATCGAAAATTTTGTTTTGTCATTCTTCTCAAATCGAATTCTTCGCCAAGCGGCAAAGGCAGGAGTTAGATTGCTTTTTTTCTGGATAAAATATTTCGACATCCTTCTGAAAAACAAACCCGAAGCAATGGACGGGGCTTCTTGTACCTACTTTTTTGGAAAAAAAATACCTGGGAAAATCGCTGATAGCCAAATAATAAAAAAATACGTTGGGGCAAAACATTTGAGCCATACTTGACAGCTCTCTTAATTTATTTATACTCAGCTACAATCTTATAAAGAATAGATAGATGATTTATGTTGATATAGTGGTAGTGAACTGGAACTGCGGGAGCCTGCTGAAAAAATGCTTGGCTTCATACATTGATAGTTCATCAAATTACCTACAATGTAACGTTGTCATTTCTGACAATGGCTCAAGCGATGATTCCTTGACCGGAATTTCAGGTAAGAACTTAAAAATAGTTTATAATAATATCAATTTAGGTTTTGGTGAAGCCTGCAATAGAGCACTTCCATATTGCAAAGGCAAATATCTATTACTTCTTAATCCCGATACAGAATCTAATTTAGAAAATTTAGAGCGCCTGGTTATAAAAATGGAGCAGCATAATGATTTTGGTTCTATCGGACCAAGTCAATTGAATAGGGAAGCCGTGATACAAAAAACTTGTGGCCGATTTCCTAATTTAGCGAATTCCGTATGGGAACTCACCGGGCTTTCTAAAGTTTTGCCAAAAGTTTTTCAGCCTTCCCCTATCATGTTTGATTGGGACCACTCCCATTCGAAAGAGGTTGATCATGTAATGGGAAGTTATATGCTAATCAGGAAAAGTGTAATCGATATCATTGGCTTTATGGATCATGACTACTTTATGTATATGGAAGATATTGATTTTAGCTTAAGAATTACGGCTGCAGGCTATAGAAATTATTACTATTCAGATGTATCCATCTATCATGAAGGTGGAGGAGTTAGTAAAAAGGTCAAAGCGCACCGACTTTTTTATTCATTAAATGCTAAGATGATTTATTGGAAAAAACACCTTAAAAATGAATACTACTTTCTGATGATATTGGGCTGGTCTATTGAACCATTGTTTAGAACATTGATTACAATTCTTAAACTCGATGTTAACGAATTCAAAGAAACTATTGTAGCATATAGGATGCTTTTTAAAGCCTTTATGCTAAAAAAACAAACTAATAAGAAATATTAAAATGTTAGTTTTTTTTATAATTTTTATCATGCTGATACCTTTTTGCATACTGGAAAATTTTTCCAAAAGCAGGAAGTTTCTATTAGCTAGGATTTTTTTTGTACTCCTCCTATTTTTAATTGCTGCTTTCAGACACGGCGTAGACAGGGACTATTCTACCTATATGGTTGCATTCGAAATGTTCAAGGAACCGTTAGATTATTTTATCGATTTTGATTCGTGGGTTTTCTTCGAACCGATGTACTACCTAATTCCATCTTTTTCCAAAACATACCTTTCACAAGAATTTTTTTCATTAATCACATTCATATTCTATGCATTTTTAGGAGTAGGAATTAAGCTTTTTGCGATTAGCAGATTAACGGAAAAATTTTTCTTATCAGTACTAGTTTATCTATGCTTCTTCTTTCTTTTACATGAAATGACTCAGATTCGAGCAGGAGTTGCAACAGGAATTATGTTAGTATGTATTTATCTGATTGAAAAGAAAAAATTTGGTATTGCATTGATTCTAACTTCTATTGCATGCATCTTTCACTACTCTTCATTCTTTATCTTACCTATATTTTTACTTAAAAACAAAAGCTTAAACAAAAAATTATATCTCGGACTGATGATGGTTACTTTAATACTTGCCTTTGTAGACACGTCATTTATTTTATCTTTTTTGAATTTAGATTTGGGAGCTGTAACGTTAAAAGCCGCCAATTATGTAACTATGCATGAGGCAGGTGAAATGACTGATATCAATAAACTTAATTTACATTTTCTTATAACATTCGGTTCTACACTGGTATTTGTTTTTTTTGCCGAAAAGGTAAGTCAAGAAAATAAATACGCAAATATTTTATTGAAAGTTCAAGTTTTAGGGTTATTGCTCTTCCAACTTCTATCCTCTGTCCCTGCACTCTCATTTCGCATTAGCGACTTTTACTACACTACTCAAATCATAACGTTTACATTTTTTATGTATCTATTCAGGAATAGAATGTTAGGGTTATTGATTACCATTGGCATTTCACTCGGCCTTCTTTTAATCAATTTGTATTATATAAAATTGATTAAGCCATATTTTTAGATAAGAGGTTGAACACTCCATTTTTATTTTAATTCTGAGCACGGAAATTGTGAAGGAAATTTTCCGAAATCGTTTTTTCTGCAAACATTTGTTGCAGGGTTGAATACGTGTGCACTTTCCTTAACAACCGCATAGGTTGTAAGAAAAGAAGGTGATGTAATTTTATTTTTTATTAATTGCACGTCCCTGCTCGCTCCAGCATCGAAGCTCATTGCATACCCGTAAATATCAATGAATCTGTTGCCTTCGATATTTAGTTTATCAACATTAAAGAAACTGATTCCGCTACGAATTTTTGCTCCCAGTTTTGTAAGCGTATTATTTTTTAATGAAATATCCATACACGCCGTATTCGGCAACAGCGAGGAGTGAAATCCAATATGAATAGGTGATATAGATTGAGATATATAATTATTATCAATAACAACATTTTTACACCCAAATATATTCAGTGGTGTGCTAGATGAAGCTATCGTATTTCTTGAAATTGTGATGTGATTTGGCTCTGAAACCTCAGTTGGGGCTTTACCTGTTATGAGTGATATGCCTGCTCCCGAACCGAAGCTACTATCTATGTAATTGCCGTCAATTTGTATGTTTTGCATGGCTTTTGTCATTTCCGAATTTGTAGACAAAGAAATTACACCAACATTACCCCCAACATGAGAAAAAAAGTTATTTTCAATCGTAATATTTTTTACGGTTGCCCAAGCATCGGTGTTAGGCTCTATATCAATTGCTCCAGGCATATTGCTTCGGGTGCAGTTGACAAAGTAATTGTTGGTGATTAAAAGCCCATCTACATCAATAACACTTATAGCATTTCTATTATCATTGTTGACACCATCAAAATAACAGTCTCGAATAACGATATTTTTGTTATGCCTTTCGACCCCTGCTATGTTACTGCTTCCGATATAAATTCCATCGCCACGAAAACCAATAAATTTGCAGTTTTGGACAACGACGTCTGTTGCGGCGTTTATATTTAATAGGTATTGGAACTCACTAAATCCATTAACAGTCGTTGAGGCAACGAACGTTATATTCTCAATTGTCAATCTTTTGGCGTTCTCATCGTAATTCTTTGTTCCCCCGTTAACAGCATTTATTGATAGACCAAAATTCGAATATGGATTTTGGATAATTCTTGTTTGCTTACTACCGGTTATCTTGATATTTGACTGCCTTATATTTAGCCCTTCTACCTTCAATCCTTCTTGGCCACCAATAAAAAAATCACCCGAAGGGAATTTAAGTGTGCAATTGTTAGGCAAAGATTCTAAAGCACGTCGTATACTGACAAAGTCATTAGTTACCCCATCACCCTTGGCACCAAAAGCAGTAACGTATATAACTTTTTTGGCCGAATCATCTACCTTCAACCCCTTTAACTGGCTAGTAGTTGAAATATTATAGGGCAAAGTTGTTGACTCTCCTTTAAATAATGACTTTCTTCTACTTTTTATCGATATTGCATTCCTTTCGGAAGAAACGATTATTTTTTTAAGAGTCTTTATATTACTAACCTTTAATTTTTTCGTACTTATTGTATCGCTTTTGATTTGGGCTAATGTGGAATTAAATGATATCAGAAAGATAATTATTGGCAAACCGAATTTAATCATATAACGTAATGTTTACGTGTATCTTTTAAAAAATCAAAAAAAGACTCAATTGTTGGTTCTATTTGTGAAGTAATGCTTCCAACATTTGATTAGCAATTATATCCCAAGAAAATTCTTGTATAGACTCGAATGCATTTGCCGTCTTCTTTCTTGTAAGAATAGGGTTGTTGATTGCCTTTTTAATAGTTTCAACTATCGAACTGGAATTCGAAGGTTCTATTAACCAGCCATTTTCCTCTGTTAATGGATAATAAGGTGTGGAAATCAAGGGTACACCACAAGCCATTGCTTCAATCACTGGATAATGAACTGCACCAAATTGCGCAATTCCTGCACAAACATAATAGTCTAACCCTCTATAATATTCAGCCAACGCATCATCGCCGTCGGGTCTCGAATAAAAAACGTTTTTTATAAACCCCCAATCGTGTTCTGTTGAAAAAGCAATATGCAACTCAATATTTTCATAGGATTTGGATAGCTGTTTAAATGCCTCTAAAATGAAAACTGTACCCTTTTGAGGTTCAACTCGGCCTATTGTCCCAATTCTTATTACCTTTTTTACTTGCGGTTGTTGCAACGTCGTGGAGACGTTTGGTTTAAATACAGAAAGATCTAAACCCGGTGTGATAATCCTATGGGCATTTAACCATTTATATTTTAAATATAGGTTGGAGTTAGCAATAGTAAAAAAACCCATTTTATAGCTAAGCATCGAAAGATACATTATCAACTTATTTTTAAGACCACCTTTTAACTGATAATATTCCGGCTCGTATGCTTGGGCTAGATAAACGACCTTTTTTTTAAGCCCTGCTAAAATAATTGGATAGCTAGTTAAAGAATGATTCACAATAATAACCTTATACTCCTTGACAAACTTCTTTCTTAGTGCCATAGTCAGAGCCTTGGAAATATAAAAGTAACCTTTTCCCGAATTTGTTTTTTTTTTGTTTCTTTCGGAAAGTAGTTTTCCGGTTGCATCAGTCCAAATAATTCCAGCTTCAGTTGGAAAATAAGGTTCTTGACTATTATCTGGAACCAAAAAGTCTACTTTACACCCTTTTTTAGTTAACTCTGTTGCTATTCGAGACAATACTCGATATCCACCCGTTTTGTCAAAACCCAATATTGGAATTAATATGTTCATACTAATAGAATTTTAAAATCAGTTCTCACTTCGCCTTTTTAAATTTTGATGACAGAAATGCGCCTATATGTATCCGCCTGTTTAGCTCCCTAAAACAGTAAAAAACAGTTATAAATAATAATGCAAAGCCCAAAAGATATCCGGCCTTTTTGGACATTTCCAACATGCAAAATAGCGTAGCCGCAAGAAGCAATCCGATTTTTATAAACATTATTAGAAAACCATTTTCTAATTTAAACCCATAAATACGGTTAGCAGCAATGTTTACCACTAACATATATATAATATAGCTTATCAAAATACCTTTAGCTACGCCAGTAATTCCCCCTAGTCGATATCCAATGATGTTGGAAAAAAGGATTAACAGGTTTCCAAAAATTCCTTCTAATAAAAAGAAAGTTTTTTTATCACCTTTAGCAAACGATATGTATCCAACCGCAAAGGATGCTGCCTTGAAAAGCATAGCAAAAGCGGCCCAGTATACAAATCCAGTTACGGCAATAAATTGATTTGATAGCAGTATCTTAATGATAAGCGGTGCAGACAAAATCATAATTATTAAAATTGGTGCACTTATTAAAATTACAATTTCCGATTGTGCGTTAACGATTTTATTTACTGCCTGCCTATCTGCACTGACCGCAGAGAGCTTGGGAAAATAATCAACGGCCATAGCAGTAAATACAACTCCTATATATTGATTTGTTATACTATTTCCCGCACTGTAGAGACCTACTTCTGCGATGGAGCCATGAGAACCTACATACGCGTTTATACAATAATTAACGCAGGAGCCAATTAAAGTGGCTATCATCATAGTAACTCCTAGTTTTGCCATCGTAGTTCCCTTATTAAAGGTTTCTTTCAGCGAAAATTTAGGTAAGGCAAAATTTCCTCTTGAAAAATATGAACTAAGGAAAAGTGAAATCACGGCAGAGCATATCAATGCAGGAACAATCCCATTTAACCTCCAAAAAAAATAACAGGGCAAGCTAAATACTAAACCTAAAACGGCGCTCCAAAGTGAAACTTTCGCCATCGTATTCAAACGTTGTTTACCCTGTAAAATAGTTATGTTAGCACTACTTAATATCGTCAATGCAACAGCCATTGACGAAAACATGAAGGCTTTCTGATAATCGTTATTTCCAAATGAAAAAAGGCTTAATTTTTTTGAAAAGATTATCATAATTGCTGCACCCATAAAGGCACATGAATACATCCACCGCTTAAACACAAAAACAGTAGCTCCGAGTTTCTGGCTATCTCCAATGGTGTTAGCTTGCGAAATATCTCTAACTGCACTAAAATTTATTCCCAAACTTGCAAACTGAGTGACTAAAGTAATTGCGGAATTAATTAGCGCATTTATGCCAATACCGGTTGTACCCAAAATTAAGGCTACAAATTTACCACGTAATATCGTCGAAAGAATCTGAACAACTTGAACACCTCCAAACATTGCTGTACTTTTTACGATATCTTTATAGGAATTCTTTGGTTCAGTCATTTCTGTATTCTCTTAAGACTACTGTAAAATATGGACAATCGACAAAAAGCTTTTAATGCGAAAAACCCTGAAGAAAGTATTTGGATTTTATACAAAGGAAAGAATGCACTTGAATGTAGAAATTTAAAATTGTATTTATATTTTATATAAAACATTTTTATTTGTCTTTGAACTACTTTTGCTTGTTTCCTGTCTAGATTATTTTTATTCAAAAAGAAAATGCGTTGTATCCGAAGAATTTCCGCTAGAATGGTTGTGTACAATCCGGAATATTCACCTGATTTAAATTTATTCATTAATACAAAATTCTCTAACCTGACGCAAGTGTCAAAACTTTCCAACAATTTGATATTCCATTTCTTAGTTATAGAATTCGAATTGTCTTGTCTATAATAAAATTTAGCATCGGTGAATGCAACTTTATTGCTGTTGAAGTAAAGCATTCGTGTCGTATACTCATCGCTATTGATTCCAAAGTCCTCAAAACCTACTCTACGCACCAATTCCATTTTCCACAAAACAAAACCATGTATTGTCCAATTGAGTGATAATAGAAAGGCATCGCGGCCGATTAAAACGTTACTCCTGTCTCCATTAATGCCAATTATACCGCCTTTTACATCCTGATTATCTGCGTAGAAAATCATGTCTGGTACTATAGCATCAGCGTCTAGCTCTACGGCCTTGCGGTAATTTTTTTCTAACAAGTCAATACTAAATAAATCATCCTGCGAAGAATACATGTAATATTTACCTTTAGCGAACCCCAAGCCGTATTTCACGGCTTTTGCGGCTGTCCCGCCATTCTCTTTGTTGAGTATGCGGACCCGGCTGTCTTTGCAAGCGAATTCTTCTAATACCGCCAAACTGTTATCTGTAGACTCGTCATCTACACAAATAATTTCAAAGTTTGAAAATGTTTGATTTAAAAGAGCATCGATTGTTCTCTGTAAATACTTTTCCCCGTTATAAACTGGTATAATAATGGATATATCTATGTTATTACTTTGTCCCATCAATATTTATTTACTACGGATATAACTCTATCCACCTCATCGGTTGTCATAACTGGGCTAATTGGCAGACTTAAGCATGTCGTTGCAATTTCTTCTGAAAGGGGAAAGTCACCCTTATTAAACTTTAGGGCTTTATACGCCTCTTGCAAGTGAGGTGGTATTGGATAATGAATTAAAGTTTGAATGCCGTTATCCGATAAATATCTTTGAAACTTATCCCTGTCGTTTGTACGCACAACATATAAATGCCATACGTGGTTCATTACATCCAAGGGATGCTCTGGTAAATGAATCTTAGAATTTGAGATATAATTGTTATATGAATTCGCTATTGCTCTTCGCAGACTATTGTCTGAATCAATGTAGGCGATTTTAATATTCAGGACCGCCGCTTGAAGTTCATCCAGTCGACTATTCAACCCCTGAAACTGATTTTCATACTTCTTCTTTGATCCATAATTTGCCAAGCATCTCACGACCTCTGCAAGTTTATCGTCGTTCGTACTAACCGCACCTGCATCACCAAGCGCTCCAAGATTTTTACCTGGGTAGAAACTGAAACCGGAAGCATCTCCCAAATTTCCGGTTTTTTTTCCATTCCACGCAGCCCCAATTGACTGGGCATTGTCTTCTATTATTTTTAAATTGTATTTTTTTGCCAAATCACTAAGGGCTGTTGAATAGATAACCCTTCCGTAAAGATGGACTATCATAATTGCCTTAGTTCGACTTGTAATTTTCTCTTCAACTTTTGCAATATCAATGTTGAATGTATTCAAATTAGGTTCTACCAATACAGGTGTTAAACCGTTATCTGTTATTGCTAATAATGTTGCGATATATGTGTTTGCGGGCACGATTACTTCATCCCCATCGGAAATAAACCCAAGTTCCTTGTATCCACGAAGTATTAATCTTAGGGCGTCTAGCCCGTTTGCTACTCCTATTACATTTGTTGATTCCAAATATTGAGAAAGCTTTGTTTCGAACTCGGTATTTTGATTCCCCAACAAGTACCAGCCAGAATCGAAAACTTTTTCGATTGCTTGCATTAATTCCGCTTTACGAACAGCATTTATTTGTTGTAAGTCTAAAAATTTTATCATATAGGTAGTGGTTCTTTGTCGATAAGCTCGAATCTATTTCCAAGTTCATCCTTTAAGTCTAGTGTTAGTACAGTTCCATTTTTGGTTATATACCCTTTATGTTTAGCAGGGTTGCCATACCAGACCGTAAATTCAGGTACTGACTTAGTCACCACGCTTCCAGCACCAATCATTGCATATTTGCCAATGTGATTTCCTGCTAATATTGTAGAGTTGGCTCCTACACTGGCTCCCTCATCAATAATCGTTGGCAAAAATTTATCTGGATATTGTTTTGAACGTGGGGTTTTGTCATTTGTAAAAGTAACGTTGGGTCCGATAAAAACATAGTTCCCTATCCGAATTCCATCCCATATTTGAACGCCAGGTTTAATGGTAACATTATTCCCAATGACAACATCATTTTCTATAAAAACATTGCAATTAATATTGCAAAAGCTTCCAATAACCGCGTTCGGTAATATTACGCAAAACTGCCATATTGTGGTGCTGTCGCCAATGTTTTTAGATTGAACTTCCGCTAATTTGTGAATCATTTGTATAAGTTAAGTAGTCATCATAATTCCGTATATAGTCAAATTCTTCATATTTATTAGAAGCTAATACCAAACATACCGCTCCAGATGAAAAATTGATTTCGCTTGCCCATATTTTTGGAGGAATGTGGAGCCCAATGTTTGGCCTGTTTAATTGCATAACACGTTGTATTTTGCCATCGTTTACCATTACTTCAAAACTCCCGCTGACAGCGATTAGAAATTGATGACATTCTTTATGAGCGTGTGCCCCTCTTGATTCGCCTCCAGGAATATCGTAGAGGTAAAAAACTCGCTTAATATCAAAAGGAATCTCCGTCGAATTTTCTACCGGTGTAATGTTGCCTCTTCTGTCTTGAATCTTTGGTAGGACAATCAAAGTACAGTCGTATACGCTAATGTTTTTCATTTGCCACCATCTTTTGAAATTCAGTAAAGTCTCTTATATAATCCAGCTCATTATATGATTGATCTGCAGCAATAAGCGCTAAAGAATTCGTTGAGAAATTTTCTAATCGCCTCCAGCACATCTTCGGTACTAACACTCCATTGTAAGACCTGTTTAAAGAAAATTTTGTTTCGTTTTTTCCGTCATGTAAAATCACATCAAACGAACCAGATAAGGCTATAATAAACTCGTTTAATGTCTTGTAGCCATGTCCACCCCTTGTCTCGCCACCGGGTACATCGTAAATCCAGTATACACGTTCTATGACAAAAGGAATTTGCTTCTCATTTTCAAAAAAAGACAGATTACCTCTTAGGTCTATTATTTTGGGAAGTTGTATTAACTCTTGTTTCACAGTAGTATTTTTAGCTAGCTCTTACTTCATCAATTAAAGCAATCTTGAAAATTCGATAAATTATTATACAAAAAAGAGTAACGAAAATCATGACTACAGAATAAATGAGTCCTGTTTTAAATTTCCCTTTTTTGATTTTATCCATGGGATAATCAGCTGCATCGATAATTTGTAACAATGGAATTTCTTTCAAATATTGGAATCTTGCTAATTCCAAATTCTTAAACATTTCACCATAGGCACCACTATATACCTGAATATTTGCTGTTTGTTTTTGTAGTGGCGCTTGTGCTGCGGCAAAAGCAGGGTTAACATTTGCGTCCTGGATACTTGATCTAGTTGAAATACTTGTGTTCAAGTTACCCTTCATACTTGCCACTCTTTCTTCTAGAATATCTAGCGTTTCTTTTCCCTTTTTACTTCTTAGTTGTGTGTAAAAACTAATTGTTTCCGCAAGTATCCGGTCTGTAAACACTTTAGTAAAATGCTCATTTCTGCTTGTGACACTTACTTCATATATATCGAGCTTTTTATCTGGCTTTTGTGCATGTATATAAAGAGATGAAAATGCATTTGCTGTAACTTTTAATATGCTATCCTGAATATAAGAAAAGTACTTTTTATCTAGATTAACAGGAAATCTTACTTCAACCTTAGGTTTAGCCGCACCATCCTTTTTGTCAAAATCAAGGTAGTGCTGAATCAGTTTTTCATTTTTTCCGTTGATTGTGTCTGTACTTAATAAAACTGATTCTACTATCCTTCTACTTTTCATTATCTCTAAGATGTTATCACCCGAAAAGAAACTTCGGCCGCCCCCACCGATATTAAAGCCAAATTGCGCTGCGATACTGGAAACCCCTCCAGCATCAGATGCACCACCATCATCCAATGCAAAAGTCAGATGTGATTCATACTTAGGAATCTCTTTGTAAGCTGTCCAAATTCCATATAATCCTCCCGCAACACCCGCAAAAAAGAGAATCCACCATCTTTTTAAAAGAAAGAAAAACCAATCCTTCATTAATGAAACTACTTCTGATAATTGCATTTCTTTTTTTAAAGGAGTGTTTCCTGATGCATCCATATAACTTAATATTATTTTTTAAATGCTGTAACAAAAAGTGTTGCCAACGTTGCGAAAACAGAAGATATTGCTACCCATTCACCAGTTGAAATTCTGTTTCTGTTGTTCTTGTTCTTTGCCGGTATAAATATCTCCGACCTTGGCGTAACATCTGGATAGGATTTGAAAAACAAAAACCTTGTTACCTTTTTTGCCTTACCATCGGGATAAATAACCATGGAGCTATTCTTACGGGCATTTTCAGTAAAGCCACCCGATTGATTTAGATAAAATTTCATGCTCTGGCCTTGTCCATAAGGCAACAATGTTGGATAATAAACTTCTCCCGCTACCCGGATCAAAGTGGAAGAACGATCCACGGAAATGTAATCTCCATCTTCCAATAATAGATTAGCAGTGCTGCTGGGTTCTGTGAGTGCAGTTTTAAGGTCAATGCTTATCACATCGAAGTTTTTATTGACTTCGTTCCGCAAGGTTGCATTCTTGCTTAGGCTGTCGTCATCTACACTTAACAAACGTTGGAACAATTCTTTTTTCTCCTCTGCAGATAGCCCTGTGTTAATA
>Ga0247739_10000429_pt1 | contig 15004 bp, 14 predicted proteins | sample UWRJL058202B2_FD_180943 | JGI IMG/M metagenome (GOLD analysis project Ga0247739, IMG submission 180943) | Plant litter microbial communities from Arlington Agricultural Research Station in Wisconsin, United States - UWRJ-L058-202B-2 | ecosystem: Environmental > Terrestrial > Plant litter >...
GGCGCCTGCCTCTATTAGTGCCTTTGCAAATGCATAATCCCGAATGCCGCCAGAAGCCTTTATCTGTATAGCGTCGTTTAGGTGCTGGCGAATAAGTGCCACTGCTTCTACGGAAGCGCCTTTTTCGGCGTATCCCGTGCTGGTCTTCATAAAATCTACGCCTGCAGCACCATACAAATCGCAGCATTTGATTATCTCATCGTTTGTAAGCATACCGCTTTCTATAATGACCTTAATGGTTTTTCTCTTGCTTTTTACAATGGGCATCATGTGGTTTATTTCGTTGGCCACAAGCTGCCAATCGTTGTTTTTGATGGCTGTGTAATTGATCACCACATCCAACTCATCTGCTCCATCCACGATGGCCAGTAGCGTTTCGGCAATCTTGGCTTCTATGGCCGAATACCCGAACGGGAAACCGATGACCGTTGCCACCTTTACGGAGGAGCCTTGCAAGTGTGCCTTGGCGGTTTTAACGAATAATGGCGGAATGCACACTGCAGCAAAACCATAGCTTTTGGCTTCCTCGCAAGCTTTAACAACATCTGCCAATAACAACCCTGGTTTAAGTACGGTGTGATCTATATAAGGCGCTATATTCATATTATTTTCTTATTCGTTATGTTTCTTATCCAGGAATATATTGTGGAATAAAAACTGCCACGACATTAACATTGCTCTCTAAAGCCGCAATAAATGCGTTAGAAAGTAAGCTAAGAGTTACATGCCTGGCCATGTTATCGACCTTGTACCCGGATTGTTTATTTTTGAGGCATCAATATGTATCGATTAGATTTGTTCTGTACGATAATTAATGGCGCTATTCTTTTTGAGCATTGCTGCCACGCCACAGTATTTGTCGATGGACAATTGAATGGCTCTTATTAGTTTATCGTTGTCTTCAAGTGGCACATCGGTTTTGTAAACGAGCGTAACTTCTTTAAACACTTTAGGATGGTCTTCGGCTACTTCTGCCTCGGCGCTTATTTGAAGTTTGGTAAAAGCGACCTTCATTTTTTTTAAGATATCAACAACATCAATGCCGCTGCATCCTGCCAAGCCGGAGAGCAAAAGCGCTTTGGGGCCAAAACCTAGTCGTTTGCCACTTTCATCGTGGCCGCCGTCTATACTTATCTGGTGGCCTTCGAGCTCACTATCAAAAGCCATATCGTGTTTCCAAGTAGTTGTTGTTTTCACCTTGTAGGGGTTTAAAATTTGAAGGGGTGCAATTTACCGATTCCTTTGGATTAGCACGCTAAAACGAAACATTGTTTATTAATTATCGCTTGATACAACTTTCATCTGAAACATAACTTGTATTATCTTGCGCCAGTGGATCCTTATTATTAAATACAATAAGTATAACTATCTGCTCACATCCTTTTATACAATTTGAAGTAAAATTAGCCTTATGAAAATACACTTCCTTTTTGGGATAATTCTTTTATTCTCTAGTTGCCACACTGGTGTGCCAGTTTTAAATGGTGGACACGATAAGACGTTCGTCATCGTTCAGCGGAACAGTGCAGATATAGAAGGCAGTAAAGAAAAATTAGAGTTTGAAATCGGCGACATTACGATGAACACGACCGAGGTGAAAATTACAGGGCATCCATCAAACAAAGTTTTTTTAGATGCGTATATGCGCCAAAACGACAAAGAAGTAATTGATTACTATGGCAGCTTTTACACGGTTGAACTATCACAAATAGAAAACCACTTGATACATGATGACAAAGCCGAATTTAAAATAAAAGCCATCACCACAGAAGAAGCTGACAAGTTACAGAAGGAAAAAGGTACAATACCAAGTAAAACTCCGACAGACTCATCTATATACAAAAAGATATAAGCCTTGCAAATTATTTTCCATGGAGCCAGCGGTCAAGAAATAGTTCGTCGTCACTAATTTTACCCACTATTTTGTAAGCGGAATGTTCGAGTACACCCGACACGGAAGCGACTTCTTTTACTACCGCTTTTGGGTTTATCCACTTGGCATGAATAAAATGAATTTCGTTGCCATCGTTATACAAAAAGCCTACATGGAAGTCGAGGCCAACAATGTAAAGTCCATATCCTTGTTCTTTTATATACGAAAGAAATTTATCCATGGTGGCGTTGCTAAAAATCTTTTTGTGATTTTTTCGTACCACATCTGCAATAATCTGCTGCGAGGCACACTGGGCAAGCTTTACCCGCTGTATAGGCAAACCAGCATCTTGTAAAATGGTGGTGATAAAATATCCGCAAGCGATGCTGCCCTCGCCCGGCTTTTGAGTAGTGCCGTTAAAATCCCATGGCGTTCCGTACCAATAAGGAAAGATGGAATCTACCACCATAGACGTGAAATCTTTTTGCAAAGCGCTTATGTCCGATGGTGACAATGGATGTTTGTATTTTTTTGAAAGTGCAATTCTCCTTGATTTAATATTATATTTTACTTCTATATAACTACTTTGCAATGATGCGGAAATCGAATCTTTGTGCTTTATTATTTGGGGCTTGTTTTCGTTGTGACCTTTGCAAGCTGCCAAAAATGTTATACCTGTAGTAAGTATTAAGTAAGTTAGTAGATACTTCAAAATTATTTTTCCCTTAATGATGTAAAGACGTTCGTTTTCCATACAGCGCCTTTCATTAAAAATTTTAAAAAAAAGAGCAACAGTTATGTTGCCCCTTTTTAATAAGTAAATGTTTTAAATTTATCCCAACGAATCGTATCTCTTTTGTACTTCGCTCCAATTTACCACATTCCACCAATTGGTGATATAATCTGGCCTGCGGTTTTGGTATTTCAAATAATATGCATGTTCCCACACATCCAATCCCAGTAAAGGCGCTCCTTTCACGTCGCTAATATTCATCAGTGGATTGTCTTGATTTGGGCTCGATGTGACCTTTAATTTTCCATCGCTCCAAACTAGCCATGCCCAGCCGCTACCAAAACGTGTTTTGGCTGCATCTTCAAACTGCTTTTTAAAAGCATCTACTGATCCGAAATCTTTCACGATGGCCTCCGCCAACTTACCCTCTGGTGCCTTGCTACCACCGGGTTTCATAAGTTGCCAAAACAATTCGTGGTTATAATGGCCGCCAGCATTGTTTCGCATTTTAGGCGTGTAGGACGAAATTTTGCTCAGTAACTCTACGATGCCTGTTTTAGCTGGATCTACACCTTCGGCTGCCATTGCTTCCTTCACGGTTTTAGCATAGGTAGCTGCATGTTTGGTGTAATGTATATTCATTGTTTCCTTATCTATCACAGGCTCCAGGGCTCCCCATTCGTATGGCAACGGTGTTTGGTCGTATCCAGGCGTCCATAATGTAGAAGCGCCGGCCACTGTTTTTTGGGAACCGCCGCAACTAGCTAAAAAACTAGACGTAGCGCTCAATCCCACACCAACGGCCAATGTGGCTTTGGTGCCATCCAATAAAAATTTCCTTCGGTCGTAATTGGGATTTTTCATATTAAATATTGCTTGTTTTTATTATACTGGACATTCATTTAAAATCATCTTCGCATCAATATCTTTTTGCCTTTGCCACCTTCCTTGCAGCTATTTTTTGATCGATAAAACCACGTAATTTTCGATACAGCCGATAGTAATATTCTTGATTGAACAACTGGGAATCTTTCATCGCTTTGTAAGTTAAAAAGAAACCAATTGGTATCAATACAAAAGTGGCGAGCCACATGCCCAACAGTGGGGATGTGATGGCTTGCTTTGCAAATTTCTCTCCAAATGTGTTCATTAAATGGAATAGCACGAAAAAGATAATGGCAAAAATAAGTGGGGTGCCTATGCCGCCCTTACGTATGATGGAACCAAGTGGGGCCCCAATTAAAAAGAGTACCAAGCAGGCAGCAGACAAGGCGAATTTTCGATGCCATTCTATGCTGTGCGACCGTATATTCTTCTCCCGCTCCGCAAATGTAGGAAACGCAGAATCCAGCGTATTCTTTGATCCCGCTATCCTAGAATTTACCAAATCAGCTGCCGTATTCCTTAAGCTATCAGGCACAATCGCATCCAAAGGAGCAACTATATAATTGTACGTGTTCATTACTTTTCTGCGTAAACTGTCCGGCACCCGCTTGTTCATGGTGAGTATCGTCTTTTTATATAAGTACGTCACCGTTTTAACAGCGCTGTCCGTTTGTGCTTTTCCCAAGTTTCCTACGGTTGGCGTATATGGCTGTATAGATTTTATCCAGCCGCTGTCATAAAACTTAGCAAACTTCAGATTAGAAAATACTTCCTTTTCAAAAAAGCGTTCTAAAGTATCCTGCTTTTTATTGAGCGAATCCAAAAATTTATCTAGTTGGCGAATGCTCTTCATCTTGTTATTGTCCTGAAAAATGGTGTCTGCTGTCTTTAATTGTTTGAAGGAACTTAAATCAAAAACTTTTTTATACTCATCAAAACCCAAACGAATGAAATCGGAATTTTTGCTGCCTCGTAAACCTCGCTCTTCATATCGTACGCCATTTTTCATGATGAATTCTAATGATTGCTTATCATCGCTCACCTTCATGATACCGCTTTTAGAAGTGATAAGGTTTGGTTGCGCTTCACCACCTTGCTCTTTCTCATACACCAGCACATTGTAGATGCCTGGGCCATCCTTATCCTTGCTACCAACTTTCAGCACATAACCTTCTATTTTATCATAAAAAATTCCTTCCTTGATATCAAAGGCAGGCTTGGAAAACGTAAAATCGTATTTAAGTGCATTCAGTTTTAAATTGGCAACAGGTATCACATTATTTGCAAACAAAAAAGCAATACCCGATACAAAAATACTAACGATAAAAATGGGCCGCATAAAACGCAGCAATGGAATACCGGCGGATTTAATAGCAACTAGTTCAAAGCTTTCACCCAAGTTCCCGAACGTCATAATAGAAGAAAGCAGGATAGCGATGGGTAACGCCAATGGTACTGTAGTGGCTGCCACACAGGCAATCAACTTTCCAATGGTAACGGCATCCAGTCCTTTGCCAATCAAGTCATCAATGTATAGCCAAAAAAATTGCATTACCAGCACGAACGTTGCAATAAGGAACGTAGCCAAAAAAGGCCCGATAAAAGCACGTATTATAAGAAGGTCGAGTTTTTTGATCACAGCAATTCAATAAACGGTTTATGGTTTCCGGTCAAGATTTTTAATGTATGGGTATTTATCTTCAATACTATTTGTCTCCTGTACTTTCGTTTGCTGCAAATCAATCTTAAACGGACAATTTAGAGCTACCCACATTTTAAAAATCGTATAACCTGATGTCAAATGTAAAACTTTCATCCGCTGAACTGGCTTTGGCTTGCAATGCAGACCTGCTTTTAACAAAGAATCTCGTTATTGCCAAAGTTTATGAGCTGTTTGGGCAATTATCTACTAACTATCAAGAAGACATTAAACGCCATTCGCTGCCGCAAGAGGTACTGAAAGCTACGCCCAAAATTTCTAGGGGTGAAAATTATTTGGGATTGCCTTGGGTAATGCTCGATTATCCCAGGCATTTTGCAGCAAATGATATTTTCTCTATCCGAACCATGTTTTGGTGGGGAAGGCATTTCAGTCAATTTATATTATTAAAGGGGAAATTTATTGTTCCAAACATAATAGAGTGTATCATTCAGGCTCCGCAAAAAGCAGACTGGCACATTTGTAATGGTACGGATTTATGGGCACATCATTTTGAACCGGCCAATATGGTCGAAATAAAAAACTTGACTGCTAAACAAATATTTGAAATAATCGACCAAGCTGGTTTTGTAAAGATTGGCAGAAAAGAACCAATCGAGTATTGGGATGACATTACACAATCAATGGAAAACGGCTTTAACAGTGGGCTACAAATGCTAGGATACTAAAAACTGGAGATCCACAATTGGTCACATAAAAACATCGGGCACAAAAAAGTCCCAAGCAGTAAGCCTAGGACTTCATACATAAATATTTTAAATATTAGTTACCAAGCCGATGAAACAAGTCTTTCACTTGGTAGTTCCATAACTGGCTTTGGTCTTTGATTTCATTCTTATCTGCAAAATCTTTAATAACCAATATCGTTTGGTTGCTCACCTCGGTTTTTTCTATCCTAAATTCAAAATATTCTTCTTTGGGCGCATGTAACCAATGAAAACGGACAAACTTATCCTGCTCTTTTTCTACAAGCTCAGCTTTATCATCAGCTCCGTTCCAAGAAAAACTAAATATCCCTTCTTTATCATCTACCTTATCAGCAAACCACTCTCCGAGCCCGTTGCTGGTACTTAAAAAATCGTATAGGATGGAAGGTGAACACCTTACCGGAAATTCTAGTGTGAAAAGTTGTTTTTTGCTCATTACCGCTTATTAATCCGCTATCTGTGGATGGTGCAATAATAGAAAAATATCCCATCCTGCAAAGTTTTTATTTAGAATTTATTTTGTTAAAGAATCCTTACTTTTACTTGGCCATTGAAGAACTTCGAAAACATTGCTTTTCAACACCTTAGAAAAATAATTTTGGAAGCGCCTTTTTAAATACTTATATTGCTTGTCCAATTATCTATTGAAGCGCAAGAATTTGACGACTGAAGCGGTACTAATTTTTTTAAAACACAAAATAAAATAGCCACTTGATTCTTCTAAATCCCTAAAATCTATACACCCATGAGTATGCGCCAACTCAAAATCTCTAAATCCATTACCAACCGCGAATCCCAAAGCCTGGAAAGATACCTTCAAGAAATTGGGAAAGTAGACCTCATCAGTCCCGAAGAAGAGGTTTTACTTACTGTCAAAATCAAGCAAAATGATAGACAGGCACTAGAAAGGATGGTAAATGCAAACCTTCGTTTTGTGGTAAGTGTTGCCAAACAATACCAAAACCAAGGACTCACACTTAGCGATTTGATCAATGAAGGAAATTTAGGTCTCATTAAAGCAGCCCAACGCTTTGACGAGACCCGTGGTTTCAAATTTATTTCCTACGCCGTTTGGTGGATTCGGCAAAGCATTTTACAAGCACTGGCAGAACAAAGTCGGATTGTACGACTACCACTTAACAAAGTAGGCCTTAGCAATCGCATCAGCAAAGCCTTTAGCCAGTTAGAACAAGAGTACGAACGCGAGCCAACACCTGAAGAACTGGCCCTGTTCCTCGATATCGACCGAGAAGAAGTGGTTGCAGCGCTGGCAGTATCCTTTCGTCATGTAAGCATGGATGCCCCCGTTTCTGATGGTGAGGACGGTTCTATGATAGACCTCATGGAAAACCCAAATGCAGATAGCAGCAGTAGTAAGGTTGAACACCATGAGTCGTTGAGTACCGAATTAAGCCGCTCACTCAGTACACTTACCGAACGCCAAAAAGAAGTGTTATGCTACTTTTTCGGCATTGGGGTAGACAGTGCCTTGAGCCTTGAAGACATCGGCCACCATTTTCATCTTACCCGTGAAAGGGTTCGCCAAATTAAAGACAAGGCATTGGCGAAGCTCCAAAATGCAAGCCGCTGCAAATTATTACGGGTATATCTAGGCTAGTTCATCTAACATATATTAATTAAAACCCTTGCTTACAATGTGAGGGTTTTTGTGTTTCTAAAATTGCACGGCCTTATGTATCGGATTCAATCTTGTTTTTGCTTTTGTGGGGCAAAGTGTAATAGAATACACCGCTCTTGAGAGGTTTGAAATTCTTACGAAACAGTTTCCGTTACAATTCCACACATTTGCAGCATGACAGGCACCGATAGTATACAATTGGAACAGGTTATAGCCCACAAAGTAGGCAACCCCACCCGTGGCGAAGAAATGAAGACCTCCGAGAACGTATTGACATTGAACGATGAAAATGTGGTAAAACTTTTAAATAAATATTTTCTCAGTTCTTTTAACGAACAAGAACAATACCATTTTGCACACATTAGCAACCTCGAAATGAACGAGGTGTTCAGTTACGTGGCGGCCATTTTTGCCGATACCAGAACTTTTAAGGAGCAAAGCATGAACCTCGCTAAATTCCTGTATAGCAAAAGCACGCATGTACGGGTAAAAGAAGGTGAAATGTATGTGGGGCTTTTTAATGAAGTGCCACTAAACGGTGAATACCTTACTGCGATTGGGATATTTAAAAGTGAAACTAAAGAAACCTTCCTGAAGGTTTTTCCGCATGGAAAAAGCTTGGAGGTAGGCCAAGAGGAAGGCATCAACATCAATAAATTAGATAAAGGCTGTTTGATATATAAAACCAACAAGGAAGAAGGCTATGTGGTATGTATTGTGGACCATACCAATAAACAAAACGATACACAATATTGGGTGACCGATTTTTTGCAAGTGGTTCCGTATGCGGATGGTTACCACAATACCAACCAAGCGCTGCAGATGTGCAAACTTTTTGTAACGAACGATTTTGCAGAAAAATTTGATGTAGGTAAAAGCGAACAAATAGAACTGATGAACCGTTCTTTGGATTATTTTAAAACGAAAGACCATTTTGATATCGAAGAATTTAAGGAAGAGGTAATTCACCATGCAGAAGTAGCAGAGAATTTTATGGCTTTCAAAAAAAATTATGAGGCTGATAAAGAGGTCGAAATTCAAGATTCGTTCGATATCAGTTTGTCGGCGGTGAAGAAACAAGCGAAGGCTTTCAAGAATATTTTAAAATTGGACAAGAACTTTCACGTCTATATCCATGGCCGGTACGACATGATGGAAAAAGGCATCGACGAGAAAACTGGCAAGAAATTTTATAAATTATTTTTTGACGAAGAATCGTAAATTGAGCGATAATCTATTTCTGGAAAATTCATGGCACTATTGAAAACTGTTATTACTGGAACTGGAAGCTTTATTCCAAGTGAAATTATTACGAACGAAGACTTTGCGAAGCACCAATTTTATACAGAACACAACAGAAAAATAGAAATACTGCCGGCGGAACTAGCGGCGAAATTTCAACAAATTACCGGCATAGAGGAGCGTAGATATGCGCTACCTGAGATGACTTCTTCGGATTTGGCAATTATTGCAGCTCGCTTAGCTATTGAGGATAGTGGTGTAGATGCCGAGACGATAGACCAGATTATATTTGCACATAACTTCGGCAATATTGTTTCAGGCACTATCCAAACAGATGTTCTCCCTGCCCTTGCTTCTCGTGTAAAGTTCGGATTGGGAATCAAAAATCCAGCTTGTGTGGCTTATGATCTAATATTTGGCTGCCCAGGTTGGCTGCAAGGAATTATACAGGCTGATGCATTTATAAAATCTGGATTGGCAAAAACTTGTTTAGTTATTGGAAGTGAAACATTGAGCAGGGTTATAGATATGTACGATCGTGACAGTATGATTTTTAGCGATGGTGCAGGAGCGGTTATTGTACAGGGCATACCAGCGAGTGAAACAGACAGTGGCATATTATCCTACTCGATGCAAAGCCATACGGAAAGCGAACTTTCGTACATTGAAATGGGAAAAAGTTATTACCCCGATAGCGACCCAAGCGTTAGGTATATGAAAATGAAAGGGCGAAAAGTATATGAATATGCCATAAAAAATGTTCCGGCCGCTATGAAAGATTGTCTTGATAAATCGGGCATTCCCATACAAGATGTAAAAAAGTTTTTTCTGCATCAGGCAAACGAAAAAATGGATGAAGGCTTTATCAAAGCATTGTATAAGCTGTACGGCCTTTCAGACATTCCCGAAGATATTATGCCAATGAATATACATAAATTTGGCAATAGCTCTGTAGCCACCATACCAACCCTGTACGATTTGGTACACAAAGGATTGCTGGACAACCATAGCCTGCATGCAGGTGATGTGATCATGTTTGCTTCCGTGGGCGCCGGCATGAACATCAATGCAGTTTGTTATCGGGTGTAAATAAAAAATCTCATTCAATGTTGAATGAGATTTGTAAATTATATTTAATTTCACAAGTGAAGATTATTTCATTTTAACGGAGGTGTCACCCATCATCTTCACTTCGTTGCTAGCGGTATCCATCATTTTTTCCAACTTCTTACTGGCACTATCCACAGACTTATTTAACGAATCCGCATGCCTAAGAGAATCTTGCTCGGCTGCAGTATCAGCGCCACTTTTACAAGCGGCCAATCCTACAAAAGTGATGAACACAATAACGCTTATCTTTTTCATTCTTGTTGTTGATTAAAATATAATAAAAATTATTTCTTTCTAAAAAACAAACGGATTGGAACACCAGAGAAATTGAAATTTTCTCGAAGCTTGTTTTCAAGATAGTTCTTGTAAGGCGTTTTTACATCGTCCGGATAGTTACAGAAAAATGCGAACGAAGGCACATATGTTGGCAATTGCGTTACATATTTGATCTTCAACATATTTCCACGTACCATCGGCGGATTGTAGGCTTCAATGGCCTTCAGCATAATATCGTTCAGCTTAGAAGTGGCCACTTTACGGGTACGGTTTTCGTACACTTCTAGGGCAATTTCTATTACTTTAAAAATCCTGGTTTTTTCTTTGGCGGAAATAAACAAAATTGGCACATCCGTAAACGGCGCAAACTTTTGCTTTAATACTTTTTCAAAATCCCGTGCAGTATTAGTAACCTTCTCTACCAGATCCCATTTGTTTACAATTACAACAATACCCTTGCCTTTCTTTTCAGCTAAACTGAATATGTTCAAATCCTGAGCCGTCAATCCTTTTTCAGCATCAATCAACAGTAAACAGATATCTGCTTCGTCCATGGCTTTAATAGCACGTATTACGCTATAAAATTCCAAGTCTTCGTGCACTTTGGTCTTGCGACGGATACCAGCGGTATCAATTAATATAAAGTCTTTCTGAAATAAGTTATAGTGCGTATGGATGGTATCACGGGTAGTACCGGCAATATCGCTTACAATGGTGCGCTCCTGCCCTATCAAAGCATTTAGCAAGCTACTTTTACCAACGTTTGGCTGCCCCATGATAGAAAACTTCGGCAAATCGTCCTTACTAAAAACGTCTTCGCTCGCTTCGGGTGTAATTAATTCTGCAATGGCGTCCAAAATTTCGCCAGTACCGCTGCCGCTCATGCTCGAGATAAAATAGGTATTGTCGAAGCCGAGTGAATAAAACTCGGTGGCATCTAATTGACGTTGACTATTATCCACTTTGTTTACCGCTACAAAAACCGGTTTAGTGGTGCGACGTAAAACATCCGCCATCACCTCATCCAAATCCGTAATGCCAGTGGCTACATCCACCATAAAAAGCAAGGCATTGGCTTCTTCCACTGCAATTTTTACTTGTTTGGCTATTTCCCTTTCAAAAACGTCTTGGCTATCAGGAACAAAACCGCCGGTATCTATCACGTTAAAAGATTTACCTACCCATTCTGCCACGCCATATTGCCGATCACGGGTTACGCCGCTTTCATCATCCACAATGGCTTTACGCTGCTCGAGCAAACGGTTGAAGAATGTGCTTTTGCCCACGTTGGGCCTACCTACTATTGCTAGTGTAAATGACATAACTTGTTTTTTAAGCGGAAAGCTCAAAGCGGAAAGCTTAAAGCTATAAACCGTGATGTGCAGCGTTGTTACACTGTTTATTTTATTTTATAACCTGAAAGTCGTGATATGACGTTTCAATTGTGATTTATTTCAGTACTGAGTAGGAAACCTAACATGAGGTTCAGCTTTAAGCTTTCTGCCTTGAGCTTTCCGCTTCCTAACTATTATACCCAAACTCCCGAAGACGTAATTCATCGTCCCGCCATTTCGGTTTTACTTTTACAAAAAGTTCTAAAAATACCTTTTGACCCAAAAAAGCCTCGATTGTTTTTCTGCTTTCCGTCCCCAACTTTTTAATCATGCTTCCACCCTCTCCAATCACAATAAACTTTTGCGTATCCCGATGAACGATAATATCAGCTTGAATTTTGATTAACGTTGTCTTCTCTTTAAATTCTTGGATGAGTACGGTTGTATGATAAGGAATTTCCTCATGGTAGAATTCGTAGATTTTTTCCCTGATTAGTTCGCTCACAAAAAATTTAGTGGGCATGTCGCTTAAATCATCTTGCGGAAAAAAGGGCTCGCCTTCTGGCATGAACGGCAATAACAAAGGAATCAATTGATCCACACCTTGTTTTTTTACTACCGAAATCGGCAACACCGCTTTTGCATATTTTTTTTCTTTAAAAAAGGCAATTGCAGCTTCCTTCTTTTCAGAAGAGACCAAATCGGTTTTATTCAGCACAACTACGCAAGGTGCTTTTAGTCGCAACGGAGAGAAAATAAGGTCGGCTTCCTCTAAACTATCAGAGGCAAGGTCGTATAAAAAAACAGCAGCATCAGCATCCTCCATCGAGTTTTTTACATGCTTCATCATTTTTTCATGAAGCTTGTATTTAGGATCGATAATGCCGGGTGTATCGGAGATGATGATTTGGTAATTCTTATCGTTAAGAAAACCTTTGATGCGATGGCGAGTAGTTTGCACTTTATGGCTTACAATGGCCATTTTTTCGCCCATCAATGCATTGAGCAACGTGCTCTTGCCGGCGTTGGGTTTGCCAAAGATGCTTACATAACCTGATTTGAAAGACATGGGAGGTACGCTTGTGTAATCAAATGAAGGCAAAAAGCCAGCATTTAGTTACGGGTGAAAACTACAAAAGCCTCTTCCGAGGCTTCTGCTGTTGTTGCGAAGGAAGGGATCGAACCTCCGACCTTTGGGTTATGAGCCCAACGAGCTACCGCTGCTCTACTTCGCGATTTTACCGTATTTTGATGTTTGAGAAAGTGTGGCTTTTAAAACCTTCAAGTGATAAACTTGACTCCAAGTGCTTGGAACTTTCTATCTCTCCTTTCAAATTCGGATTGCAAATGTAGGGGAAACATCTGACACCTACGAACTATTTTAAAAAAAATAAAATGATCTTTAAAAAAGAACCGGCTTTAACGAACTACTCGCTGTTAAATATGATTTTGAAGGAGTATAAAATTCCTTAACCCGCTTTTTTAATGTCTGATGCGCCAGAACTTTTCACATCTTTTACAGTGGGTTCTCCTTTGTAGTAAATATCGCTTGCGCCGCTGGCTGTTGCACGAAGTTCTTTGTTGACAGTAATTTTCACATCTGAAGAACCGGAGGCTTCAACATCGCAATTGTCGATGGCTAAATCGTATCCTTTCAAATCACTAGATCCGCTCAATTTTATCTTGGCATTGGTGCTTGTTCCAGAAATATGAAAGTCGCTGCTGCCGGTTGCTTCAAGCCTCAGGTTGGTAGCATTTACGGCTCCTTTAAAATCACTTGCACCGCTGATGTATATCGACAAATCCGTTCCTGCTAAAGCGCCATCCACAAATACATCACTAGCGCCAGACGCAACCAGTTTGTTGATCGTTTTGATGGATACATACGCTTTCAAACTTTTTGCACCCCATCCGCCATTGCCACTGACGCCAATGAACAAGGTTCCATTTCTTACTTCGGTGGTTATTTTTTCGGTGTATGAATTTTCCTTTGCACTTACGGCAACCGCATTTTCGCCCATGGAAAGATACAAATCAATGGAGGATGAAACATCTATGGCAGTAAAGCTACCAACCGTTCTTATTTGTGCATTCGGATCGTAAACCGTCTTTTGTGCTTGTGCATTAAGAATCAACGTTATTGCAGCTAATAATAAAAATAATTTATGAAATTTCATCTCTAGAGGGTTTTGAATCTATACGCCTATCAAAACCCAAAAGTTACAACTGTCATAAAAATTTTGGTGGTTTGGAAAATGTGCTGTTAGCTTTGCAGTATAAATTATTTACCCGGGGTGCCCGCGTTCTTCAAACGACAAAGGCTGAGATTACCCGTAGAACCTGATCAGGATAATGCCTGCGAAGGGAAGGTAAGGACACTTTCAACCTAGTTTCCGTCCCCTCTTTCGCTTGTGTGTGCCCTAGTCGCAAACATCCAAGTATGAAATCCATTTTATCTGTGCTTTTTTTTGTGTCGATGGCTTTTTATGCCCACGCACAACCCAGTCTCAAAGTCACCATTATAGACCAGCAAACCGGAAAACCGGTAGAAGCTGCCACCGTTGTTATTGCTGGAAACACGACCGCCGTTGCTGATGAAGACGGAAAGCTATCTCTATCGGGAAAAGGTTTGTCGGGCAAGAAAAACGTTCGCATTAGCGCTACCGGCTATGACACCAAGGACACATTGCTTTCGGTTTCCGGTCCAGCCATTACTATCTATTTAACCCAAAAGCAATTGCTGCTGACGCCAGTGGAGGTAAATGCCATCCGTGCTGGCGACCGCTCTCCGTTTGCAAAAACCAACCTTTCCAAGGCCTATATCGAAAAAAATAATTTGGGTCAAGACTTGCCGTTCATTCTTAACCAAACGCCCAATGTGGTAGTAAACAGTGATGCAGGCAATGGCGTTGGCTACACGGGTATACGTATACGTGGCTCAGACGCAACCCGCATCAACATGACCATCAACGGCATCCCTTACAACGATGCTGAGAGCCAAGGACTGTTCTTGGTGAACTTGCCCGACTTTGCTTCCTCGGTTTCCTCCGTGCAGATACAACGTGGCGTGGGTACCAGCAGTAATGGGGCAGGTGCTTTTGGAGCCAGCATGAACTTTAGTACCAACGACTATAACGATAAAGCTTATATAGAGCTCAACAATTCGTACGGCTCATTCGGTACGTGGAAAAACACGGTTAAAGTGGGCAGCGGCCTTATTGCAAACCATTTTACATTTGATGGTCGTTTTTCTAATATAAAAAGTGATGGATTTATAGACCGTGCCAGAACGGATCTTCGTTCGGGCTATATGAGTGCGGCTTATTGGGGCAAAAAAACTTCTATCCGGTTTAATGTGATGCTGGGCAAAGAAAAAACGTATCAAGCGTGGAATGGCATTTCTCAGGCAGACCTTAAAACCAACCGTACTGCCAACAGCGCTGGCACAGAAAAACCAGGAGCACCGTACGACAATGAAACAGATA
>Ga0247739_10000431_pt1 | contig 14959 bp, 15 predicted proteins | sample UWRJL058202B2_FD_180943 | JGI IMG/M metagenome (GOLD analysis project Ga0247739, IMG submission 180943) | Plant litter microbial communities from Arlington Agricultural Research Station in Wisconsin, United States - UWRJ-L058-202B-2 | ecosystem: Environmental > Terrestrial > Plant litter >...
CGGCTGGATCTGGGCGATGGGACCCAGCGGGATGCCGCGCGAGAACGACTGCTTCCACTCGAAGCCGTCGCGCCAGACGGTGACGTCCAGAATGTCCGACAGGGCGTTGACGACCGAGACGCCGACGCCGTGCAGGCCGCCCGAGGTCTCATAGGCCTTGCCCGAGAATTTGCCGCCCGAGTGCAGCACGGTCATGACGACTTCCAGCGCCGACTTGCCCGGGTGTTTGGGGTGCGGATCGACCGGGATGCCGCGCCCGTCGTCCTTGACCGAAAGCACGCCGTCGGCGTCCAGATCGACGGTGATCAGCTTGGCGTGGCGGGCCACAGCCTCGTCCATGGCGTTGTCGAGGACTTCGGCGAACAGGTGGTGCAGGGCCCGTTCGTCCGTGCCGCCGATGTACATGCCGGGGCGTTTGCGGACGGGCTCCAGCCCTTCCAGCACCTCGATCGACGAGGCCGAATAGTTTCCGGCAACGGCGGGCGGCGCCGGCGGCAGGGTCGGCTTCGGAGCTGCGGCCGGCGCGGCGGCCGGTTCGGGCGCGGGTTCGCTCGCCACTACCGGAGAAACCGGAGGCGTGGGCACAGGAGCAGCGGCCGGCCTGGGCGGCTGCGGTTGGTCATCATCGAAGGAGAACAGATCGGCGGGAGCCATGGGCGTACTGTGAGGCGATTCGGGACCGCGTCAGGTAGGCCCCGTCGGCGTTTGGAGCAAGCTTCACGCAGCTTTTGGGGATCACTGTGGCCTCGCCGGTCATCAGCCCTCGCGTCAGTATGGCCAGCAGCAGGGTCCAGGGCAGGTTGGCGTTGGTCAGCAGCACGCTTTCCGACAGGCTCAACATCAGGAAGACGGCGAAATAGGCGATGCCCCAATACCCCTCGCGGTCGCCCGCGGAGGGGATGCGGAACAGGGTGGTCAGGAAGGCGACCAGCACGGTCGCCCCCACCGCGATGGCGCCCGGCCAGCCCAACTGGATCAGCAGGTCGATCCAGCCGTTGTGCGCCGAAGGGACGGGCCACTGGGTCTCGGCCCGGATCCATTCGGCGGGGATCGAGTCCCGGCCCCAGAAGGCCTGATAGCCGAAGCCGGTCCACGGCCGTTCGGCCACCTCCCGCATCAGGGCGGTCCAGATGTCGGTCCGGCCGGTCAGGGACGGGTCCTTGCCCAGCGCCTTTAGCACCACGGCCGGCTCGGTGATGAAGACGTAGCCGATCAGGCCGAACAGGACGACGCCGAACCAGACGCCGATCACCGTCAGGGCCGGTCCGCCCTTCTTCATCGCCCACAGGGTCCCGACGATGCCGACGCCGATGACCAGACACAGCAGCGAGGTCTTGGACTGGGTCGCCAGCACCAGCAGGACGGTGATCCCGAAACTGGCCCAAGCCATTTTCGTGCGCTGTTCCTCCAACGCCAGACAGGCGGCGGCGGCGACCGCGCCCGCGACCATGACCACCCCCATCTGGTTCTTCTCATACCAGAGGCCGCGCCACAGGCCGGCGTTGTCGAACTGGTGCACCCCGATCCGGGGGAAGGCGAAGACCATGATCAGGCTGCCGACGCCCATCAGCAGGCCCGACAGCATCAGAACGCGCGGCAGCTGCGGCCCCTTGAATACCGCCCCCAGATAGATGGCGAAGACGCTGGAAAAGGCCATGGCGATGGTCCGGCGCGAGGTCACGCCCGGATCGATCGACCAGTATTTCGAGGCATAGGCGTGCAGGATCAGCAGGCCGAGAATGATCAGCGTCGGCCAGGCGTTGATCACCTTGTCGGCGCGCCAGCAGAGCAGGGCGGTGATCACCGCATAGACCGGCAGCCAGATCAGCCTCAGGATCGGCGTCTCCTCCTGCAGCGGAGCGAACACCGGACCGATCAGGGCGCCTGTCAGCATGACGAGGACGAAGATGACCGCCGCCTGCTCCCACCACGGGGGAGACGTCGCTTCCGCGGAATCAAGCTCTGGACGGGAGAAGGTCACGGCGGCAGGGTCGCCGTTCGTGCTTAACGAACCGTTGGGATTTGGGGGAATGGATGACCGATAGTCTGCTCAGGACGCGCGACGGCCACCACGCCCGCGTCGGCTTCGTCGAACTGTTCTTCGACCTGGTCTTCGTCTTCGCCGTGACCCAGATCTCGCACAGCCTGCTGCATCATCTGACCTGGGAAGGGGCGCTGCACGCGGCCATGATGGCGGCGGCGGTCTGGTGGTCGTGGATCTACACCAGCTGGGTGACCAACTGGGCCGATCCGGAGCGCGTGCCGGTCCGCATCGCCCTTTTCGTCCTGATGGGGCTGGGCCTGCTGATGTCCACTTCCTTGCCCGAGGCCTTCGGCGAGAAGGGGCTGTGGTTCGCCGTCGCCTTCGTCGCCACCTCCATGGTCCGCAGCGGCTTCATGCTGTTCGCGGCGCGCAACGACGCCATGCTGTTCCGCAATTTCCAGCGCATCATCATCTGGCAGATGGCCTCCGGCGTCTTCTGGATCGCCGGCGGCCTGTCGGAGGGCGAGCTGCGCGTAGGCCTGTGGCTGACGGCCCTGTTCGTCGAGTACATCTCCCCGGCCATGTTCTATCGCGTGCCGGGGCTGGGTCAGGCCAACACCGCCGAATGGACGGTCGAGGGCGGGCATATGGCCGAGAGGGTGGGCCTGTTCGTCATCATCTGTCTGGGCGAATCCCTGCTGATCACCGGCGCGACCTTCGCCGAGGCGACCTGGACACCCGAGGTGATCGCCGCCGCCGCCGTCGCCTTCGTCGGGACGCTCGCCATGTGGTGGATCTATTTCAGCGCCGCCCACGACGCCGCCTCCGACGTCATCTCGAAAGCCTCGGACCCCGGCACGCTCGCGCGCCGCGCCTACACCTACTGCCCGATCCTGATCGTGGCGGGGATCATCGTCACCGCCGTCGGCGACGAGCTGTCGCTGGTCCACCCCACGGGCCACATCGCGCCCGCTGTCGCCGCCGTCCTGATCGGCGGGCCCTTGCTGTTCATGGTCGGCGGCATGCTGGCCAAGTTCGCGATCTTCGAGCGCTGGTCGATGCCCCGACTGGCCGGCTGTGTCGCCCTGGCGGCCCTGTGGTTCGTGGTGCCCTTCGCCACGCCCCTGATCCTCGCCGCCCTGACGACGGCGGTGCTGATCGCGGTGGCGGGCTGGGAGACGCTGAGTTTGCGGGCGGGGTAGGGAGCGTCAGCGGTGGTCCTGCCGACTGTGGTGAATGCGAGCGATCACGACCCGCTCCGGCTCGATCCGGTAGACGGCGACAAATCCATCACGACCGAACCGGATGGGCCACTTGCGCTCGCTTTCGTTGATCGAAAGACCCGCTGCCGGAAATCTGGCAAGGGTTTGAAGTTGATCGCGAATAGCCTGTTCGCCGGACCGGGCCACCGTGGGTGACAGGCCTGCCAGCCAGTCCAGTTGCGCCATCAGGTCCAGATTTGCCCGACGGCTGAGGACGACCCTCAACCGGCGCGATCCGCCAACCGCCGCTCCAGTTCCGCGCTGAACGCGTCGAGCGCATCGTCAAGTTCGACGTAGGGGCCTTCGTAATCGTCAGGCCGGGTCGGGGGCGTTGAGACCCCTGCGGGATCATCCAGCAGCCGACCGAGAAGTTCGGTGGCCAAGGCCTCAGGTGACATGCCTGCAGCCGTCGCCTGCGCCTGGAGCAACGCGGCGTGGTCGTCCGGAAGAGAGAGCTTCAAAGCACCGTCAGCCATGCAAGACTCCTAACATGTTTCGTCTGTCCGAGCCACGCCGTGCGCTGACAGACGGCTAGCCTGCCTTCTCCACGAAGCTGTCGATGACCCGCTTCTCGCCGGCCTTTTCGAAGTCGACCAGCAGCTTGTTGCCCTCGATCGACTGGACGTTGCCGTAGCCGAACTTCTGGTGGAAGACCCGCTCGCCGCGCTTCCAGTTGGCGGCCGCCTTGGGGTCGGCGGTGGCGACCAGACGGCCGTCGCCCTCGATTACCGCGTGGCGGGCATGGGCGGTGCGCGGCGTCTGGCTGGCGGTGAAGGACTGGGCCCGTTTCCAGCCCGGCGAGGAATAGCCGCTGCCGAACGACGGCGCGTCGTCCCAGCGCGACTTGGCCTCCTTCATCCCGCCCGAGGCGCCGTAATAGCCGGTGTCGCTTTCAGCCTCGACGTGGGCGATGGGCAGTTCATCGACGAAGCGGCTGGGCAGTTGCGAGGTCCAGCGGCCATAGACCTGACGGTTGGCGGCGAAGGATATCCGCGCGTCCGACTTGGCTCGCGTCACGCCGACATAGGCCAGCCGCCGCTCCTCCTCGAGGCCCTTCTCGCCCTTCTCATCGATCGAGCGCTGCGAGGGGAAGACGCCTTCCTCCCAGCCCGGAAGGAAGACCAGCGGGAACTCCAGCCCCTTGGCACCGTGCAGGGTCATGATCTGCACCGCTCCGTCGCCGTTGGGGTCATCCCCGGCGCCCTTGTCGAGGTCCATGACCAGCGAGACATGCTCCAGATAGGCCTGCAGCGTCTCGAACTGCTGCATCGCCTGAACCAGCTCCTTCAGGTTATCCAGCCGCGTCTGGCCGGTGACCCGGTCGGCCTTCTGCATGTCTGTGTAACCGCTCTCCTCGAGCACGGTCTCAGTGACCTCCCAGTGGCGGGTGTCCGTCGCCAGCGCCCGCCAGCGGTCCAGATCGCGCACGAAGGTCGAGAGCGCCGTGCGCGTCCGCGCTTGGAGCTCGTCGGAGGTGATCAGGTCGCGCACCGCCGTCATTGCGGAGACGCCGCCGTGCCGCGCGATCGACAGGATCTTCTGCACCGAGGTGTCGCCGATGCCGCGCTTGGGGACGTTGACGATCCGCTCGAAGGCCAGATCATCGTTCTCGGACTGGATCAGCCGCAGATAGGCGTGGGCGTCGCGGATTTCGGCCCGTTCGAAGAAGCGCGGGCCGCCGATGACGGTGTAGGGGATGGCCAGCATGACGAAGCGTTCCTCGAACGCCCGCATCTGAAATGACGCGCGAACAAGGACGGCCATGTCCTTGTATTTCTGACCGGTTCGGCGCGCGGTCTCGATCTCGTCGGCGATCAGCCGGCTCTCGGCCTCGCCGTCCCAGACGCCACGCACCCGGACCTTGTCGCCGGTCATGTCCTCGGTCCACAGGGTCTTGCCCAGCCGGTCGCGGTTGGCGGCGATCAGCCCCGAAGCGGCCCCCAGGATGTGGTTGGTCGAGCGGTAGTTTCTCTCCAGCTTGACGATTTTCGCGCCCGGAAAATCCTTCTCGAAGCGCAGGATGTTGTCCACCTCGGCCCCGCGCCAGCCATAGATCGACTGATCGTCGTCGCCGACGCAGCAGACATTGCCCGTCGAGGACGTCAGCAGCCTCAGCCACAGATACTGGGCGACGTTCGTATCCTGATATTCGTCGACCAGGATGTATTTGAAGCGGTCCCGATATTCCTGAGCGATATCCGCGTGTTTCGACAGGATCGTAAGGTTGTGCAGCAACAGGTCTCCGAAGTCGCAGGCGTTCAGCGTCGCCAGCCGGGACTGATAGGCGGCGTACAGGGTCTGGCCCTTGCCGTTGGCGAAATCCTCGGTCGTCGGCAGCTTTTCGGGCGTCCAGCCGCGGTTCTTCCAGTGGTCGATCAGATTGGCCAGCGACTTGGGCGTCCAGCGCTTGGTGTCGATATTGGCGGCCTCCAGCAGCTGTTTCAGCAGCCGTTCCTGATCGTCGGTGTCCAGGATGGTGAAGCTGGACTTGAGCCCCACCAGCTCCGCATGCCGCCTCAGGATCTGGGCGGCGACCGAGTGGAAGGTGCCCAGCCAGCGCAGGCCCTCGGCCGAGGGGCCGATCAGATGGGTGATCCGCTCGCGCATCTCGCGCGCGGCCTTGTTGGTGAAGGTGACGACCAGCAACTCCCACGGCCGGGCCTTGCCCAGCTTGAGGATGTGGGCCAGCCGCGTGGTCAGAACCTTGGTCTTGCCGGTGCCTGCGCCTGCCAGCACCAGCACCGGCCCCTCGGTCGTCTCCACCGCCAGCCTCTGCTCGGTGTTCAGCCCGGCCAGATAGTCCTGGACCTCGGCCACGCCATTCGGGCCGCGCGAGCGGGCGAGATCGGAGATTTTGGGTGCGGGCAGATCGGACAATCGACGACTCGAAACAGGACGTAAGACAGGAACATAGGGAGTACGACGACCAAAGTCAGTCCCGCCCGTGCTCGCCGCCTGCGGTTACCCCACGGGAACCGCTACGCCTGTGCCCCGTTCTGCCCGCCACAGGGATAACGGAAGGGACCAATCCATGACCGACAATGCACCCAATACTTCGGGCAACTCCGGCGGTGGCAACACCGGCATCGCCTTCATCGTCGGCGGCCTTCTGGTCGTGGTGGCGGTGATCGCTTACTTCGTCTTCGCCCGCGGCGGTCTGGACCAGACCAAGAAGGTCGACGTCGACGTCAACCTGCCCAAGGTCGAGGCGCCGAAGCTTCCGGCCGCACCCCAGACGAACTGATCATTTCAGCTGGTACGTAACCGTCGTCACGACGCGGACCTTCTTGTTCAGCGAGGAGGTCTCGTCGCCGATGTCGTCGCGCGCCAGAATCTCGAAGGACCCTTGCGTCGCCTGACGGATGCCGCCCAGCGGCGTCTTCGAATCCTTGGCGAACTGTTCGGCCCCGGTCCGCGCTGACGCCGTCGCCTCGGCGATCATCGCGGGCCGGACATCGTTCAGCCTGGTGAAGACATAGGTCGGCGGCGTGAAGTCCAGCACCACCCCCTGACGCACCAGCTCGTTCAGCGCCCGACCGGTCGCGGCGATCCGGTTCACCTCGGTCGTGCGCACCAGAACGCTCTGGGCGAGGATGTAGTGGGGCACCGCTTCGCTCGAAACATACTCCCGGCTCTTGGTGTCGGTGACCTCCAGCCGGCCCAGCGTGACCACGTCGTCCGAATAGCCTTGGGCCTTGAGGAAGGTGCGGACCAGATTCAGATCGTTGTCGATCTTGGCCTGGGCCGACGGCAACTCATCGCCGGCGGCGGTGAAGCGCAACGACAACACGGCCAGATCGCCCGTCACATTGCGCTCGGACACGCCGCGCACCGTCACCTGCCGGTCGCCGACGCGGGCGTTGACCACCCCCTGACCGATGAACAGCCCGGCCCCGATCAGGCCGATGGCGATCAGCCCGCCGAACACGGCCGGAGGGAGCAGGGTTTTGTCGAATTGCATGGTGTGTCTTCCCGGGATTATCGGGACAATGCGCTCGCCTATGGCGTTGTCAAACGGTGTTTTCCGGCCGCGAATTCCAGCGCCAGTATGCGGCAGGCGGAGGCCAGGGGGCGGCGTCCGCGCGTCTCGTCGACCCAGGCCAGAAAGCCCGCATGGCTCTGGCCCCTCAGCTCGGCGAAGGCGTCCAGAACCACCCAGAATTCGGGCTCCAGCGCCACCGAGGTGGCATGGCCGGACAGGACGACGGAGCGCTTCTTCAACATGGGTGTGTCCAGCGGGGGAGGGCTGTCGAACGGCCATGTTAACCCGGCCTCATCTCCTCTAGAATAGGGTTCACGACATTCAGCGTCTCTCGCCGGAACCGCTCATGACGAACGCCGCCTACGCCGACGATTTCGACCGCGTCCGCCCGCAGAAGATGCGGCCGCTGACGGCGTTCAAGGCTTTCCAGAAGCTGATCCGCGACAAGGAGGACACCGCCCAGGTGTTCGAGATCATGCGCGCCCTGTCCGGCCGTTCGGTGGCGCGCGGCTATAACCGGATGCTGCGTTCGGTCGAGGGCGGACGTCAGGCCTTCCTCGCCGAGGAGCTGGCGCACAAGCTCGACGATCCCGCCTGGCTGGCGCGGTTCGAAGCCGGCACCGTCGGCGCCGCCTATCGCGCCTTCCGCGAGGCGCGCGGCTTCACCGCCGACGGTCTGGCCGACGCCGAGCGCGAGGTCATTCCCTATGTCGACGCCGAACATCCGATCGTCTGGTATTCGCGTCGTCTGCGCGACGTCCACGACATCTGGCACGTGCTGACGGGCTACGGCACCGATGCGCTGGGCGAGGCCTGCGTGGTCTCTTTCTCCTACGGCCAGACCCGCAACCTCGGCTTCGCCTTCATCGGCTGGGGTGCCGCCCGCGAGATCCAGCGCGAGGTCCGCGACATCCCGGCCCGCAAGGCCGCCTTCCAGGCCTGGCGCAACGGCCGCGCCGCCCGCTGGTTGCCCGGCCTCGATTACGACGCCCTGTTCGCAGAGCCCCTCGACGCCGCCCGCGCCCGCCTCGGCATCCGCCCGGCGACCGTCTATGCGGCGGTGCCCGAGGCGCTGAAGTCGGGTCTCAAGCTCCGCGCCGCCTGATCATTTACCTTCAAGCTTCGGCGCCGCCTCAGGCTCGGTGATGGGGAGCGGCTTGCGCTCGATCTCGACGTCCGATCCCGGCCCGGTCAGCTTGCCCAGCACATAGACGCCGCCCTCGGCCAGGGCCTTGGCCAACTGGTCCTTCTTTGCGAAGGCGACCTCGGCGGCGAGGATTTCCCGTTTTCTGTCCTGGTCCATCTGCGTGGCCTCCTGTCGGCCTTCTGCGCCGCGTCGGCGTCGGCTGCAAGCGGGACAGGAAGCCGCTTGTTCTACTGTCGGCTTCTCGACACAAGCCCTTGTGTGCGCTCACCTTCTATCCCTTTTCTCGGGACTGTGTAACCAACGGTCGAGCTGGGCGTTATGGCTCAGCTGAAAGACAGGACGACTTCGCGGATGCCGACAGAGACGACCACGACCGACGCCGGCTTCGGCATTGAGGGTCTCGACAACATTCTGGCCGGCGGGCTCGAACGGGAAAGGGTCTATCTGCTCGAAGGCGCCCCCGGCACTGGCAAGACCACCTCGGCGATGAGGTTCCTGCTCGAGGGCGCGCGGCTCGGCGAGGCAGGTCTCTACATCACGCTGTCAGAAACCGAAGAGGAGCTTCGCGGTACGGCGCGGTCTCACGGATGGACGCTCGACGGCGTCACCATCTTCGAATTGGTGCCGCCCGAAAGCCTGCTCGACGAACAGCAGCAACAGAGCCTGCTCTATTCGTCCGATCTCGAACTCGGCGAGACCACTCGGATGATCTTCGGCGCCGTCGAGGCGGGCACGCCGAAGCGCGTCGTCATCGACAGCCTGTCGGAAATCCGCCTGCTCGCCCAGAGCTCGCTGCGCTACCGCCGTCAGGTTCTGGCGCTGAAGCACTATTTCTCGAAAAACGGCGCCACCGTCCTCCTGCTCGATGATCTGACCACCGAGGTCAACGACAAGACCGTGCACAGTGTGGCCCACGGGGTGATCCAGCTGCAGGAACTGGCGCCCGAATACGGCGCCGAGCGCCGCCGGGTGAGAATCATCAAATACCGCGGCCGGCGTTTCCGCGGCGGCTATCACGACTTCACCATCAAGACGGGCGGGCTCGAGGTCTATCCCCGTATCGTCGCCTCCGAACACCACACCGCCTTCGCCCGCACCCCGGTGTCCAGCGGCGTCGGCGAACTCGACACCCTGCTGGGCGGCGGCATCGAACGCGGCTCCAGCGCCTTGATCCTCGGCCCCGCCGGCACGGGCAAGTCGCTGTTCGCGATCAATTTCGCCGTCGCCGCCGTGGCGCGCGGCGAGAAGGCGGCCCTTTTCATCTTCGACGAGGAGCTGGGCCTGCTCTACGACCGCATGCTCACGCTCGGCATCGATCTGCGGTCCATGGAGGAAAGCGGCTCTCTGATCATCGAACAGGTCGACGCGGCCGAACTCTCACCCGGCGAGTTCGCATCTCGCGTCCGCAACTGCGTGTCTGAACAGAAAATCCAGACCGTGGTGATCGACAGTCTCAACGGCTATCAGGCCGCTATGCCGCAGGAGCAATTCCTCGTCCTGCACATCCACGAACTGCTCCAGTACCTGAACCGTCAGGGCGCCTCGACCTTCCTGACCGTGGCCCAGCACGGACTGGTCGGCGAGATGAAAGCCCCGATCGACGTCACCTACCTTGCCGACACCGTTATCCTGCTGCGCTATTTCGAGGCTGCCGGCCGGGTCCGCCGCGCGGTCTCGGTGATCAAGAAGCGGTCCGGCGCGCACGAGAACACCATCCGCGAGTTCGACATCGGTGAAGCAGGCCTGACCCTTGGCGAGCCACTCGACGGTTTCCAGGGGGTGCTGCGCGGCGTGCCCAATTTCGTCGGTCCGGGTGCGGGTCTGATGGGCGAACCCTCTGCATGAGCTTCGTTTCATGAGTGCCGTCCGATGAGTATGGGCGGCGTCCTGTCCCAACGCTCCCTCGTCCTGGCCCCAGTGGGCCGGGACGGCGTCATTGCGACCGCCATCCTGACAGAGGCCGACTGTTCGGCTTTGCTGTGCCGCGATCTGGACGACCTGCTGGCGCGGATGGAGGAGGGGGCCGGCGCGGCGGTGATCGTCGATGACGTGCTGCGCTCGGCGGATCTCAGCGCCCTGTCCGGCTGGATCGCCCGACAGCCGTCCTGGTCGGACTTTCCCTTCCTGATCCTGACCCAGAGGGGCGGCAGCGTGGAGCGCAATCCGGTCGCCCAGCGCCTCTCGTCGGCCCTCGGCAACGTCGCCTTCCTCGAACGGCCCTTCCATCCGACGACCCTCGTCAGCGCCGTCCGCACCGCCCTGCGTGGCCGCAGTCGTCAGTACGAGGCGCGCGAACGGATCGAGGAGATCCGGCGCGGCGAGGCGCTGCTGGAACGCCGGGTCGCCGAACGGACCGGGGAGCTGGAGGCCGCCAACCGTCAGCTCGCCGCCCAGATCGCCGAGCGCGAGAAGGTCGAAACCGCCTTGCGCCAGGCCCAGCGGCTTGAGGCCGTCGGCCAGCTGACCTCCGGCGTCGCCCACGATTTCAACAATCTGCTGACGGTCATCCTCGGCAATGTCGAACAGCTGCAGAAGCGCACGGACGATCCGGCCGTCACCCGCCGCCTGTCGATGATGGGCGAGGCCTCTCGACGGGGCGCCGCCCTGACCGCCCAGATGCTGGCCTTCTCGCGCCGCCAGAAGCTGGAGCCGCGCGCGGTGGACCTGAACGAGACGGTCCGCAGCATGCGCGACCTGCTCCAGAGCACCATCGGCGGCAGCGTCCATATTCTGGAGCCCGAACTCGCCGACGGCCTGTGGACCGCCATGATCGATCCGACCCAGATCGAACTGGTCATCCTCAACCTCGCCATCAATGCCCGCGACGCCATGGATGTCGGCGGCACGCTGAAGATCGGCACGGCCAATGTGACCATGCCCGCGCCTCTGCTGCCCGAGCAGCCGCCCGCCGGCGAACACGTCATGGTCTCGGTTGCCGACAATGGCTCGGGCATGAGCGAGGCGGTCCTGGCCCGCGCTTTCGAGCCCTTCTTCACCACCAAGGCGGTCGGCAAGGGCTCCGGCCTCGGCCTCAGCCAGGTGTTCGGCCTGGCCAAACAGTCGGGCGGCGGCGTCACCATCGATACGGTCGTCGGCCAGGGCACGACAATCAACGTTTACCTGCCGCGCGCGCACGCGGTTCCCAGTGTGGAGGCGGTCGTCGCCCCGGTCTCCCGCATGGCCCCGGCGAACGATATCGTGGTCCTGATCGTCGATGACGACGAGGCGGTCCGCGAGGTCACGGCCGGCATCGTCTCCGATCTCGGCTATATCGTCGTCGAGGCCGGCAGCGGCGGCGCGGCGCTGGATCTCTTCGACAAGCGGGAGGACATCCAGGCTGTCATCCTCGACTTCGCCATGCCGGGAATGAACGGCGCCGACGTCGCGCGCGAAATGCAGGGACGCCGACCGGCCCTGCCGATCCTGTTCGCCACCGGTTATGCCGACGCCGAGGCCTTGGCCGCCGCTTCCGACGACCGCATCGTCCACAAGCCGTTCGAACAGGGCGAGCTGGCGGACAAACTGGCCCTGGCCTTCGCCTCATAAGGACGGCTTGTGGGTCGCGGCCGACATTCGGGTTGCGGCGATGCTCGCCGACGTTCATCGCACAGGTCCATCTCCCCGTGAGCCCGATTTGACCGAGATCGTCGTTTCCAAGCCGTTCTGGCGCAGACCCTCCGCCGGCGCCCTCGCGGTGCTGGGCGTGGCGGTGTGCGCCCTGATCTGGGGCACGACCTGGTTCGCCATCACCTTCCAACTCGGTCACGTCGATCCGATCGCCTCCATCGTCTGGCGCTTCGGCCTGGCCTCGCTGATCCTGTTCGCCGTCTGTCTGGCGACGAAGCGGTCGCTCCGCCTGACTCGCACCCAGCATCTGGCCGCGGCCGGGCAGGGGATGTTCGCCTTCGCCCTCAGCTACACCTTCGTCTACACGGCCGAGGGGCTGATCACCTCGGGCGTCGTCGCCGTGGCCTTCGCCTCGATGGCCCTGATGAACCTGATCCTGTTCCGGGTGGTGCAGAAACAGACCGCCCACCGGGCCGTCTGGATCGGCGCCTCGCTCGGCGCACTGGGCGTCGCCGTCCTTTCGGGCGGCGAGCTGCTGGGCTCCCGTCTGGGCCCGCAAGCCGGTCTCGGCGTGGCTCTGGCCGTCGCCGCGGCCGCCGTCTCGACCATCGCCAACTGGTTCGCCTGGCGCGGCCAGCAGGCCGGCTCACAGGTCATCCCCGCCACCGCCTGGGCCATGGGCTATGGCGCGGCCCTCGTCGCCGTCTTCGGCCTAGTCACGGGCGTGCAGTTCTCCATCGCCCTGACACCCGCCTATCTCGGTTCGCTGCTCTATCTGTCGGTCTTCGGCTCGGTGATCGCCTTCGTGATCTATTTCAGCGTCGCCCGCAGCCGGGGCTATACCCTGGCCAGCTACATCGGCGCCCTGACGCCGCCGATCGCCCTGACGGTTTCGGTGCTGTTCGAGGGCGCGCGCTTCGGCTGGACGGCGCTGATCGGCGTGGGTCTGGTGATCGCCGGGCAGGTTCTTCTGGCAAGGGCGCCCAAGGCGTCCTAGGCGACGGGGCTAGCGGAACCAGCCCGACCGCTTGGTCTTCTTCTCCGCCAGCTTCGCCGTTTCGACCTCGTCCGGCGTTTTCGCGGCGGCGGCTTTCAGGCGGCGCATCTTCTCCGCCTTGATCCGGCGCACGGCGAGCAGCGAGATCAGGCCCAGACGGGTGCGGGGATCAGCGGCGTATCCGCCCATGTCAGCTCTCCTCGGGCATTTCCCGTTTCGCGCCATCGAGAAGCCGCGAGACCTTCGACCGTTCCGTCTCCGCCGCCTGACGCTCGCCCCTGGTCCGCCCATGCGCCGCCCGGTTGGTCGCCGCTGTCGCCTTGGCGTCCGTCTTCGCCTTTGCCTTGCGCGCGCGGTTCAGATTGATGATCTCAGCCAAAGGTTCCTCCGGTGAAGCTTGATAAATCAACGGGATAGATCGTCATTCTGCGAAACCCGTCTCGTCTCGTCGCGTTGATACGGCGAACTCAATCTCGCACGGAGAACTCCCATGGTAGACCTCGCCCTCATCAAGGAACACCTCGAAGTCGTCGGTTCGGACGGCGGTCACGTCGGCCGCGTCGACCACGTCAATGGCGATCAGATCGAACTGGCCAAGCTCGACCTCGCCGGCGGCTTCAAACACCATATGATCCCCGTCAGCTGGATCGACCATATCGACGAGCACGTCCATCTGAACGTCACCAAGGACGACGCCAAGGCCCGCTGGACCGAGAAGCCCAACTAGCTTCAGGTCTTCGACCACGCGAAAGGCCCCGTCATTCGGCGGGGCCTTTTGTCGTTTTCGGTCAGGGTTTTGGCGGCGCCTGCTCAGGCGACGTTGCAGCTGTCGCGGGTGCGGCCGGAGGGGGAGGGACGGCCAGCGCCTCGGGGATCTGGCTGTCGGGCGCGTTCTGGACCGCCACCAGAGGCGCCGGCTGGCCGGAGGGCGTCACGGGGACCCAGGCCTGTCCGCCCGCCGACCGCGCCCGGCCCAGTTCGAACAGGGCCTGCATCGAGGCCGTATCGAACTTCAGACTCGAGACCGTGACATTGTCCGGGATCGCCGAAACCTCGACCTTCATGCCGTTGCGCGCGCCGAACGCCGCCGTCGCCGCCAGCGACACCCGCAGCGAGGCCTTGCTCATACTGTCGTAGGTCCGGCTCAGGATGCCGTCGATCCGCCCGGGCGTGACCCCGGTGTTGCGGCCCAGCTGGCCGTTGACGACCACATACAGGGCGCTGTCGGCCCTGTGGCGCGACGGGTTGGTCCACAGCAGCAGGTCTTCCGGGATGGCCAGGAACGGCGTGTTTACGCCCCCGTCGACATGCATATCCGCCACCACCTGACCGTTGCCGGTCACCCCCGCGATCAGGACGGGCGGGAAGATGCCGGGGATGCTGGCCGAGGCGACCAGCACGTCGCGGAACAGCTTCAGCGCATCTTCGTCCCCCTGCGTCGCCAGCACCCCCATGTCCCAGATCACCGTTTCCTGGGTGTCCAGATCGGTCGTGGCGACCAGCAGCCGTCGGCCCTTGGCGTGTTCGATGGCGATCTGGCGCAGCAGTTCGGGGGTCACATTGCGATCGACCAGGTCGCGCAGCACGCGCGACGAGAACAGGCTCGGCGCGGCGAAGGCGGCGAAGGTCCGGGCGCTGAGCAGGCCGGTGGTGCCCCCGCCGACATAGGCCTCGCGCAGTTCGTCGTCCCACTCCGGGCCGAGGAAGGCGAACGGCGCGGCCAGGGCGCCGGTGCTGACCCCGGTGACGACGTTGAACGCGGGCCGATCGCCGCGCTCGGTCCAGCCGACGATGACGCCCGCCCCATAGGCGCCGTTGGCCCCGCCGCCCGACAGCGCCAGAATGCTCTCCTGTCCGTCGGCGCGGCTCAGCCGGCTTTCGATCTGGTCCGCCAGGGCCTGAAGCTTCTGGGTGTCGTCGGACCGGATGCGCGGGTCCGTGACCCGGATCAGGGATTCCGGCGCGATCCTCAGCGGCCCCTCGGGCCGGGCCAGTGTCCCGCATCCGGCGAGCATCAGGG
>Ga0247739_10000432_pt1 | contig 14956 bp, 12 predicted proteins | sample UWRJL058202B2_FD_180943 | JGI IMG/M metagenome (GOLD analysis project Ga0247739, IMG submission 180943) | Plant litter microbial communities from Arlington Agricultural Research Station in Wisconsin, United States - UWRJ-L058-202B-2 | ecosystem: Environmental > Terrestrial > Plant litter >...
CGGACAATACACCATGTTTAAAAGCATTCTCCAAGAAAGGAACCAGCAACAGCGGCACGATCTTCACATTATCAAAGCTACCATCTTTTAAAAATTCAACGCAAGATTGCCTAAAGCGGATCTGCTGGAAAGCAATGAAATTTTCGAGGTAGGCAATCTCTTTTTCAAGCGGCACTTTGTGCCGGTCATCTTCTCGTTCGTACAACATGTAGCGCATCAGTTCACTCAACTTTAGCACCGCTTCCGGCGCATCGGCACTTTTTTTAAGGGTCAATGAATAAATGCTATTGAGGGAATTGAACAAAAAATGTGGATTGATCTGCATGCGTAAAAAGGACAACTCTGCGGCCATGCGTTTATTGTCCAACTCCTTCCTCGTCTTCTCGCTCTTGAACCAATTAAAGGTGAGACCAGCACTATACCCCAGCAAGCTTACAAACGTGCCCGTGAAAATAGTCTTTAATAAATATCTACCGAAGGTATAATATACAGGCCTAGTCTCGTCCCCCTCTACATAAAAGCTTACCATGATGTAATCGAACATCTTTAAACTTCCGATGACATATTTTACGATGCCTACCAGCAGGATCAGCAGGTAGGTGAACAGCACCATCCATACATATCGCTTGGTTTTAAGGCCCCAAGGGATCACGAAATGAAAGACCGTAAAAAAGATAATGTAATTCAAGAAGCCCCATACCAAGTAGACCAATCCTGTTTCTCGAAGCCATGCTTTAGAGGCAAATCCGTTTAGGTTTCCTTTGAGCGCTACCAAGCCCAACACAATGGCCAATAGCCAGATGAAGAAGCCACCCCAAAAACGGGTAAGCCATTTTTTTATAAGCCCTACGGAAGACACCGACAATGAATAAGTATATGGAATGGTTATAGCTGGCACAACTTACAATTTTTTAAGGCAAGCAATCGTGACTGCAAACTTGCGGCATACATAAAAATAGAAGGTATAAAAAGTACCATCTATACCTTTTTTGGTATGAACAGGGTAAAATGGGTGACAAAGGCTGCTTGTAATATCGTTCGTGGTTCTGGCTTTATTGCTGCCTATTGGCAGATGCCAACGAAATGCTCTTAACTAAACCCGGTTTACAAAAGGAACAACAGCGCCTGTGCAGGTTGGCACGAACGCAAGTTTTCTACAGACTGCGCTGCTACGCTTTTAACTAAGCGATGACCAAAGTTAGCATGGCGTGGTACCTAAAAAGCTGTATATATTAGAAATAAAGCTACTGCACGTGGCTTTCGGGGCGTTGTATATTAGTTTCTGCTACATGTAAATGCCTTTCTGAGCCATGTACGTGATCATTTGGGCCGTGTACACTGCCATTTGAGGTTTGCACACTGCCATTTGAGGTATGTACGTGATCATCTGAGAGATGTACGTGGCTTTCTGGGCTGTGTATATTAGTTTCCGCTACATGTAAATGGTCATCTGAGCTGTGTATATTATAATCTGCTACATGTAAATGCCTTTCCAAGCCTTGTATATTACAATCTGCTACATGTAAATCATCATCCGAGCGTTGTATATTACAATCTGCTACATGTAAATCGTTATCTGAGCGCTGTATATTACCATCTGCTACCTGTAAATCGTTATCCGAGCGCTGTATATGATCATGCAATACGTGTACATCCTCTTCCGAGCCGTGTTTATGATCATCCAGCGCATGTGAGTTGTTCTTAAGGCCGTGTAAATGGATTTGCAGGGAAGGTGCATATGCATCCAAAGCAGGTGGAATTGTTTTCAAGTTGCGTGCATTTGTATCAGCAAGTAGCTGGAACCGATTCAATAGATGCTGGTAGATGACCATTATGTGCAAGCGAACATCCAATTCGCTACAAGTGCAAGATGGTTAGTAGCAATGAAAGGATTAAAAGACAATAGCCTTGCCAGCAGCATCTTAATGGCCAAAAGCCACGAAAAAAGGAACTACCTATAAAAAAAAATCTTTTTTTTCTGTTGAATGCAACGAAATGCATTCTCGATCCCTCTTTACACAGAGCATGGACAATTTTGCTAGTGTTTGACTGTTTATGTGCCCTGGAAAACGATTTTTACCCTTGCTATAGCTGTTGGTGCCGCACCAATGCGTTGGTTATATTTTAGATAGACGTTTGTAGTTGTTGCTTTTATTATCCCATTATAAACACATAACCCAAGTATTTCATTCACTTCATAAACCCGATTCCCATGACGCAACGTCAAGCACTAAAACAGGCCATGTACCGCAGTACCGATTCTTATTTAGATGAACACCGCGAACTAATTACGCCCATTACCAAATTGCCAGCCTACCAAGGCCAGTTAAAAATCTACATCGGCGACCTTGATAGGGCGAGCGGTGTAAAAAGCAAGGTGACCAAGGGCGCTACCGTAACCAAGAACATGGTGCAGGAGGAACTCTGCCGGAAGACCTTTGATATGGCCAGTTTCTTATTGGCCTATGCAGACGACACCAAAAACGAAACGCTCAAAGCCGCTGTCAATTTCCCGTTTAGCGAACTGCTAAGCCTGCGTATGGAACCGCTGCTTACCAAGGCACAAACCATCTATACGCTTTGCCAGAAACACCAAGAAGCGTTGGCACCTTATCTTATTGAAGCCAACCAAATCGAAGACTTTGCCAGCCTTATCGATCATTACACACACGCCATGCCCGGTGCCCGGGTAGCCGCTTCTACCAAAACAACTTTTGTGGAAGAGCTGCGTAAGCTGGTAAAGCAATCAGACACGTTATTAAAGGACAAAATGGACCGCCTTGTTTTTAGCATGGCCACCAAACACCCCGACTTTGTAGCAGGCTACAAAATGGCCCGCAAAATAGTAAACAGTGGCGGCGGAAAAGCCAGCAAACAAGACCCTACCCTCCCACTCATCGATGCCCCCAAAGCATCCTAAATTCCACTGGTTGTTTTTTTGAAAAACCAGTAGCTCGGCACGAAAGTGTCGGGCTTTTGTGTTTTTGGGAATGTATGTTTTAAAAGGCGGATAAAATGGTGGGGGTGAATAGGAGTTCCGCATAGATTGGCTCAGCAAGGTAATGATTGGATTTGCGGAAGGTTGGCAACCCTTGCATCGGAACAATGATACTCCACTCTCATTAAAAACCAAAGGTCCTAAAACGTCTTCAATCTTTGCATTCAACAAGCAATGCTGCGCTTGTAAAGAAATCTACATATTTACCACAATACATTTATATTTGTTCCGGAGCCAATAGCTTGCTATCCAACCGTATTCTTTTTGAGAAACCCCTTGAAACAGCCTAAGAAATTTTTACAAACTAGATAATTGAACGAAACTTCATGCACATTGCATGTGTACTATTACAATTAGCAGCCAAAGCGCTGGTTGCATAAAGCATAGTATTATAAATCATCACAGTTTGGTTCCTTTTTATGTTGACCTCACTACGGAACATCCCTAAAAAAAATGACAGAATATCAATTAGTTTACCAATTATTTCCACGGTCTTTTGGCATCACTCATGAGATTGAAGCTGTGATTAAGTGTTTTCAAAAGAACTATGAACAAATCAAGTCGCCTACTTTCAATTTAAATAGTAATGATGTCCTAAAAATCCTTGAAGAAGACCTAAAAATGTTGGATTATAAAGTAGAGATAGGTAAAGCAAAAGACGACAAAATCAAAGTCCCCGTTCTTTTTAGTTTAAACAATCGAATAGATAAATATTTCAATGCAGATGCAGTAAGTTCGGATGGGAAAATCATAATAGAAGTTGAAGCTGGTAGGGCATATCGCAATAATCAGTTTTTGAAAGATATTTTTCAAGCCTGCATGATGCCTAAAGCGGAGTATTTAGTTATAGCGGTGAGAAATCACTATCATAACAGCGACGACTTTAAATCTATTTTCCAATTTCTTGAAACATTGTTTATCAGTGGCAGATTACAGTTGCCGTTAATGGGAATTGTTTTGGTAGGATATTGAAAAGCCTCATAGAGCAGAGATAAACCATAATATTTTAGTAACATATTAGTCTAAGCCTGTTGGTAGGGCCAAGATTTCAGCCAACACCTTGTAAGTGGAGTAACTGGATATGCAAATACCTACCTCGAAAAAATTAAAAAAAAATCATTTCGTCAAATAAATATTACTTAGATTGCACACGTATAGATTTTTTTACATCCTAACAACCTTTAAAACATGGACAATATCAAATCAAACGGTTTTGCCAAACTCTTCAAAAAAACCGGAACTATTTTGGGAATTGCATTAGCTGCGTTATCTATGGGCAAAGCAGATGCCACGTCGTTACAAACTCCATCTGAATCCAACGAAAATAACTCAATTGAGGCTGCAAAGTCTAATTTCAAGAAAAAGCCAGTTACCATATTGAGGCTAAACCCATCGAATGTCGAATCTAGTAAATTGATTGTAGCTCACGGTTCACATAGCTCGCACAGTTCACATAGCTCACACAGTTCGCATAGCTCGCATGCTTCTAGTTCATTTGTTGCGTAAATAATTTATGATACATATTAACCAAATCAAAGACGGAGAAATTCTTGTTTTTGCTAATACAGTATTGTTTTCAAAAGACGCAATTTTTAAGTGCTTATATTGGTACGGTGATAAATTTCACACCAATGTGTCTTTTGCAGATAGCGAAACATATTGCCTTTCTTTAAAGCCATTATCAAACGCTTCCATTAAACAGGATGAGATAAATTTATATCTACAGAAGTTAGAGCGAGATTTAATCGACTTTCAATTAAGAGACACCATTGTTAGGGAAACACATAATGTCAGAGATCTTTTAGTAGCTAAGGCATTTTCAAATGGCGAATTTGATGAAGATCCTATAGGCCTAATTTCTGACCCAGTGGGTTTTGTACCGCTTTAGCTTAATCGATAATATTTTGGATTCATTAATTTTTAATAGCATGGTGAACGATTACTTTTCATCTTTTTTTGCTTTTCACTGAAATGAGTATAATTGAAGCCAAGTCTGTAAAAAAGTCACGAAAGTTTTCCGAATTAGAGTTTTTCGACAATAATTCGGAACAATATTTCCTCCTTCCATTCAAATTTCACCGACTTAATACCAACAAAGAAGTCTTGGTAAATGAAGTAGGTGACTTACTTGTTTTACCCACTGGTACGGTCTCACGAATCGTAAATAGGCAAATTTCAAAAAGCCTAGATTTTGAACTGTACGGTGACTTATTAGCAAATTTCTTTATTGCTGAGACGCAGATTCCGCCACTAATTGATGTGTTGGCAACCCGGTATCGAACTAAAAAATCATTTTTAGATCGTTTTACTGCACTGCATATTTTTGTTGTTTCGCTCCGTTGTGAACATACTTGTCATTATTGCCAAGTATCAAGAGTAACACAGGATAAAGGCAAATTCGACATGTCTTGGGAGCATATTGATAAAGGAATTAATTTGATGATGCAATCTCCCAATGAATACATAACAATGGAATTCCAAGGGGGAGAGGCTCTACTTGCTTTTGAAAGCATTGTCTATGCTGTTACCAAGGTTAAGAATCTAGCCCCAAAGTTCAACAAAAAAATGAATTATGTTATCTGCACCAACCTTGCGGTAATGACAAAAGAGATTTTGGACTTTTGCAAAATTCATAATATCCTAATTTCCTCTTCGCTTGACGGCCCCGATTATGTGCACAATCAAAACAGACATAGGCCAGAAAAAAATAGTTATGAACTTACTATCCAAGGCATTGAATTAACTAGAGAGATACTCGGCAGAGATAGGGTTTCAGCGCTTATGACAACTACGAATCTTTCATTAGAGCACCCTATAGAAATTGTAGAGGAATATTACAGACAAGGATTCAGAAGTATTTTTCTACGTCCAATTTCTCCTTATGGTTTTGCCGTTCGCAACGAACGCAAAAACAAATATGAGACAGAAAAGTTTCTTAACTTTTATAAAACTGCCTTAAACCACATAATTCAATATAATCTTAATGGCGAGTATTTTTCGGAAGATTATGCAACTATTATTTTACGAAAAATACTTACACCATTCCCTGTTGGTTATGTTGACCTAAATTCTCCCACTGGCTCTATTACCAATGTAATTGTCTTTAATTATGATGGGGCAATATATGCCAGTGATGAAAGTCGAATGCTGGCAGAAATGAAAGATTACACATTCAAGCTTGGCCATCTTAATACACATACATATCAGGAAATATTCTATGGTGAGCAGGCCCAAAAAATTGTAGAATGTGGCATTAATGAAAGTTTACCCGGTTGTGCTGATTGTGCGTTCCAAACCTACTGTGGGGCCGACCCTATTCACAACCATGCAACTCAAGGTGACATGTTCGGTTACCGGCCTACTAGCACATTTTGCCAAAAGAACATGGAGATTATCCGTTACCTTATAGAATTGATGGATAGTGATAAAAGAATCGCAAAAATTTTCGAAAGTTGGGTTAAACCTAGACATTAATTATGATACTAAGAGTTAAGGGAAAAGCACATAATGTTGAAACTTTCGTTGTTGGAAAAGTCACACGGGATTATAATAGACTCGATAGTGATACTTTTTTTATAGCGGAAAATCTAACTCCGGAGTTTGCTTTCGATTCTGCTTGCGGAATACTCACCAACCTGGATTATCATAATTTAAACTCGTCACTACCGGCAGTTTTCAGCGTTTCCTCATTTGACCATTTAAACGAAGGGGATATTGTCTCTGTCAACAGTCTAGGCAACATAAGAACGCTTTACAGAGTAAATTCTTATCACAATATCATTTTTGCTACTGAGCGGTGTAATAGCAATTGTCTTATGTGCTCGCAGCCTCCAAAAGACAAAAACGATATACCAGAGTTGTATAAAATCAATCAAAAATTAATATCTCTAATACCAAAAGATTGTTTTGAATTATGCATCACCGGTGGTGAGCCTACATTAATGGGTGATTTATTTTTTCAACTATTAGAACAACTCAAAGAAGAACTTCCAAATACTGAGATTCATTTACTTACTAATGGACGCTCCTTCGCATGGCCGCAGATCGCCGAACGATTAGCGCAGATAGACTACAAACGTTTAATGCTAGGTGTACCAGTATATGCCGATTATTATCAAGTGCATGACTATATTGTGCAAGCAAAGGATGCCTTTTTTCAGACTATATCTGGTCTACACAATCTGGCAAGTTATAGCCAGCGTATTGAAATTAGAGTCGTTTTACATAAACAATCAATTCCTAGACTTACACGCTTAGCCAAATATATTTATAAAAATCTACCCTTCGCTGAGCATGTTACATTTATGGGTCTTGAATTCATAGGATACACCCCTCATAACATTGAAAAGCTTTGGGTAGATCCTGTAGAATATATGGAAGAGTTAGAAGAAGCAGTTGAGTTCCTGTCAGGTCAAGGGATAAGAGTATCCATTTATAATACCCAACTTTGCTTATTACCTCAAAACCTTTGGCAGTATGCTCGAAAGTCTATCTCCGATTGGAAAAATAGTTACCTACCAGAATGCAGTTCTTGCTCGAAATTAAATGCATGCGGCGGATTATTTACATGGAATCTTGATAAACACAGTAATTATATAAAAGCGTTTGCGGAAGAAATATCTATTGTTTAATACAAGCAAATCACTTCAGTTCAAGCAGATTATAGTGGCTCGATAATTTTTGAACAAAGGTAAAATTATTGTCTGCGAAAAACTGAGCCTTACTGTCATACCTTGTATCTTGTTCCTCATCTTTCATCACAAATATTCTTTTACTACGTTTCATCTCATTTATTTTTCTCTGCTCCGTCGGGCCAACTGAGTTTACATCTACAACAAACAGTTCTTTTGAACAAAATAATTTAAAGACAATCGGCCTGTCGGTTATAATTATATCATCGGCCTTCATTAAACTCAATGTCATTCGAACTGGTTCAATACGTTCTTTGAATTCGACATCACTCAAATCTTTTCGTAAAAAAACAATATTTACAACGTTAAAGATTACAGTGACAACAACGCATAAGGTCAAGAAATATTGATTCTTCAATATGCTATCAATAAACTTCCCAATTACTAAAAAAGAGAAAATACATATTATTGGTAAAAAATTGGTAAAATATCTTAATGTATCGATGACGTTTATGCTTTGATTGTTATTTACAAAATAATAGCTGCGATAATGAAATGAGTAGGTAAATAGGTACCCCGTAATGATTGCAATTAACACCAGCATAGAACTATTTATTCTTCTTATTGAAAGAAAAAGAGCAAAACAAAGCAAGAATCCAATTATGCTAAAAAAATTGACTTTAAATAAGGAGCTTACAAATACTGGAAATATTCTCAAAAGATACTGTATGCTAAAGGGTGATGCCTTTATATCCTTAAATTCATCTAGGAGTGTCCTATTGATATCCAAAAACAACGAGAAAGAAGCAATAAGAATTATTTGTGCAAAAACAACTGCAAGCGACTTTCTTATGCCTTTCCTATCTTGCTTATACATTGCCGCTACAAAATCAATCACTGGTATTGTCATCAACACTAAATTATCCCTCTTTATGAACACTGCCGCAGCTAATAATATGACATAAATAGTAACGCTTTTACGGTTTTTAAATGAAATAGCTTTTGATTTAAAATAGTAAAAAACAGCGGCCATCACAAAAACGGATGAAAAGGTTTCTGACAATCCACTTGTGTTATATATGGTGAGGAATGGAACTGTTATAAAAACCAATCCAAAGGCCCAAAGCCATCCTTTTTTAATTTCTAATAGAACTGCGGTCTTAAGTGCAAAAAATATTGTTATTAGCGAAAGGAAAGTATTTACATACATTACATTTCTAGCACTATAACCAATTAAATAGTTAATTACCGATAACAAAATTGGGAAAAAAATAAAATGTCCACTAATCGTTTCGGTTTTTTGCACGTCTAAAAAACTCCCAAACGTCCCGGTCTTCGTATAAAACGGGTCTAAACTAAAATCATATTTAATATTAATTGCTCTTGACACGGTTGAAAAAATATATGCATCCTCATACTCCAATCCCCAATATGGATAATAAATAAAAAGTATTCGTACAAAAAATGCTAAAAGTAATATACAAAAAATGACTTTATTACTAATGGTGTTTTCTTTCTTCAAGTTAACTTTGTTGAAATTCTCTCCGATTAATTCAAAAGGCATTGTCTTTATAATTATTTGCGGAAGATACGGCTAGTAATTCAAAATACCTCAATGGATTGCATTGCCGTAAAGAGCCTTTTTTCGCTTTATCAGCTTATTTATAAAGTCATTATTAATAGCTCATACAGACCATATTTACCAAAGAGGCTTCATGACATAATACATTAATCGAAGTGGTTCTCTAAGTAAATATATTTATTCGAGGTCACCCCAGCGTTGCGCTCTTATTAAAACTTCAATTGATATTTGCAAGTAAGGAACCGGAAATGGGACAAACAATAGTGTCATTGAAGAACTTAAAGATTAAAAGAAAAGTAGGCTTGACGCAAGTGATACTAGAGGGAAACTGTTGCATTAAATCTTATAACTCATCAAGAATATGAACATAAAAATGATTATAAGTCAAATTAATGAGAACTTTCGCTTATTTTGAGTAAGCAGGCTATTGTTTCCCCCGGTTGGTCCCAGCCTGTCACTCAAGTTCTTCTCATAAAAGGTTAGACTTGGTTCGAGCGTCCGCTGTTGAAGCATGTAAACTTTTAGAAGTAACGAACGAGAAAAATGTCTAGGATGCAGCGGACCCTGCAAGAAGCTAGGACCAAGCGGACGCTTGGACCACAAAACTGTGCTGCTTTCGGTAACTTTCACTCAAATGCAACCTTGAACCAAATTGTGTTAGTCTGGCCCCAAAATGCGATGATACCTATGAGCATAAGGCTATTTGCTCTACTGCATTCTTATTGTGTGTTTTACATGGATTAGGTAGGCGGCAATCATCTTTCGTTTATCAATAGGTAGTACATAAGTCCTTTAACAGACCACCAGATCAAGCAAGTAAGATGCTGGCACTGGTGGCTTGTACACGAGGGACTGCCCTAGATACCATAGCAAGATTTCTGCATATGATAGCGTTGCGACAGTTGTGAAGACGTTGGCTTGACGCAAGTGATACTCGAACGAAAGGGATTGCAGATATTTCTATAAACCATTAGAAATGAGTAAATAAAGAATAGACGCAAGTGGGTGATTGGCGCAGACTTTCGCCTATTTTGAGTTAGTAGCCATTTTATTTGACCATGCGTACAACTTTAATCATTATAATTTATTGCTTATCGACAGGTTGTGAAGACGTTGACAATAAAGTCTTAACAAGTGACAGAAACTTCTATGAAATTAAACAACAATATTCCCCTGACAAAACAAAATTGTTACTAACGTACGGAACAGATGAAGGCGCAACTGGGAAAGGCGAAGTAGGCACTGCGGTACTAAATCTTAGTGACACATTAAAAAAACATTCGTCCTTTTACAATGGCATGGAACGAATACAATGACTGCAAATGGTTAGATAATAACACAGTCGTCTTTTATTTGGACTATCTTGAAAAAATGCGGCAGAGCAAGTTTATAAAAAGTTATTATGACTCTCTGATAAACGGCATACATATAAAATATGACTATAAAGATTTAATTGACAATTCGTACAAAACTGACACTTTATTTAATCAACTTTCGCCAGACAAACAAAACAGACTTACTGTTTATCGATACGTAAAGACAACCTGACCAACAGTTTCTTAAATATATCTGTGACAAAAGCAAGTGACACAATACCCCGTTACGATAATTTTTTCATTTTAGACATAAAAGACGATTACATATATTATAGCAAATGGTCTGACAAACACAAATTGCTTTTATATACAACAAGTAGTTGTCAATACATCATTGAAATTACTTGGTACAAAACAGGATGGACATTCCAATTGAAATTAAAGTGAAAGACGAGGTGCAATCACCGTTTCGCTGGACAGACAAAAACGGCTACTAACACGGGTTTGGCGCAAGCGGGGCTGGACGTTAAGTGCTGAGCAATTAGTTATATATTTGGCTTTAGGCTAAAGGCTAGGCTGACGGAACACGGAATACCCCACCTGCAGCCAAGCCCAAAACCGTTAGCTGCCATTTACGGAGACAGTTCTAAATTCATACCTTCATTTAAATTAAAAAAAATGGATAACTTAAGCCCTCAGAAATCACCGTCCTTAGACGACCTATATCACATGGTGTCTTTTATATACAATGACAAGAACGTGGAACGTCCAATAAGCGTAACTTTTTCACATTTCGTCGAGGTTTGCGGAATGCTAACAATGCATGGCAAGAAAAAAAATAGAGAAGAAGTAAGTATGGAAAGTGCCTTGTGTAAGGCCTTAGGATGGTACTTTCCTTTAATGGCAAAACTAAAAGTAAAGAGTCTTCAAGAGCTATTATATAGAAAATATCCCAATGTTTGCCCCTATTGTAGAGTATCACCTCATGAGGAAGAAAAATGTAAACAAGCACTGGGAACAGCAGCCACAGTTAACCATCAAGAGTTACGGTTATTATATGAAAAGAACAAAGCAGAAATGCCCCATTCACTAACTGAATGGCAAAAAATGTTCAACCGGATTTACCCAAGAAGTTTGGAAAAGAAGCAATGGACAATTATGAGTTTATTGGAGGAACTTGGAGAATTCGCAGAAGCCTTAAGAATTTTTGATACTCACCCAAAATATGTTGCAGGAGAGGCAGCTGATATTTTTTCTTATCTTATGGGTATCGCTAATGAATATTCTCTTAAATTAATTACTGAAAAACAACCGCCTTTTGACTTTGAAAAAGAATTCATGAGTAGGTATCCAGGTCTTTGCCCGCAATGCGGGTATCAAGTTTGCGTTTGTCCAGTAATTCCAGAAGCAACTGTAGGGAGAATGGCAAAAGAACTTGATTTGTTTCCTCATGATGATATTTTCTCGCTTGATATGCGAGAAAATGAAAAAATAGGTTTAAAAGTTTCAAATAATATAATAGACAATTTCGGAGGAATAATCGAGTATGCAAAAAAGTTTCCATTCGATAGAGGTGACACTAATAGAGCGTTAGTTTCTATTTGCGTTAGACTCTCGTCAATGTTCACGGAAAAGAATCCTCAACTTTCTAATCAAATGAATGAAATCGCTTTAAGAATTTCTAACAATCATAAAAGAGCTGGTGTCAGAGTAGATGAAAAAGAGATTGAGGAAATAATTGGCGCTTTAGAAACGGTTCTTCCGGAGGTAAATGTATCAATGTTTGGAAAGGATAGTTCTTTAAGTAAAATGATGATTAAAGAATTACAAGCTCAAACATGCTGGATTGGGATTATAACGGCTTTGCCTAAAGAATTTGCAGCAATGCGAATCATGTTGGAAGATTGGTTTGAATACAATATTCCAAACGACACTAGTACATATGCCATTGGAAGAGTGCCATCAATTAGTGGTGAAGGTCATAATTTAGTCGCATTGGCTTTAATGAAACAATATGGTAATAATAATGCTGCGATAACTACATCCAATTTACAAAGGACTTTTCCCAATATTTCTGAAATATTAATGGTTGGCATCGCTGGTGGTATTCCTTATCCTGAACAACCTTCAGCTCATATTCGTTTAGCTGATATTGTAGTATCAAATACTAATGGAATAGTCCAGTATGATAACTTAAAAAAAGAAATTGACAAAATTACAATTAGAGATAACAGTCCAAAACCCTCAGCTTTTCTAACTAATGTTGTTAATCAATTAGAAGCAGACAGAATTCAAGGAAAATATCCTTGGGAGAAGTTTATACTTGAGCGAAGTCATCAGATTGAAAACGGAAACCGACCTCCTGATGAGGAAGATATACTTTACAAATATGACAATGCAAATCATGCTATAAAAATTGAGCATCCTAAAGATGATACAAGAAGTATACACAAATCGAAAATTAATTACGGAATTATTGGAGCAGCAAATATTTTACTGAAAGACCCTCATCTAAGAGATAAACTTAGACAGGATTGCAACGTAATTGCAGTAGAAATGGAAGGTTCAGGCGTTGCTGACAGTTCATGGTCAGCAGGCAATCATTATTTAATTATAAGAGGTATTGCAGATTATTCTGACCCAAAGAAAAATGATATATGGCAAGAACATGCAGCAGTGTGTGCTGCGGCGTATGCTCGTTGTATCTTAGAGCGAATACCACCTACTTTAAAAGCAAAAAACGGCAGCTAACAAAAGTATTGCTGCAAGTGGGGCTTGCCGTTTAAACTTGGGCTAATTGCATCGCTGTACATTGGTTCTGGCTTGACGAATAACTATTTGGCATTAGTTGGTATCTTCAATTTTTAATCATTATTCAGCAGCAGTTCCGGGCTGGACATTATAAAATATCCCGCCTGCAGCAATTCTCGGTCGTTAGCTGCAAGCATTATGCGACGCCAAAAATGTAAACGATTTAAATGAGATACCCAGAGACTTTGATTGACAAATTAGATAGAGTAAAAGAAATTCATAGCTCTTGGAAATGTTCCATTCCATTTGAAGATGTCGTAAAGTGGATTTTACAATTTGATTCAGAAGATTATGATTTGGCTATAAGAATTATTGAGCACATAAATTTTCTTAATTTTGGTGATATAAAAGGTGCCCTTTCAATTGCATATTCAAAACTTATTAGGAAGTCAATAGAAAAAGGAACAAGAATAACACATAAAAATACTTTATTCGCCGGTTTAGGTGATAATGGTAAAAGTGGCTCGATGATTAGTTACCATTTTAGAGTAATCAATGAGCTTTCAGAAGAAAATTTTAATGATAATGAAGATTTAATTGAAACGGGGGACATTGAAAATATTGTCCTAATTGATGACATCTTATCAACAGGATTTCAAGCAACAAAGGAAATTATTAAACTAACCGAAAAAGTCACACCGTTCGGCGTTAAGAATATTTTTTTACTGACAGTATGCGGTATGAAAAATGGAATTATAAAAGTTGAAGAGGAAACTAAAGCTTATACCTTTTCGGCTATTGAGTACTCAACAAAAGACACAGCCATAGATTTAGATGCTAAGTTTTACCACGGACTAAATTATCAAGAAAGAGAACGGTTAAAATCAAGGATGGAATATTATGGTAAAATTGCTTATCCAAAACAGTCATTTGGTTTTGGTCAAATCGGAGGTCTGATTGCATTTGATTTCAATACGCCTAATACAACATTGCCAATTATTTGGAGTGACTCAAATTCTTGGATACCGTTATTTAAAAGAGCAAGGAGAATTAATGGTATCAATGCTTATTATAAACAATTTGATAGACCCAAAAAAGACAAAGACACGTCTAAACCGAGCAGCCCAACTGAAATTTCAATCTATGTAGAAGGTAAAATTGAAGAAATATTTTTTGACTTATTAATTCAAGAAAAGAAATTTGATAAGCGAATAGGATTTGAGAAGGTAAATATTGTTGCACTTGGCGGGGCATTCATGTCAAAAAAATTACTAACACAATTGTCAAATGTAGACCAAGAACAGATTTTCGTTTTTGAAGATGACAAACATACAAACACAATTATTGGGAAAGAGCCTTACAATGATTTAAAGGTCATTTTAATGTCACCGAATATCATGAAATTCTTCAGAATTAAGGATATCATGAATAATGAAAAAGGTGATAAAGAACTAATCGAAATGACACAAGGAAAGGAGGTAACCGATGCACTTTATTTTGAATTGGAAATGTTTTTAATTAAGCGGAGTTCACCCTCACGTCGACAAAATATTTTGCAGGAATATATTGCTAAGTATTTCGATGAAGAGGTTTACGAAGACTTTGTATATTCCGGTGAAAGTGAGCCACCATTCCGGCCAAAGTGAGCCACCTGATAAATGGCGTACTTATAATGGAT
>Ga0247739_10000433_pt1 | contig 14948 bp, 9 predicted proteins | sample UWRJL058202B2_FD_180943 | JGI IMG/M metagenome (GOLD analysis project Ga0247739, IMG submission 180943) | Plant litter microbial communities from Arlington Agricultural Research Station in Wisconsin, United States - UWRJ-L058-202B-2 | ecosystem: Environmental > Terrestrial > Plant litter >...
TTATATCTATTTATATCACTTTGCGACTGACTGGCCATCTGCGATTGTACCAAGTCGATGGGCGCAGTATTGGCTATGTACACGGCCGTGATATCCACGTTAGCACTTGTTGGATCACCTGTCCAAGTGATAATACTTCCCTTTTGTATTTCGAACCGCCGTTTCAAAAAGTTGAAACTTAAATTGTACGAACCGCCCTGCACTTCATAGTTGCCGGTAAGGCTAATTTTACCACTTCGATCCATAGCAGCGGCCAAATCCGCCTTTCCCCTAATGGCCAAGGCGTCACCACTTCTTTCGTCAATTACCATTGTAAACTGGGCGGCAGTATCGGTTTCAATATTGGCCTGCAAATCGATTCCTTTCAACTCACTTTGATTAAGGGCAGAATCCATAGCGGCATAAGCAGCCGTATCTTTTGGAGCGCTATAATCGATAAATCGAACAACCCCATCCCTACTCATTATTTCGGGATCTTCAGAAGGCAACACCACAACAAAATTGGTTTCTTTATTCACCTTTAAACTGCCTTTTACGGTAGGCGCACCTACCGTACCACGGATGCTTACGTCTGCATCCATATTCAATTTTCCGTAAAACATCTTTCCGGGTTGTTTGGCGGAATTGACTGCCCTAAAATTCTTGGCAGAGAAATCCATATCAAACCTGAAATCTTCGAAATTATTGGTGTAAATATTTCCATCTATAACGGCCTTATTGCCCGAGGAATCCACCAGTGTAAAATTATCAAAGATGATATCACGGGTGGCGACAGTAATAGCTTCGTTCGAGAGAAAGAAACGTTCTCCCAACATGGTAGGCGTTATATATGCTTTTTCAAAACGTACATCTCCAATCACATTCGGCCTATCCAAAGTTCCTTTTACGGCAATGCTTCCCTTCATGGCACCGCTGGCATCTTGCAATTGACCTGCGCTAAATTTCTTGATGGAAGCTAGATTTAAATTATTGATATCTAATTTAAGATCCATCTTTCCTTCTCCAGTATAGTATTTGCCATTCAGTTGCACATCGTTTCCGTTGCCTTCCAACTTTACACTGGCGTTATAAGCATTGGCAGTTTGATTATCTACCTTAACTAATATATTTCCTAAAGTATCAGCTTTATAACTAAGGTCTTTAATGGTAAGGTCTGATGTAAAAACGGGAGACACCATTACATCCTTCACTTGTGCGCTACCATTGATTACACCGCCTACCAACAAATCTTTTTGACCTGCAAAAGAGGTTAATGTACTGATGCTAAAATTATCGAATTTAACATCGATTGGCGATGTGGGAGAAGGGGTAGTGCTATTGATACTGAGCGATTGGTTTTGATTGCTGATGGTAAAATTGTTGACCACCACACCGGCCGCATCATACTGGATGTAATTGTTTGTACCGGCGGCCCAAGGTTGATAATCCAGCAATAGCTCTGGTTTCAAACTCAACTTTACACCATTTGGTATTTGGTTGGCCATAGCCCCAAGTTGAAACCTTGACTTCCCTGCGGCATCTTTTACATCTATGTTTGTGTTGAGTACGTTATTAGCAAGGTCTCCGCTTACAGAAGTGCGGTTCACGGCAAAAGATGGACTTCCCGCTTTGTTTATGGTCAATGCATAATCTAGTTTTCCAGCATTGGTGTTTGCGGTCAATGTAAGGCTATCTATCTTTTGATCTCCAAACACAATTTTTGGTGCCCTGAAAATAACATCCATATCATTTTGTGAACTATTATAACTCATATCCAATCGCATGGTATCACTGCCTTTTAATTGAGGGGCAAATTGATAGAGCATTTCCGAAGGGATAATTTTTGCGTATAAAGTCCAGTTTTGCGGCGCTATGGTAGTGTCTTTAAATCCCGGTATCGTATAATATTGGTTGATGGTTTTTTGCAATGCCGTCCCTATTTCCGTTAGGCGATATTGCCCATCTAATTGTAGTTCGGCAAGCTGAGATTGCAGCTTTATCTTTCTATTTACGCCGTTCGCTTCAGCAGCCAATGTAATACTATCGGCCCTGTACATTCTTCCTGAATCTATAAATACCAAATTGTTGATAGAAACCGTACCGATCAATGAATCAGGATTGGTTACCGGAAAATCAGCTACCACATCGCCATTCAAGGTATAATCGCCTGGAATAATCTTCAAAGCTTTTAAGTTGAGCGTATCTATTTTAAGATTCATTTTTACAGCAGGAAACTTTTTGGTAAGGTCTGCAGATGAAACGAGGTTGAAACCGATGTTGCGATCATGCATTTTTGCATTAGCCGTAGCTTGCCCTTTCTTGATGGTCGCATCCATATCAAGATTCGTATAATTATATCCTTTTATATAGGCAGATGCAATTTGACCGCTAACCACAGCATTGGCCTTCTTCATATCGAAGCCGCTTCCTTTAGCTTTAAGTTTCATATTTATTTTGCCCAATACGGTATCTTGTTTTAGAAGATAACCCGCATCCACGTTCTGTAAGCTGGTAGCAATATCATACGTTTGGTTATTGGTGTTAACGGAACCGCTTAAGTCAATATTGCCCTTGTTAGTACGCAAGTGCATGATTGTATTTAATTTACTGGTAGTTCCTTTTAACAAACCGTTGATAGCAATCGTTTCTGGAATCCGCACGTTTTCCGGCACCGAGCCTTTTGGAATGAACTTGAGCAGGTCGGCCTTTGTAGTATTGAAATGAGCAATATTTAAATCAAAATATGTTTTATTAGGATCTGGCAAACCTTTAATCGTTCCAGAAATGCCCAATGAGGTATTTCCAATGCCGCTCAATTGTAGCGATGGTATTTGTAAATCTTTTAAATATCCTTTTACATTACCATTGATTTTAAAAACGGCCATTTCATTGCCTTTTAAACCAGGCGTTTGAGCCATAGTAGGCATCAATGTAAGTATGTCTTTTACACTGATGGAAGCTTGGTTCAAGGAAGCATTCAGCAATATTTCCCCAGGATTGGTAGCCATGGTTTCTGCTGATGGATATTGCAAGGTGATATTGTCCCGAATGGTAGTGCCTGGGGTTTTAAGCAATAAATTTTTAAGATATGCTTGCTTTTCGCCATAATAAAAATCGGTGTGTAATTCTTGAAGATCCAATCCGCCTTTTTCCATGAAAGACAATTGGGCTAGGTTACCCATATATTCCGTTGGTGTTACAGAAAGGTTGTTGGCATCTACAGTTAACCCTTTTATGTGCATGTGGCCAGGGTCAAAACCTTTGTCTATTGCGGGTTTATTGTCATCATCATACTGAAATTCATCATTATTGAAAACCAGTTTTCCAAGTTCTACTTTCCAAGGGTTATTTGCTTGCGCAATGGCTTGTTTCTGTATTTCCTCAGCCTCTGCTTTAGCCAATTCAGACTTACCCATTTTTAATTTGATCCGGGTTGAATCTAGCTGCACCTTGTTCAGTTGCACCAATAACGTTTGTAAGTTGATATTTTTTATATCTGCACTCAATGCACCCAAATCTAAATTGGCAGCCAATGCCGACACACTATTGTCGTAGTCGAATTTTATATCTTTTAAATCGATGGTGCCTAATTTAAGATCTAGCTGAAAAGGCTCATTGCTTTGTTGCTCGATAGCAGCCATTGGTTTAGGCTCCATCAATGGTTTGTATTGCTTAACCGTTGCCCTTATGCCGCTTAATGAAATCTTAGGGAGATTATATATTGATTTTGTAGGGTCAAATGTTTTGAATCCTGTTTCGAAATTACCAAGGCGTATATCGGCATCGTTTCCGGTTTGATCATCTTTGAAACGGGCATGGATATTATTCAATACAATTTTTTCGACCTTAAATTGCATACTGCTTGCCGATGTATCCGTCGGCTCCGTGCTAGGCGGACTTACAAAAGCTTTTACAATATAATCGTAATTAAATAAGGTATCCTTTCCAAGTCTGTAAATGTTGGCATTGATTCCATCCAGCTCTACATAGTTGATTTCAACTTTGCTATTAATTAGTTTAAGCAAAGCAATATCTACCTGCAATTTGTTTGCAGATAAAAGCGTGTCTTTTTTTTGATCTTCGAAATAAACACCTTCAAGTACCAGTCGTTTTGGGAAACTTAGCGATAGCTTATCGATTTTAACTTTGGTGCCTATTTTCTTTTCTAAATATGCTACTACTTTATTCTTAGCAAAATTTTGTACAGCAGGAATTTGTATTAGTATATAAACTAATAAAATCAATATTAAAATACTGGCGATTATCCATGCCAGTACCTTTCCTGTTTTTCGTAATATTTTTTTTGCAGTCAATGTGGTTTCTCTTATTGGTCATCAAGTGTTTTACCGGAAATGGCTCGAATGGAAAACTAAGCTTAAATCCGATAGCCCAAATTGCAAGCATCGTACCATTTTGAAAAAACAAGACTAACCAATAATAAACAACGTTGTTATTAAAACCTAACAGTGTTTGGGGAAAAAATTACACAAATGGTGGACAAGGGTGTTTTGCTTTAAAAACATTGATAACTATGACGTAATACGTGCCAGTTATTCTGCAAATACGAGTGGTTGAGTAACTGCGGATTGCTTGGGAGCTGGTAATAAATGTAAAACAAACCCAACCACTACCAGGCAAATTATTTCGGCAATAATGCCATAGTGAAAGGCATGCGTAAATGAATGGTTTGGAGCGTGCCCGTTTGCAAAGAAAAAGAAAATGCCGCCGATAATACTTACTCCTAACGCTGAGGCCGTTTGTTGAAAAGTGCTGTACACGCCAGCCGCAGCACCTGCGTGGTGCACAGGCATGCTTTTGAGCGCCATGTTCAAAAGGGAAGGCATAACCATTCCGCCACCGAAACCGTACATAATTAAGACTGCTACTATCTGTGCACGTGATAAGTCGCTATTAAAAAATCGGTATTGCAAAAGAAGACAAGCAATCATAAGCAAAACGCCCCACTGCAACACTACTTTGCCATACCGAATTACATACCGAACGGATAAAAGCGACGACAGCGTAAAACCAGCACCAAAAAACACAAATATAAGCCCTGCCTGATATGGCTTGATACCCAACCCTTCTTGAAAAAAAACCGTGCTAATCAATAAATACGATGAGTGCACCATAAAGAAAAACAACACTGCTAAAAGACCAAGATTGAAATCCTTATATTTAAAAAGTTCCATGTGTATCAGCGGGTTTCCGCCTTTTTTAAATTTGCTTTTTTGATGGGTGATAAAGTACCAGAATACCCCGAACGAACCAGCAATAGCAAGAATGCTCCAAAGTGGCCAGCCTGCTTCCCGCCCTTGTATCAACGGATAAATCAAACACACCAAAGCAGTGGTTAAAATGCCTACGCCGGCATAGTCGAACTTTTGAGAAGTATTGATAACGGTTTCCTTTAAATACCGTTTTGCCATATATAAAGAAAGAATACCAATGGGCAGATTGATAAAAAAGATAAACCGCCACCCTTCAATAGCTCCTGATAAACTTGAGAAATACCCGCCCATAAACTGCCCGATAACTGAAGCTAAGCCAAGCGTGATACCGAAGAAGCCGATGGCCTTGGTACGTTTTTCGGGCTCGGGAAAGAGCACTTGAATATAGGTGATGGTTTGCGGAACCATAAACGCAGCGCTGATGCCTTGTAAAAAACGAGCCACGTTGAGCACATTTGCACTTTGCGCTAACCCACATATACAAGAGATGAACGTAAACAAAAGCATGCCCCAGATAAAGACTTTTTTTCGCCCAAATGCATCGCCGGCCCTACCGCCAGTAATAAGGAACGCCGCATAGCCCAGCAAGTAACCCGCTATTACCAACTGTATTTGTCCATCGGTAGCATGTACTCCCTTTTGAATGGAGGGTATGGCGATGTTAATAATAAATACATCGATCACCGATAGAAAAGGGGCCGTCAATAATATGGCCAAGGCAATCCATCTGTTGTTTGTTGTAGACATAATTTTAATATTGCATGCTTTCAAAAAAGCATATTGTAAACCAAATTAAATGAACCGAATAGACCAAATAGTCTATTCCTAACCAAAAAAAATTTACTTTAACCTGTACGTTTCTATTTCTGTTTTTAACATGCTCAACATTGTATTCATGTGCTTATTGCTTTCCGTTACCCTGCTTATCATCATACCGCCTTCTATCAATGTAAACATTTTTAATGCAAATTCGTCTGCATCAAAATCACTTGAGAATTCTTTGTCTTTTATACCTTGCTTAATAACAAGGGAGAATGTCTTGATAGATTCTTGAATCACGTTTTTCACCTTTTGTTTGATGATTGGGTTTGTATCGTCCGACTCCACCCCAAAATTTAAAATAGGGCATCCGCCATTCACTAGTGGCGTATTGGGTGTTCGGTATAAGTCAAGTACCGCTATCAACTTGTCGTGGGCCGATGATGCATTGTTAATAGCTGCGTTCGTACGGTTCCTGATTTTGTCCAACAGATAATCAACCATGGCAAACGATAACGCCTCCTTGTTTTCAAAATGTCCATACAAACATCCTTTGGCCACTTTGGTCACTTTCAAAACATCATCAATAGAAGTACCAGCAATGCCTTTTTGGTTGAAAAGCGTTGCAGCCTGCTCTATGATAAATTGTCTTGTTTTCTCCGCCTTGCCCATGATAGATAATATTCGAAAACGCAAAAATAGACTATTTGGTCTAAAATGAAAACCTTTTGTTTTCGTAAAGCAAAAACGTCTACTATAAAAAATTTACAGCTGCCCAATTGCTTATAACTAAGTTTATAGTTACATTTGCAAAAAGAGATATCCTATCAAAACGATTGTTTCAATATTCTTGCTTTTCCTCATTCAAAGCATAGCCGCCCAAACTATAACGGGAGTGGTGGTGGCATCGAACGGGAAGCCATTAGCCGGTGCCAGCGTTTTTATCAATAATTCATCCAAGGGCACGGTTACCGCATCGGATGGAACATTTGAACTGGCATTTTCTTCCAGCAGCAGCTTCGAAATAATTGTAAGTTTCGTTGGCTATAAAACTTTGACCTTCAAAATTACACCGCCAGATGTTCCAAAGCATGTTCGTTTTGAGTTAGATGAACAAGATGCAGCAGCCCAAGATGTGGTAGTAGAACCCATTGTAAAAGATGGTTGGCAAAGATGGGGCAAGCTCTTTACGGAAACCTTTATCGGCAAATCGGATCTGGCACTCCGCTGTAATTTCAAGAATCCATATGCATTAAAATTTAGATACAACAAGAATACAAGAGTTTTAAAAGTAACTGCCGATGAACCTCTCATTGTGGTAAATCATGGCTTGGGTTATTCCATTAGTTTCCAATTGGAAGAGTATGAGTTTTATTTTAACGATGGACTTACATTGTATATCGGGCATCAATATTTTACACCTCTAAAAGGTAGGAACAAACGAAAGGAGGATAAGTTGGTGAAGGCAAGGCTGGAAGCTTACAACGGATCAATGGCGCATTTTGTACGAAGCGTATACGCACACAAAACTTTAGAAGAAGGCTTTGAGATACGCCGATTGAAAAAAATTAAAAGAGTAGACAGCAGCGCATTAAAAGGAATGGCCAATGCAAAATTTATTTCGATTAATGGCAAAGAAATGCGGCCTATAACAATGAAACCGACCATAAAAGAATTTGATATATTGGATAAAAATATATTACCAGATAGTGGATTTGTAAAAATCGATAGTATTACCCACAATCCCTTTTTATGGTTTGATGATTACCTACAGGTGGTATATAATGCAGCGTTGGAAAGACCAGAATATGTGGAAGATATTTATCCACGGCGGGGAAGGATGCACCCTACTTCACTCATTTGGCTAGTAAATAAAAGACCCATCCAACTCGAAGCCAGCGGCCTTTATTTCGACCCGCTCGACCTTTATACCAGTGGCTATTGGGGTTGGCAAAAACTGGCTGAAACCTTGCCAACGGATTACGAACCGGGTGATTAAACTTGTACATTTCTATTTGTTGAAACCCGCTTTTTTCGATACTTTTCAGGATGTTTAAAACATGCTGGTTTTCTATATGTATCGCACTTTTCTTGGTTTCCTGTTCCTCAAGCAAACGGACAGCCCAAAAAGAAAAAGATATACAAACACTATTGGCTGATAGCGCCTTACTCAACGCACATGTAGGCATCTGTATATATGATGCTTCGCAAAAAACATACTTGCACACCTATCAGGCAGACAAGTATTTTGTACCTGCAAGCAATGCCAAGCTGTTTACTTGCTATGCAGCCATGAAGTACCTGGGAGATAGTTTGGTGGGATTGAGATACCAAGATTTTTCTGATACAGCCATCAACATCTACCCAACTGGCGACCCAACCTTTATGCATCCGGATTTTTCTAAGCAGCCGGTGCTGGATTTTTTAAAAACAGAAAACAAAAGCATATACATTGGTTATAATACTTGGAAAAGTGAGGCATTGGGCAAAGGGTGGTCGTGGGATGATTACAATGATGACTATATGGTTGAACGAAGTCCCATGCCGATATATGGAAATGTAATTAATATAAAAGCAAAAGATTTGGCGCATCGCTTGAGCGAAAACAGCACTTACCGTTATGTCATTTTACCAAAATGGTCTGTTGTGCCCTCATATTTCCAAACTTTTTTGGATACAGCATTTGTACTCCCAAGCCAAATATTAGCCCAAATCAAGATGCGTGATTCCTCGACACAGTTAACAGCCTTATCAAAATTTAATATCCAACGAAGCAGACTCAATAACAATTTATCAATCACATTTAGCAATGAAAAGTTTTCCCAAACCACAATTCCCTTTTTTACCGGTGTAAAGGGAACAGTGGTAGACATCTTACAAAAAGATTTTGGAATTAAAAATATAAGGATGGCGCACTTGTACGGCAATGATTTGTATGGTAGTATTCCAGCGCATTTGTTGATTCACACCATTCATTCGCAGCCGACAGATTCATTACTAAAAATTGCCATGCATCGCAGCGACAACTTTTTTGCTGAACAGGCGTTGCTGATGGTAAGTAACGAGCAACTCGGTTATATGAATGATGCTGCCATCATCGATACATTATTAAAAACTGACCTGAAAGATTTGCCACAACCTCCTGTGTGGGTAGACGGGAGCGGCTTGAGCAGGTACAACATTTTTACCCCGGAAGACTTTGTAAAAGTGTTGGAAAAAATGAAGGATGAATTCGGAATGGAGCGTATGAAAGTAATATTGGCCACGGGCGGCGAAGGCACCATTAGCAGTTACTACAAAAACCTGAGCGGGCAAATTTTTGCAAAAACAGGAACCTTATCCGGGCATGTAGCGTTAAGCGGCTACCTATTTACCAAAAAGAAAAAATTACTGATTTTTTCAATATTGGTAAACAATCATAATACCTCAGCAACCAAAGTGAGAAAAGCGGTGGAGCGGTTTGTGATGACTTTGTGGGAAAAGGAATGAGGCGGTATGCTACAATAAACATTACCAAATATTAATGTGCGCAAGGTTTACATTAGTTATTAGCTGGGATGGCAGTTTGGCTACGCCAAAGCCGCATTAGGGATTGAAGGAAAAAGCTCCCTAAAATCGGGACTGCCTGTACGAGTGCCCAAAACTCTTTCCTGTTTTAACCCTTGTATTGCAACAATAACTGGAAGCACTTTCATTGAAAATACAAATTAATAATACGAATGTCACTATTATCCGAAGAAGAATTGGTATGGTCTCCCGTTGTGGCCAACTGCTCCATGAACCGGGAGCGAAAAGCCAGCGGCATCAATAGTTATGAACAAGAATTTAAGTTCAACCCAGCAGTGCTATTGGAGTCTAGCATTCATGCATACGGCCATTCATCATGGTTAGATTTATGCTGTGGCAAAGGAAACGCATTGACACAGATAGCCTCTCATTTTACCAATAAAAGGTTGCAAGATAAAATAGAATTGAAGGGAATCGATTTGCTCGACACTTTTGATCACCATATAGGTGTTTCATTCGAAACCATTTCTCTTAGGGATTGGATACCTGACCGAGCTTATGATTTAATCACTTGCGCACACGGCCTTCATTATATTGGCGACAAATTAAAGATTATTGAGAAGGCCCTTTCAAGCCTTACTCCTAGTGGACTTTTTATTGCAAATATGGATATAAATAATATTCATATTTCTAACGAAAATAGAAATGGAACATTGAAAAACGTTTTCAGAAAGCTTGGGATTGAATATAATGTACGAACGAAAATTTTGAAACATACCGGCTTTGGCAATATTGCTTTTCCTTTTAAATACTTGGGAGCAGATGATACCACTGGTCCCAATTATACTGGCCAGCCAGCGGTTACTTCTTATTATGAACCAAAATAAAGTATATAATAAGCTTTGCTATTTCCCGAACATCCTGGCCAATTGTTCATTATTATAACCTATATATGTTGGGTTTCCGCCAGGTGTTACATTAGGCGTTGTGCACAGTACCAATTGCTCCAATAGCGAACGCATTTCTCTTTCTGCTAAAGATTTCCCGGGCTTGATACTTTGCTGCCAAGCCATGCTCCGAATCAATTTTTCTCGCTTGCTAAAACGTACCTCGCTGCTAAAATGTTTGTACTGTTCCAATAGCAGTTCCATAATTCGTTTTTCGTTGCCATCGGGCACATCGGCTGGCGTGCCCTGTATCACGAAAGTATTGCTGCCAAATGGTTCAATCAGATAACCTAATATATGAAGATCGGGCAATAACTCCGTTAACATGACCGTATCTACTGGGCTCAGTTCAATGGTGCTAGGAAACAGACTTCTTTGTGTGGCCATCGCTTTGCCGTTCATGGCCTGCTGAAAAGCCTCGTACAATACCCGTTCGTGTGCTGCCTGCTGGTGTATGAGGAAAAAACCGGTGGTACCCGTAGCTACGATGTAAGTGTTATGCAGTTGAAACAAGGGTGCGTCTGGCAAAATGGCAAACCTTTGCTCCCTGCTTACCGGCCGATGTTCATGCTCAAAATCTGTATAAACTGCCTTTTCATTGTTGGCAAAAAACGATTCTTTCAATTTGGCGAGTTCCGATTGCCAAGGCTGATTAGGTTTGCCCACGGTATCTTCTTCCCCACCCGCTTGTGAGCGCCCAATGGCTTCCCGTATATCTTTATCCTGTTGCTTAATGTCTTTCCACGATTGCAGATTGCTCGGTTCTATTTTATGGGCTTGATTCTTTTGTGTAAAAGTGTTGTAGAGCGAAGAAGAAGTAATCCGTTGTCGGCTGTCCTGCGATATCGGTTTACTTACGGCCTCAAGGTTTTGGATGTTGGCATCCAATGTAAAATCCAACGATGGCGCTACGCTAAATTGAGCCAATGCATGCTTAACGGCCGCCTGCACAAAGGCATATACTATTTTTTCATCTTCAAACTTTATTTCTTGTTTGGTTGGATGTACGTTGATGTCTACCTGCGCTGGATCCAAATCAATAAACAAAACATACATGGGAAAACTATCCTTGCCAATCATTTGGTCGAAGGCCGTCATCACTGCATGATTGAGGTAAGCACTTTTTATAAAGCGGTTGTTAACAAAAAAATACTGATCACCACGGGTCTTTTTGGCTGTTTCTGGTTTTCCCACAAATCCACGGATGGTCAGGTAATCGGTATCTTCTTGTATGGGCACCAAACGAGCTAAATAATTGTTGCCCAATATTTGTACAATGCGTTGTTTCAAACTTCCTTTTTCAAGAAAAAAGACTTGCTGGCCATTGCTATTTAGCGAAAAATGTACGTCTGGAAAAGCCATTGCCACCCGAATAAATTCATCTACAATGTGGCGGAGTTCGTTGGTATTGCTCTTTAAAAAATTTCGCCTAGCGGGCACATTGAAAAACAGGTTCTTCATGCAGATGCTGGTTCCCTTGGCAGCCGCTATGGGTTCTTGTTTAAGTACCGTGCTGTTTTCTATTTCTATCAAAACACCCAATTCTTCATCTGCCTTTTTGGTTTTTAGTTCCACTTGGGCCACGGCCGCGATGGATGCCAATGCTTCTCCACGAAACCCCATGGTGCGGATACTAAAAAGGTCGTCAATACTCCTGATTTTGGAAGTTGCATGCCGCTCAAATGCCATTCGGGCATCGGTTATGCTCATTCCTTTCCCGTTATCTATCACTTGTATCAGCGCCTTGCCTGCATCGTTCACAATCAGCTTTATCTCGGTGGCGCCAGCATCCACGGCATTTTCTAGCAACTCCTTTACCGCACTGGCAGGGCGTTGTATCACTTCGCCAGCTGCTATCTGGTTAGCGATGTTATCGGGCAATAATTGTATTTCATCCATAAGTAACTCCTAATCGACTATTTGTATGTTTAAAAACATTGGTAGGTTACAAATAGCATTGTCTCACCTGTCAATATTCCTCGTTCGGCCTATGTTTGGCCAAAGGGGTGCAAGATAATTCCAAAGCACAGCATTTGCGCAGTAGCAGCTTACAAAATATAGTTTGTTGCACTGATTTTGGAAATCTCTAAAAGCTTTACAAACGGATTGGAAAACTTTAAAGAAGTGCGATTACAATTGCTGTATTTCTTTTAGGATTACGTTTTTTCCAACAGATAATTGATAATCTACCCCAACTTTCAAGGCATAATTTTCTGTATCGTGGCTTACAGGAAAACCAAAGCAGATAGGATAGTCGAATTGTTTTACTCGATCGTGTATTACTTCATCCATGGTTTGTCCAAATGGCAAGGTGGTATCTTTCATATCACTAAATCGACCAATAATTAGGCCGTTCAATTTATCCAATTTACCACTCCGCTCCAACTGTAATAGCATGCGGTCGATGTTGTATATGTATTCTCCAATATCTTCAATAAACAATATTTTGCCTTTGGTGTCAATGTCAGAAGGCGTTCCTATTTGATGGGCGAGTAAAGAGAGATTTCCACCAACCAATTCTCCCGTTGCTTCGCCTTTTTTGTTAAATAGATGACTGACCGCTTTGTACGTGGCCAATTCGCCAGCCAAGGCATGTTTAAGCGATTTTACATAAGGATTTTTGAACCCTTCATCATTAAAGGCAGCGGCCATGGGCGAATGAAGAGAGGCCGTTTTTAACTTGGTAAACAGGAAAGAGTGCAGCACGGTAATGTCGCTAAAACCGATGATCCATTTAGGACTCTTTTTGAAATGCTTCCAATCGAGCTGGTCAACAATCCTGCTTGTTCCATATCCGCCCCTTCCGCAAAGCACAGCTTTTACAGTTGTATCATCGAGCATAGATTGCAGGTCGTCCAGCCTTTCCTTATCCGTTCCTGCGAAGTAATTGGTACCATTCCCTAGGGTTTTCCCCACTTTTACCTTATAGCCCCATAGCTGCAAAACCTTTATACAAGTAGCTGCTTTTTCGGCTGGCATATAGCCCGCAGGACAAACAATGCCAATCGTGTCACCTTTGGATAAGTAGGGAGGAATGAAGGCCATAAAACGTATTTTTGGATGAAATAATTTATACAGTATCTGCTCGATTGTTCAAAATAGCCCCAGTTGCTATTAGCCATTGGGCAATACCGTAAGTCATTATAATAATGACTCCTGCCAATGGAAATGACGTATAAAATTTATTGATGGCCAAAGCGGAATCGCTGATAACAAAAGCAGTGGCCCCAATAACAAAAAACCAAGTGCTTATTTTGGAAACTGCACCAATAAGCGCAATGGCGCCTGTCAGCATGGATACAAGTACCAACGCATAAACCATTACTGCACTGCGCAAGGCACCCAAGGTTGGGTAAAGCAGCCATACTAATCCAGCCGCATAAACCAAGGTAAATATCAACCAGCCTTTGTACTTGCGCCAAGCTATTGCCAGCGAAGCGCCAGATCTATAATAGTAAATGATATAAGATACATGGGCCAGCAAAAACGAAATGAGGCCAAACATAAAGAACGTTGCGTTCCTTTTTTCATACAACAAAAAGAGGTCGCCGGCCCAGCTGAAAAGGAGTCCGATAATAATCAATGGCCATGGCGTGTCGGCCATATCCTTTCGGTGTTGCCAGATGCCCCATATTAATAAAGGCATCAAAAGTGGTTTGCAAAAAACAATTAAAAAGGGAATATCACCTAACAGTCCAATTACATCGCCTAACAACATAAGGGCATAAAGCAATATCCAAGCTTTTTTCATAATGTGGCCATGGGAGAATGATATAACAGTAAACAATCAACCAATATCGGCAACTAAAAGCAGTTGTGCCTCTACCCTTATCGACTGGAACTATTGTGCTGGAACAATCTTCGGCAATTTCCCGGTAATCTGTTTTAGTTTAAGCGCATCAATAGCTGCAGTAGAAGTATCGGTAATAGGTATATAAATGCGGAAGTTTGCAGGCCCAGCCGAATCTACTTGCGCATTGTGTCCGAAACCTTTCAATTTAGTAGCTCTCGCTTCCGCTGCAAACCTGGTAGGTTTAGTGTCCAATATAGCTTTAAAACCTGCTGATGCAGTTACTTGTGGCTTAACGGATACCGGCAAAGTATCAACCGGTTTAATAATTACTTTATTAGTAGAATCTTCATTAGCCGTTTTAGATGCAGAATTATGCATAAACATCGTGACCAAATAGTAGATACCCCAACCTACCAACACTAATGCGAGAACGAGCAAGGAGATGCCCACCGCTTTTTTATTGATCGGTTTGGGTTTCGGTTTATTGTCCGTCTTAGGCACTATCGGTTGAGATTCCCTGATTTTCAGTGGCTTATGGGGCGTTGCACTCGCTTCGCTCACAGGTACGTAATAGCCGGGTGTAAAAGCAAGTGTTCCATTATCCTGTTTGTCAATAGCGCCAATGCCTTCTACCACAAAAGATTTACCAATATTGATAAACTGTTTGCTCAGCATAAAATAGCTTTCTACATCAGCAAAAGCAAGCGGCTTTATTTTACCAGTTTGGGCTGA
>Ga0247739_10000434_pt1 | contig 14944 bp, 7 predicted proteins | sample UWRJL058202B2_FD_180943 | JGI IMG/M metagenome (GOLD analysis project Ga0247739, IMG submission 180943) | Plant litter microbial communities from Arlington Agricultural Research Station in Wisconsin, United States - UWRJ-L058-202B-2 | ecosystem: Environmental > Terrestrial > Plant litter >...
CGCTCCTGCCCAGTGCGGGTAAGCATCCACAGCGGCCTGGTCTTTGAAAACACCCAATGATTCATAATAAAGATCTGCATCAACATTGGCAGGATTGGAAGGAATCGGTTTTCCGGTAGACTGTTGGTATTCCGGCCGGCCGGGAGATTCATCCCAGTAAGTAATTTTATTTCTGGAATAACTGCTGTTCACAGAAACGCTATACCTGAATTTTTTAATCTGGTCTCTGTATCCGACAGCAAATTCGTAGCCTTTGTTTGTCACTTTTCCTATGTTTTCACGCGGAAGTGTTAAACCCGTTGAAGAAGGAACAGAGGCATTTCTTTGCCATAATATCTGCGAACGGCGGTTATTAAAATAATCAAATTCAACCGAAAGTTTGTTATTGAAAAGTGATGCTTCGAATCCGATATTAGCCTGATTAGCAATTTCCCAGGTCACATTACGGTTAGGGATCCGGGATTCTCTCAAAAGTTTATTTTCCTGATCAGTTCCAAAAATGTAAGAATAACCATTTGCATTAAAAGCATAAGAAGATAAATACTGCCATTCATCGATCCGGTCGTTTCCGGTTTGTCCCCATGAAGCCCGTAATTTGACATTTTCAACCATAGGCAGTGTATTTTTCCAGAAACTTTCTTCTGAAATCCTATACCCTACTGATACGCCCGGAAAGAAACCAAAACGTCCTTCTTCGGGAAAAATGTAGGATCCATCGTAACGCCACACAAATTCGGCAAGAATTTTTTCATTAAAATCATAATTGACACGTCCGAAATAATTCAGCCTGGTATTCTGGTAACCCGATCCCGTATTGGTGCGGTCTTTGTCGCCTCCTGCATATAGTTGGTCCAATGCGGTTGAAATAAAATAACGGCGGTACGCGCTGAAAAGATCTCCGTTGCCTTTGCGCGCTTCCATACCTGCCATCAATTTTATACCATGTTTGCCAAAAGACTTTTCATAGTTGATCAATCCGTTAAGCAAAATATTCTGGTTGTCTTCCATCCATTCAGTCAGACGCGGATCGTCAAATCCCTTTTTCCCTTTTGCCAAAACCGGAATGTTATTCTGATCATATGATTTACCATCCCAGGAATACAAATACCACGGCGTTTCAAAGCGTTTTCTAAATCTGAAAGTTTTATCAAAACTTGCATTTCCCGTTAGTGAAAGGCCGGGAACCCATGGAATTTTAACATCCAGTCTGATATTACTGTTTAGTACGTACCTTTTATCTCTGTCGTATCCGGTTGCATCCGTACTTACCACAGCCGGATTATCTCCATATTCCAGATCCGGCCCGGGTGTTCCGTTTGGCCAATACGCCGGATAAATTGGTTTCCCACGCATCAGCATCCGGTAAATGGCACCGGCATCACGAACAGGGAAATTCCGGTCTTCCATTCTGCCATAAATGTCAAAACGGATATTTACATTTTCGTTAACTTTTCCATCAATATTGCTGCGAAAATCATACTGCTTATACTTTGTGCCGCTGTTATAATAGTATCCGTCCTGAGATTTAGAGCCGAGTGACAAAAAGTATTTCAAATGCTCTGCACCACCCGACATCGACATATTTACATTATTCTGTGCCGACCAGGGTTTTAATACTTCGGCAAACCAGTCAGTATTCGAATAACTCCACGGATCAGACCCGTTCGAAAACTTAGCCAGCTGGTCCGCAGAATAACGTGGGTTCTGATTTCTGTAAATGTCAATTTCATTAAGCATTGTTGCATATTCCGTCGCATTTGCCATTTTAGGTATGCGTGTCGGCCTGTTAAAACCCTGATTGAAATTGATATTAATTTCCGGCTTGCCTGTTTTTCCTCTTTTCGTTGTAATTAAAATCACCCCATTAGCAGCCTGGGAACCATAAATTGCTGCGGATGCATCTTTAAGAACGGTAATACTTTCTATGGAACTGGCATCAATTCTGTCGAGAGAACGACCAGGAATACCATCTACTACTACCAATGCAGAATTATCTCCCAATGTATTTACACCTCTGATCCTGATGGTTGAACCGTCGTTGCCCGGCTCTCCGCTGCGCTGCACCGTAGTTACACCAGCCAGCCTCCCTGCCAAAGCATTACTGACATTCGTAACAGGAGCTTTCACAATTTCGGTCCCTTTTACTGTGACCACTGAACCCGTAGACGTAACCTTTTTCTGCGTTCCGTATCCTACAACCACTACCTCTTCCAACGCTTTTTCATCTACTTTCAGGGAAATATCAATTACAGATTTGGTACCAATAACCATTTCCTGCACCTGGTAGCCCACAAAAGAAAAGATTAGTATAGCTTCGTCATCAGGAACAGCAATAGAATATTTTCCCTTAATATCAGTACTTGTACCCTGCCCAGTACCTTTTATTAAAATACTAACGCCGGGAAGTCCTTCTCCACTTTCATCTGAAACAGTGCCGGTGATTGTTTTATCTGTATTTTTAAGAGGCAAAACTTCTATTGCTTTCGGGATTCTTGGTTCTGAGGATTCGGTTTGCCCGGTGATTGATTGGATAATATCCGGAAATCGGGCTTCGGCAGCGCCTCCACGCTCAGTTTTGCCTATAATGGCATAAGAACCATTGCTCATCTTTTTGAACCTGAGCCCGGTAGGAGCAAGAAGATCCAGGAGATTTTTTTCAATATTTTGTTTGTAATCCATTTGCATCACAGGAACTGTGAAGCCTTCTACGGTTTTATCTCCAAAAATTATATCGACATGATAATGCTCTTTAATTGCCTTTAAAGCAGTACTTAAAGCAACCATCTTTGTGCTTGAAGCAGGTACGGGCTGAGCTGATTTCGGCTGCTGTTTTACAAAAGCAAGTGCTTGCTGCGCAAAACAGATTTGCCCTCCACTCCACATAAATACGGCCAATAACATAGCTGGCCAACCTGGGTAAAGTTGTTTTTTCATTTGAATAAGTTGGGTTGGAATATTGGTTAAAATTGAGAAATGTATATCCGGTTTTCTTTCCGGGTTACACGAAGGTTGAGTACATCCTGTATCAGTTCTAAAAATTCATCTGCATTATTAATCGTAGGCGCACCGGAAATCGTAAGCTTAAGCAATTCGCTATCAGAAACTTCTGAATTGATACCATAATTTTCGGATAATATATAAATCACTTCCTGCAAAGTAGTCTGCTCAAAAATGTAACGATGTCCGCTCCATGCGGTAAGAACCTGGGGCTGTTGTAAAGTTTTTCTCTTCGCGTGATTTTCGTTATCCAGTGTAATCAGATCTCCGGGTTTCATCAGCATTTTTTGCTCAGTGTTTCCCACCTTCAAGTTCAACTGTACCTTACCTTTATTAAGTACAACTTTTGAATTTCTTTCACGGGCAAAAACCATAAATTCAGTCCCTAAAACTTCAACATCAAAATTTTTCTCAGTTTGCACTACAAATTTCTGGTTCGAACGGGTATGGGTTACAGAAAAAGTAGCTTCTCCCTTCAAAAGAACTTTTCTTGTCATTTCTCCAAACCCCAGGCGAGGCACTTTTAACGAAGAATTGGCATTGAGTGTAACCAAACTTCCGTCTGACAAATGGAATGATTTAATTTCTCCGAAAGCGGTGTGATAGGTCTGATACTGCCAAAAATCTTTGGTTAAAAAAAAAGTAATACCCAAAAGTAAAGTGACGGAAGCGGCTATACCCCACCTGAATAAAAATCCCCTCTTTAAATTCGAATAAACCGGTTCTGCTAAAACAGATTCATCGCTTTTATTTTCTTTAAGGGCTGACAAGAACTGATGATAATCTTCAATCGCTTTATCTACGTTGGCATTATATTCAGGATGCAGTAATTCATACTCTTCCAGCCATTTGTAAAACTGCTCTTCGTTGGCCGTTTCCATCGCCCACTGGTCAATCATTTGCTTTTGCATGGCGGACGTTTTGCCCATAAAATGCGTAAAAAGCAGTTCTTTAGTTATGTTGTATTTCATATTTCCCAAGGTGATCGTCTGTAAAGCAAGTGAAGATGCAGGACCACTTACATTTCCTGATGCATAAATTAATTGAGAATGGATATCGTTAAAATCAGCATCCATTTATCTCTCAATAATGCACGGATATATTTATTCGCCCGGTAAAGCTGCACTTCCACAGTTTTGATCGACAGACTTAGCTCATCTGCAATTTCCTGATATCGCTTTCCTTCAAAACGGCTCATCAGATATATTCTTCGTCTTTCAATCGGCAGGTTATTTACCGCATTGTGCACATCCTGATACATTTCTTCAAACTGGCTGATCGCATACGGTGATTGCACTTCGGAAATCCCGGGATCATATTTCTCATCATAAGATTCGACCCTTTTTAGCTCGGATTTCAAATAATTAAAAGCGCGGTTACGAACAGAACGGAATAAATAAAAACGGAAGGAGCTTTTGATTTCGGTAAAAGCGCCGGTTTTATATAGTTCATAAAATACTTCTGAGACAAGGTCTTCTGCAATTGCTTTGGAGCTGACATACTTTACTGCATGGCTGCAAAGTGGTTGAAAGTACCGGCGATACAACAGCTCTGTTCCCTTTTCAGGATTTTCATCCATCACTTTTTTAATAAACATTTCATCGTCAGCCATCATGGCCGGCTTTAAATCCGAATGATCAGGCTGATATGGCTCCAACAAGCCCGGTAAAGGCATTTCAATGCGGGAATTTAAATACTGCTGAGCCATACCTGTAAATTATTCTAAAATGTATAAAAATAATTATTTTCATTTTATACATACAAGACAAAGAACCTGGTAAATCCACTTACAACTGTTTAAAATATTTTACGAAAAAATTGTAAAATTTATGGATAAGATTAAATGAGAGGTAAAAGCCGACTTGCATTTACTTATGTCCAATAAGAATTAGTAAATGTCAGAATTGTCAAAGACCATCCATGAAACTTAGATTTTTTATACTGATCGTAATCCTTTCCGCAAAAATTGCGCTGGCACAGGCACAATTAAAACTTGACACCCGGCAATTTAATCTGAAAGGAGAAGCTACACTTACGCGGCAAAAGGATTTGGTAGAGATCACCTGGCCTGCGGGAGAAACTAAGTTCGGGAAAGTACAGTTTGACTTGTCACCTTCCAATCCTTTGTTCAAACGTATTGCTCTCGGTACAAAAGCTGAACCTGTTATAGTATCGGAGGATCTGGATCCAGCGTTTTTGCTGACCATTGGCAAGCGCGATCTGCTCTCACAAAACGGATGGAATATATTTTTCGATAAAGTGCCTCAGCGGCCTTTTCAAACTTTTCCGGTCATGCTTAAAAAGAACGGAATTTCAGTAAAAAGTATTGGCAGTCGCACCATAGTTACAATTGGAAGCCTGACTGCCGACCGGTTTTCCGGGGTGTTGGAAGTAACTTTTTATAATGGCAGTCCTCTGTTCAACATTGTAGCAGTAATGTCGACCCAGGCAGAGGCGACAGCTATTGTATACGATGCCGGGCTGATCAGCAGGACGGAAAAATGGAAAAATCTTTCCTGGACCAATACCGATGATCAGATGGAGTCGGCCGACATTCAGTATAGTGATTCTGCCAAAAACCTTGCTGTAAAATACCGGACTATTGCAGTACAGGGCAAAGGCGGTTCCATGGCGATTTTCCCTGCACCGCACCAGTATTTTTATCCGCTGGATGAAGCTTTTAATCTGAAATTCATCTGGCATGGAAAAAATTACAGAAAAATGCTGAACGGATACGGAATAGGAATCCGGCAGGAACCGGAAGGTGACCGCCGTTTTGTACCCTGGTTTAACGCTCCGCCAGGAACACAGCAACGCATGAATTTCTTTTGTCTGATTAGTAATGCTGATGGTAATGAGACCATTGATGCTATTAAAAAATTCACTAATGCTGACCGTTATGTTAAATTACCGGGCTTTAAAACCATGTCGAGCCATTTTCATAACGAGTTCATTATGAATGTAGTGCTGGCTGGAAAGCCCATTCCGCAAAAACCGGAATTTGTCGAAGTCTTTAAGCGAATGGGCGTCGACATGGTTCACTTGGGAGAATTTCACTATACCGCTCATCCCAAAGGACCGGATTCACTCCGACTTAAAGAATTGCAGGCACTGTTTGAGCAATGCAAAAGACTGTCCGACAAAGACTTCCTGCTCATGCCAGGTGAGGAACCTAACGAGTTTTTCGGCGGGCATTGGCTGCAAATTTTTCCCAAACCTGTTTATTGGATTATGTCGCGCAAAAAGGAAGAGTCTTTCGTTGAAAACAAGCCCGGTTTTGGCAAAGTGTATCATATTGGTGATAAAAATGACATGCTGAAATTGTTACAGGAAGAACGGGGACTGGCCTGGACAGCACATGCACGAACCAAAGGGTCTGTGAACACGCCGGACATTTATAACCACGAAGAGTTTTTTAAATCCGACCGCTTTATGGGTGCAGCATGGAAAGCAATGCCAGCTGATCTTTCACAACCCAGACTGGGAAACCGCGTGCTTGATCTGCTGGATGACATGAACAATTGGGGAGAGAAAAAAACCGTAATCGCTGAGGCCGACCTGTTTACTATTACGCAGGAAAATGAAATGTATGCACACATGAACGTCAATTACATGATGCTCGACCAGCTGCCCAAATACGACGAAGGCTGGAAACCTGTGGTAGATGCGATGCAGCATGGTAAATTCTTTGGGACTACCGGGGAAGTATTAATGCATGAATTGAAAATAAACGGAAAACTGTCCGGGGAAACATTGACATTAAATACGGATGGAACGGCCGACGTACGCTTGAAACTAAGCTGGACTTTCCCTATGAATTTTGTAGAAATCATATCAGGGGATGGCGAAAAAGTGTACCGCGAAAGAATAGACCTGACCAACACCAAAGCCTTCGATGAGCAGCAATTTCAGTTCCGTCCCAAGCTAAAAGGCAGAAAATGGATGCGTGTAGAAGCCTGGGACAGCGCTGTGAACGGAGCGTTCAGTCAGACTTTTTATCTGGAGGCATTAAGGCATTGATAAAGAGGTAACCTGCAGCCTAAATTTTGATCTTTGTCTTCTTGCAGGAAAAAGAAGGAAAACTATAAGTTACTGCGCTTTACACCATTTTGAGAAGTACCGGCAGCATAATAAATTTCTGCAATTGTCTTTTGATATCCTGAAATAATTTCCGCCATTTTAATTCTCATATCAATCAATTTGGTTTCCCGGCTATTGATCAAAAAAAGTGTGCTCTCACCTAAATCAAATTTAGCTAGCTCGCCAGAAACTAAAATTTGCTGATTGTCGATGCTCTTGGCCTGAAGTGCCAGCTGGGCTTCGTAAGCTTTTAGCGCATTATAGGCGCTTAGGATATTTGTACGAATTTCTCTGCCAGTCTGCTGGACATCATAATTTAATGACCACTGTTTCACCTGGACTTCGCGAAGTTTTCCACGCTGCTCGCGTAAAAACAGAGGAAAGCTGAAATCAACTCCCAGCTTGTAATTACTCCATTGTAATTCATAATTATCAGGAACTTGTCCATTAAAACCAGTACGGCTCGTAAGCAGCGAACCGCTAAAGTTCAACTTTGGTTTGAGCATTTCCCTTCTGTATCTGTGTTCCCACTCCAGTTGCAATCCCTTATACTTAAGCATTGATAGTTGCGGATGGTCGCTTACTCCACTGCCGACCAATGTATTAATATGTGTCTTATCTACCTGGCCTAACAGCTGGTCGGCTGGCTGAGGAAAAGCATTCAGTGGTAACTCCAGGGGTTCGGCCCTGTCGCTCCAAAGATGATTGGAAAGCACCAGGCGTGTATTAGCAAGCTCAACGCTCATTTTTTCAAGCTGAAGACTCCGCTCCTGAACAGTAATAGCCGCTTCTACTGAATCAATAGCAGGTTTATCGCCCAACAAGGTTTGATTCCGGATAGCCTGATACCTTGTTATTGCCAGATCGGTTCCTTCACGGATTAATTCGTACTGCCTGTATGCATAAAACCAGTTCCAGTAATCTTTCACTGCATCAAACCATACCTTGTTGATTTGCTGAATCTTTTGCGCTTCTGCATAATTTACCATGACCCTGGACTGTCTTAATGTATTTCTTCTGGAATCGACCAGAAGGCCTTGTCCGATAGGAATATTAAGGCCAAGTCCGGTCAAACCAGGTATTCCTGTACGCGTTTCCGGATTAGTATAGGTGCCTACGTTGCGATCATAGCCAATCTTTAAATCTGCTCCGGCAAACCACAAAGGCACTTTTAGCTCGTTGGACCAGTTGTTATAATATTCACTGCCGCCAAAAATTTTCCTGCCAAAATGACTTTTTAACGCCGGATCAAATTCACCCCATGCTGTCAGCACTTTTGCTTTGGCCTCCTCACTTAACAGGCCTGCTTGTTTTACTATGGGATGATTAAAAAACACAAGTTCTTCCAGGTCTTTTAATGTAAACACACGGCCCGAATCCAAAGTAGCGCGCTGTTGCGCAGCACCTTTTTGCAAACCCAACACCATTAAAAGGCAAATTGCAAGTATTCGTATATTTAAATAACTCATTTTAAATCCTTTTATAAACCTTTTCCGTTCAATTCGCACCTACCTGAACATCTGGTTCAGCATCCAGACTAGGAGGAAAACCGTTAAGCTGTCGCCATATTTCATACCAGAGAGGAACCGACCGCAATATGACGCGGCCATACACGCCAGAACCTTGTCGAAGCTGAGGTGGCCATGCCTGATCTTTTTCCGGCACAGGGTTTGTTGGCCTTACCAACAGACGATACTTGCCTCCTTTGCTGCTGACAAGATCAATTACAGAAACTCTTCCTGAAAAAGTACCGACGGCGACAGACGGCCAGCCCGAAAACTGAACCGAAGGCCAGCCCTCAAATTGAAGACGCACTTCGCTGTCGTTCAATATCAGCGGTACGTCCATAGCATCCACATAAATTTCTGCGGCTATCTGCGGAGATTCCGGCTGCAAAGTGACAATCGACTCCCCTTCTTTTATATTTTCACCAATACCTGCTTTTAGCGTTTTCACCACAAATCCAGTCTGTGGAGCGCGTACGACATATAAACCTCTACGGATATTTGTATTCGAAATTTCATTCCTGAGCTTGGCTATTTCACCCTGCGCACCCACCTTGCTGGAAAGTGCAGAGCTCATATCGGATTGTGCCTTGGCAAGCGACTGCTGATATTCTGCCTTGATATTATCTAATTCAATTTCGGCATTACGCAAAGATTGTACAGCGTTATTTAACTTATTTTGCTGGCTTGTCACTTTTGCATTATCCTCCTGAAGTTTAAGCCTTCGCGACTCAATATCCGTCAATGAAAACAGCCCGTTCTGGTAACCCTGTTCGTATCGCACAAGTCGTGACTTACTGATTTCATAAAATTTTTGAACTGCTACCAGGTCAGCGCTGTCTATTTGCACGTTGTTCTGAGCTTGCAGCACCTTGTTTCTTGCCGCTGCCAGCTTTATTTCTAATCCCTGAGTCATCGCACGAATCTGTGCAGAAGTTGCCTGCATTTTTTGGGATGCTGCGTCTTCGCTACCCTCTTTTGCAGTAAGTTGTTCTCCAAGGCGTACGGGCAATTCGGGATCAAAATAAGATTGGCTGGTTTCCGAAATAATCAGTAATGTATCTCCTATCTTCACCTTTTGCCCTTCTCGTACCGCCCAATGTTCAATTCTCCCCCCTATCTGGTTCTGCACATTTTGTGGTCTGTCTTCCGGCCTTAAAGCTGTAATATAACCTCGTCCAGGGATAGTTTGTCGCCAGGGTAAAAATAAAATGATAAAAAAAAGCAACAGCATAAAGAGCATAATTCGCCCTAAAAGACGTGGTCCCCGGGTTGTAAGAACTTCCATTCCGGAAAGAACACCCAGTTCCTCCCATTTTCCGCTTTCGAAGTAATTTTTTTCTTCACTAACCATGTGCCACCTCACTTTCTTCAAGTTCCAGATCGGTAACTGCCGCAAGCTTTTCGCTGCCGGTTACCATATCAAAAATAGTATTTAAACTGGTCATAAATTTTTCAACTGCATAACTAATCTGGACAATGATCACCTCAGCAGCTACAAATTGCCCCAGCGTCATCTGACGTTCCACCACATAATAAGAGCCCAGAAGTAAAAGTCCTCCCATCAGGATAGTTCGGAGGGCCACTGAGCTTGCAAAAAACTTTCTTAATATCCTGAAATGATCGTTTCGGGCTTTTAAATACTTAGCTGTAATCTGATCCGTTTTCCATATCACAGAACTTAGCTTCTCAGGTTGATTGCGGTACTTTTCCAAATCGGCTGCTACGTCTTCCAGATAGGCAACGACTTCATATTTGTGTTCGGATTCCTGAATGCTGGTTTTAACCCCTACCTTATAAAACAGAGCAAGCATCAGAACGATTACCAGGACAGTAAAAATCCCAAAAATCATGAAAACCGGGTGATAAAATGATAGCAGAATTGCAGCAAAAAAGATCTGAACAGCCGCAGCAACAACATCAACAAGAAGTTTAGTGAGTCCTTTCTGAATTGTGATTACATCGAAAAACCGGTTTACCAGCTCTACCGGATTTTCCCCTTCTAACTCCGCTTTCTTGATTCTGGGAAACCGGTATGCAAATTCCAGGGTCGCTTTAGCAAATATTTTTTGCTCCATCATTTCTACAAGCGAAAGCTGCGCAATCAATAAAAATCCCCCAACGGCTACGCCGAGAAGTACTATACCTATCAAAAGATATGTTGAACTGTACAAGGCACCATTTGAAAGAAAATTAAAAACTGCTGTAGTTCCCAACGGAAGGGAAAGACCAATCAAACCAATTAAAATGGCGTAAATAAAAATATAATTAATCGCAGTTCTTTCGACATAGAGCATGCCAATAAGCCGCTCCCATGGGGTTGGGGAATCGGCGTTATGTTTCTTTTTCATTTAATACTATTATTAAATCTATATTAAAAAGGTTTGTTGATTTCCTTGTATGTTATAAAATAATCAGGCCAGGTTGTATTAAAAATTAAATAATGACAGCCAAAAACAGCTTGCAGAAGTTAAATTTTCCTTTTAATCTTAATCTGTTTATTAAAAAATACCAAGCTTTGTCGCCATAAATCATCAACAAGTGACATCTATTTAAAAAAACATAAAAAATTGATTATGAACCGATTAGTAATAAACGTTAACTTGATTATTATCGTACCATAACAGATATAGATTTATGATTGCAGCACATTTGTACATGTCCGGGATAAATATTTTTTGAAATCGAAATAACGCCAGGCATTTTTACCAGATTTGTCATACAAAGTGCTCAACCATTGCATGATGACCCTGACACCATTTACAGGAAAAGTGTCAGGATTTGATCTGCCAACAGGATTAATTACGATAATGAAAGGCAACTCAATTCAGGTGCTTATAAAGAGAACACCATTAAATATTCACGAAACAGCATAAGTAACTACAATTTCACTGAATTTTTACCGGATTTTAAAGCAAGCGTTTTGCCATTCCAAACAAAACTGCCAGTTGTCTTTTCCGGAAGGTTAATTTCCGCCCGCATTGCTCCCTGCTTCACTAGATAGCTGACAGATATTTTCCCATTTGGATGCGGCATTTCACCGCTGATATTATCAATAGAACCTAAATGCGGAGTAATTAATATCCTGGAAAAGCCGGCAGCGTCACTATTGATACCTAAAATAATCCGGAAAAATTCAACGTTTGGACTTGATCCCCACGCATGACAATCTGACCTGGAAGTGTTTACATCAGAGGTTTCAGCCCATGTAGTTAGCCCCAGGTCCATATTTTCTCTCCATTTACCCAGCCAGCTTAAATAATCATTTCCCAGTCCGGCCTTGGTAAGAGCCTGATGTAAATAAAATTTAAAGTAAATCGATGCAGGTGCAAGGCTTGTATCAGCCAGCATTTTCATAGCCAAAGGTTTTGCCTGCTCCTGTGTGGCAACGCCTGAAAGAATAGCCAGCGAGTTGGCGTGTTGGGAATAATTATCCTTATCCGGAGTATTGGCATAAAGACTTTTCCCTGAATCCCAGTATTTGCTTTGGATCGTCTTTTTCAGTTTTTCGGCACGGTTCCTGTAATCGCCGGCCAGTTCTTTAATTCCCAATGCGGCTTCCAGTTCTGCTGCCTGCTGGTAAATCCAAAGCAGCTGCATGTCCAGTACCGCAGATTCTCCGTTTTTCCCGATTGGCGCCATTCCAAAATCCCAGCCTTTTCCCTGCGACCAGTCTGTAAATACCCAATATGGCACGTTTTTTAACGAACCGTCCGCTTGCTGATAACGCTCAAAAAAAGAGATCACCTGTCTTGTACCGGGAAGCTTGTCTTTGATAAACTGGCTGTCGGGCCGGTACATATAATAATCATGAAGCATGGCAATCCACCATAATGAGAACGTCGGTATTTGTTGGTGCAAATCAGTGGGATAACGGCTTAACGTTATTCCTTCCGCAATCCGCGAGTGGTCCATCAAAGTTAGTGCGTTGCGGACAAGCCGGTCATCTCCTGCATTGTACATGGAAACCAGCGCCTGAATTCTTGCATCACCAATATATTGCAGCTGCTCGTAATAAGGACAGTCCATATAAGTTTCAAAAGCGCAGAGCCGTGCAGTTCGCCACCCGATATCCAGCATCTTTCCCATCTCCGCATTCTGGGTTTGAATCTTTGCCTTTTGTTCAAAAGGATAACCTGTAAAAGTACCGTAAAGGTCTTCAATGATCAATGGATCTGCTTTGGTTTCAATTGTCAGCTGGATGTACCGGTAAGTCCGCCAGCTCAGTGATGTATACTCCTGCTTAGCAGCTCCACTTGATCGAACGCTGTCAGCTCTGCCAATAAACAGCTTTTCATCCACTTCATTACGGTTTCCCTTAGACAGCAACGGTAGCCTCGGAGCATTTAGTAGTTCTTTTTTACCTAAATAAAGCCCTTCGGAATACCCCATTAATATACCAGCGTTTTTACCGCCGCTGAATTCCAGTGTCGGATAAGCATTGGTTAAAAATCCCTGATCCAGTAAGATTGTAGCTTTTGAATTTGCTGGCACTGTAATATTTGTTTTATTGGCAGGAAATCCTGGCGGCACCTGAACCCCTTCTGCTTTTCTTGTGGCTGAAAGCCGCTGAACAGTCATTTCCATTTGAGCCAACTGTGATTGCACAAGCATCCATCCGGACGAATTCACCGCTGCATCTTTCGTCAACCCAGGCCCAAGCAGGCGTGCTTTTACCCATTGGCTATCATCAAATTCTGCTTTCTCCCACCCTGCCACATGGCTGTTCATATCCACAATCTCCGCAGGACCAGCAACATAATACCCTGGAACCTTCACAGATCTGGGCTGGTAGCTGTCATCCTTTATGGTTTTCCAGCTGTCATTGGTATTCAGTATTTCTTCCGCCGCGGTATTCCCTTGGAGAATAAATCCTGTCAAATAGGAAATCTGGGATTCAGGTTTTACACGGCCTTCATTCCAAACCACAGCTGAAACCGTATTTCTTCCGGCTTGTAAATAAGATGCAATATCTACTGTTTCAAAATTCCAGAAATACAGATCTCCCCTTGCCGGGCCTTGCGAAACGTGTTTTCCATTAACGAACAATTTGTAGCGGTTATCTCCCGAAACGTGTATGACAAATGAAGCAGGCTTTGCTGTCAGCTCGATTGTCTTTCTGAATTTAAATACGCCGTACTCTTTCAGGGTCAAATCTGAGGATGCGGTAAAGCGGTTAATTGGTCTGCCAGGCCCTGTGATCCACTGCGCTTTCCAGGGTTTCTGCAAGAGATCTGCACTGAGTTTTTGCGCCATGACGCTTTGAACCAACAAAGGGATAATTATTAAAAAGAAAGCAAAAAAAGTATGGAATATCTTTAGTCTCATAATAGGCCTTAATAGATTGTTTTAGTTTAAGCAGAGAAGACTTCAATTATACTTTCCCGATCGATCTCCACATTGCAAGTTCGTCGCCATACCGGTTATTGATGACTTCGCATTTTGTATTAATGCACATCGTAGGCCGGATTGTTTTACGGACAGCTGGAAGATGTTTGCCTTAATGCCGGATTTCATCGGGAAAGTAATATTGCACATTATGTTCCTTCTTTTGAGCTGTTAAAAAGTATGGTTAGGTCTGTTAAGGAATTGCTTTTAAACTGGCATCGCTTGACTTAAAGCAGGAGCCCGATCTGGTTTCGATGTCTATCACCAATACAGACAGATGAAACACCATTCAAAGAGATTGTGATCAGGCACGTTCTGATCCACAAATCCGAACAGCCATCACCTTTGGTACAGGCATTGAGCGGATTATTAAAATCGCAGAGCCGTCAGAATTTTGAATGTCCTGTTTTAAAAAAGTGCCTCCGTTATGAAACGAAGACACTTTCTGTCTGATAAAAAAATAATTTTATCAATAACCTGGGTTTTGTATCAAACTTTGATTTTTGTCAATTTCACCTTGTGGAAAAGGAAGTACATTGTTCTTTTCCCCAAAGAGCAAGGTAACACCTGCTGGGTTTTTAACAGTGGCTAATTTTGCTGCCATAATCCCCCAGCGCTTCAAATCAAAATAGCGGTGTCCTTCCATTGCAAGTTCGATTCGCCTTTCATGACGAATGAACTCCCTCAGCAGGTCTTTTGAATTGTATTTGGTCTGATCCACAGCCGGCAAGCCGACACCAGTTCGGGAACGAATCTTATTAAGCGCGTCGTAAATCGTTGCGTCTGGTCCTGAAACTTCATTCTTGGCTTCGGCATAAGCCAAAAGAACTTCTGCATAACGCATGTGTACTATGTTCATATCTGTCACCGTAATTTTAGATCTGTCCCATGGCAGCTTAGAAGCGTCCATGTATTTCTTTTGAGTAAATCCGGTTAATACAGGATCCGTAGTTACAAAGGTGGAACCATCGGGA
>Ga0247739_10000436_pt1 | contig 14942 bp, 15 predicted proteins | sample UWRJL058202B2_FD_180943 | JGI IMG/M metagenome (GOLD analysis project Ga0247739, IMG submission 180943) | Plant litter microbial communities from Arlington Agricultural Research Station in Wisconsin, United States - UWRJ-L058-202B-2 | ecosystem: Environmental > Terrestrial > Plant litter >...
CGGTCATTGCCGGGAGCATCTAGCGGCTGGCGAGGCGTTCGTCACCCTCCGGCCCCGCCCCGGCTTCCGGGCGGGCGGGCTTAACGATGTTCGGCGCCGGTTTCTCAACCGCAGGAAGGCGAGGGTACGCGTCAATCGGAGCGCGACATGGCCTTGAATCACGAGCATGCGGCCCTCATTGCGCGGGTGGGTATCCGGCTGGGACGCTGGCTTGTGACCCGGCGCGGAGCCAGGCTTGGATATGCAGGCCGCTCGGACCGGCGCGCCTTCGTCGCCGGCGCCGCCCTGACGATGATCGCCCCCTATGCCCTGTCGCTGGCGATCAGGGGTTCGGTCGACCGGATGTTCGCGGTCCTTCCCCGAACGATCGCCCTGGTTCTGGCCGTGATCCTGACCGTTCTGGTCTGCGCCGCCATCGCCGGCTGGTTCTGGGGCTGGAGCGTGCTTCTGACCCGACGCGCCCGCGACATCGGCCTGCCGGCCTGGTCGGGCGTCGCCAGTCTCTTCGTGCTGATCGCGGTCCTGACGACCTTGAAGGGATCGACCGCTCCCGGCCTCTTCGGCTGGATCAGCGTCACCGCATGGTTCGCCTTCGCCACGGTCTGGTCTGTCTGGCCGGGTCGGGACGGCGCCTCGCAGCCGGGAGGACCGCAAGCCTCCGGGCCGGAGATATCGAACGAACCGGCCTGACGCAGGCGCGGCAAACGAAAACGCCCGCTCCGGGGTCCGGAGCGGGCGTTTCTGATCGTCTGAAACCGGAAAGGTTTACGCCAGGGCGGCGCGGACCTTGTCGGCGATTTCCTTGAAGCCCACGCCTTCCATGGCGATCGCGGCCAGGACCTTGCGGTCCAGCTCGATGCCGGCCTTGCCCAGGCCGTGGATGAACTGGGAGTAGGTGAAGCCTTCCTGACGGGCGGCGGCGTTGATGCGCTGGATCCACAGGGCGCGGAAGTTGCGCTTGTTCGTGCGACGGTCGCGGTAGGCGTATTGCCCGGCGCGGTCGACGGCGGCCTTGGCCGTGCGGATGGTGTTCTTGCGGCGACCCGAGAAGCCCTTGGCCTGTTCGAGAACCTTCTTGTGTTTGGCGTGGGACGTAACGCCCCTCTTCACGCGAGCCATGATTTTATCCTTCGGAAGGGTCCCTGAGGTTCGCCGCGCAACGGCTGACGGCCCAAGGGACTTCTATTTCAATTCAATGCGATGAGATCAGTGTGCAGCTTGCCGTCCACGCTTACGCGTAAGGCATGTAGGACTTGATCTTCTTGGCGTCGGCGTCGGCCATGACCTTGGTGCCACGGTTCTGGCGGATGTATTTGGAGTTGTGGCTGATCAAGCGGTGACGCTTGCCGGCAACCCCGGACTTTACCTTGCCCGTCGCAGTGAAAGAGAAGCGCTTCTTGGCGCCCGACTTCGTCTTCAGTTTCGGCATTTTCACTCTCTTTTTGGGCTACCGTCCTTCGGGCTGCTTGAGCCCGGAGGAGTGGTCGGTAGCGTGTGGTTCAAAACCACCAAGGCATGCCATTAGCCCGGCGGTTCGTAGGCGAAGGCGCGGCTAGTACGAGAACCGGGCCGCAAACGCAAGCGGAGTCTGGCTTGCGGCTCAGTTCGGCGGGTTGTTGGCTTCCAGGAAGCGGACCGTTTCGATCAGCGTCCGGGTGCGGCTTTCCTCGCGGGACAGCCAGTGGTCCTCGCCGCTCAGTTCGATCAGCTCGACCGGCTTGCCTGCCCGGCGCAGGGCGGCGGCCATGCTCCGGCTCTGTGCGATCGGCACGACAGTGTCGTCGCGACCATGCAGCAGCAGGATCGGGGCGTCGGCGGTCTCCGCAAGCTTGGCCGGGGACCGGGCGTCCAGCGAGCGATCACCCGGACCGTCGCCGCCCATGAAGCGGTTCCAGTAGCGAACGGACTCGTTCTCCCTGCGCTCGCCCCGCGACGCCGCATAGGCGACCATGCCCCTGAGGTCCGAGACCCCGGCGACGGACACCGCGCAGCGATAGACGCCCGGATCGAGCGTCGGACCGGCCAGAGCCGCATAGCCGCCGTAGCTGGCGCCGACGATACAGACCCGCTTGGGATCGATGATCCCCTCGCCGGCCAGATAGCGCACTCCGTCGGACAGGTCGGTCTGCATCTTGCGGCCCCATTCGCCATAGCCGGCCTCGATGAAGTCGCTGCCGTAGCCGCTGGAGCCGCGGAAATTGGGTTGCAGCACCGCATAGCCGCGCGAGGCCATGCCTTGCGCCCACCAGTCGAAGCCGCCCTCGTCGCGCGACTGGGGGCCGCCGTGAGGGAGAACCACCAGCGGCAGGCCCTTGGCGTCCGCCCGGCCCGGCGGCAGGGTCAGATAGCCATGAATCTCCAGCCCGTCGGCAGCCTCATAGGTCACGGCCCGGACAGGGGCGACCATCTCCGGCTTGATGTCGTGATAGGCGGCGCCGACGGGGGTGACGCTGGCGTCATCCATGTCGACGAGATGATAGGTCCCGGAATCTCCGTCGCCGCTGGTGAAGACCACCGCCTGGCGCAGGTCGTCGCTCCAGCTCCTCAGCTCCGGCTTCTGGCCCGGAAAGCCGCTCTCCACGGCGGCCCAGAGTTCGCCGGCGCCCTGTTCGACAAAGCTGTAACGCCGGCCATCCTCGTCGAGCCGGGTGACGCCGACCAGACGTCCCGTGACCGGATGGAAGAGCGCCCCTTGGGTCGGGAACTCGAAGCGCAGGGAGCGCCAGACCCCGGTCGCCAGATTGACGTCGAAAAGGCCCTTCACGCCCTCGCCCTGACGGGTCAGGTCGGGCCGGTTCGCCCAGACGACGACGCTGTCCCCGTTCATGCCCAGGCCCTCCAGATCGGGGCGATCCAGAAGGGCGTCGACGGCCCAGACCTCGCGGAAATCATCGCCCTGTTTGAGCTGCAGGCTCCAGCGGCCGGTGCGCTCGTCGTATTCGGCCCTGGCCAGCGGATGGCCTTCCGTGTCCAGAACATAGTCCACGACCTTGTCGGACAGGGAGGCGAAGCTACGGGGGCGGCCGCTGTCGGGATCGATGCGATAGAGGTCGAGGTGGTTCCGCAGGCCGAGATCATAGGCGCGGACCAGCACCAGCGGCCGTCCGTTGTTCGCGAGCACCTGCGGCGTGTCCATCAGGGCGGGAAAGACGCCGGCGGAGCCGTCGAGCACCCGGGTGACCCGACGCCGTGCGGGATCATAGATCTGGCCGAGGAAGAACTCGGTCTTGGGAATGCCGAAGTCGCTGAGGGATTCCGTCGTGGAGGTGGTGACCAGCACCTTCTCGTTGCCGATCCACTGGATGTCCCGGACCTTGGTCAGTCCGACGCCCACTGTGCCGAGGGTGGAGCCGGCCTTGAGGTCGGCGAGGGCCACGGTGCGCTGGTCGCCGACCACGGCGACGAAGGCCATCCGGTCGCCCGAGGGCGAGATCTTCACCAGCTCCAGCGACGGCAGGGCGCCATAGGCCGAGAGGGGCGCCAGGGTCGACGCCGTCGCCGGGCCGCCTGAAGACGCCGCTGTCTGGGCGTGCGCCGCGACCGGAGCGAGAAGAAGCAGGGCGCCCGTAAGCGCCGTCGTCATACTGCGATACACGTTTGGCCCCCGCCGATACTGAACGCCGCTACCTTTGCGCGGCGAAGCTGAAGGCTCAAGAGGATTTCACGTTCAGGTCGTCGGAAGTTCACCGGTTTCGGACTGGCGGCGACGGAAGGCCCGACCCGCGTTGACAGCCGCCACGGCGGCCGGGATCGTCAACAGGGCGCCGATCAGGAAGGGCCAGTCGTGGCCGAGGCCCGAGAAGGCGGCGCCCGCGACGATGGGACCGACGATCCGGGCGCTGGAACTGGCGGCCATGTTCAGACCCAGCATGGCGCCCTGTTGGTCAGGCGAAGCCGATCGCGAAATCAGGGCCGAGATATTGGGCATGGCAGTCGCCATGCCGAAGGCCCCGACCGCCATCATGATCGGGACTCCCCAGGCGACCGGCGACCAGACCTGTCCGACCAGGCCGACACCGAACAGCAGACAGCCGCAGGCCAGGACCCGGCTCTCGCCGAACCGCCGCGCCAGTCGGCCCGTGATCATGCTCTGGCAGATGACTGAAACCACGCCCACGGCCATGAAGCTCAGCCCCACCTCGCGCGCGCCCCAGCCGTAGCGCGCCTCGACCCACAGGCCGAAGGTCGATTCCATGCCCGAGAAGCCGGCCATGTAGATGAGGGTGACCAGCAGGACGCGGGAGATGACGGGGTTCGCCACGGCGTCGCGCACCCCGCCGAGGAAGGGCGGGCGGGGAGCGGCGGGGTCGGCTTTGGCCCGGCTTTCCTTCAGGAAGACCACGACCCCGATGGCCGCGAGCAGACACAGGCCCGCCGCGGCGAAGATCGGCAGTTGATAGCCGAGCCGGCCGAGATCGGGATGCACAAGCACGCCGCCCAGTCCCGGCCCGACGATGAAGCCCAGGCCGAAGGCGGCTCCGATCATTCCCATCCGTCCGGCGCGCTGCTCGGGCGGGGTGATGTCGGCGACATAGCCCTGGACGGTGGAGATATTGCCCGCGCCCAGGCCGGTGAACAGCCGCACGGCGATGGCCAGCCAGATGTTGGGCACGAAGGCCAGGGCCAGATAGCCGACGGCGTTGGCCAGGACGGTGATCAGAAGCACGGGCTTGCGGCCGATCCGGTCCGAAAGCCGGCCCCAGAAGGGTTCGGCGAAGAACTGGCCCAGCGAATAGGCCGAGAACATCAACGCCACCTGCCACGCCTCGGCCTTCAGGCTCTGGCCGAAGAAGGGCAGCAGGGGGACGACCAGGCCGAACCCGACCAGGTTGATGAACACCACGGCGAACAGCACCGCCAGGGCGGGGGCCTGACGCTTCGGAGACACGGTCGGCTCAGGGGTTTGCATGGACCCGGCTTACCCGCGTCCGCGACAAAGGCCAATCGCCCCGAACGCTGTTCTTCCCCGGGGGTCAGTTCGGTGGGTTGTGGGCCTCGAGGAAGCGGACCGTCTCGGTCAGCATCCGGGTCCGGGTCTCGGCGCGCGACAGCCAGTGGTCCTCGCCGGACAGTTCGACCATCTCGACGGGCTTGCCCGCCCGGCGCAGGGCGTCGGCCAGACGCCGGCTCTGGGTGAACGGCACCACGGTGTCGTCGCGGCCGTGCAGAAGCAGGATCGGGGCGTCGGACCGCTCCGCCTGCATCGCGGGAGAGCGATCGTCCAGCGACCGGTCGCCCAGCCGTTCGCCGCCCATGAACCGGTTCCAGTAGCGCACGACCGGGGCGTCGCGTCGCCCGCCCTGGGCCGCCCATTCCACCATGACCCGCAGGTCCGAAACGCCCGCGACCGACACCGCGCAGCGATAGACGCCGTTGTCCAGGGTCGGGCCCGCCATGGCCGCATAGCCGCCGTAGCTGCCGCCGACGATGCAGACGCGCTTGGGATCGATGATCCCCTCGCCGGCCAGATAGCGCACGCCGTCGGACAGGTCGGTCTGCATCTTGCGGCCCCACTCGCCGTAGCCGGCCTCCAGATGGGCCTGACCCAGACCGTCCGAACCGCGATAGTTGGGCTGCAGCACCGCATAGCCGCGCGAGGCGATCGCCTGGGCCCACCAGTCGAAGCCGAGCGAATCCCGCGCCTGCGGACCGCCGTGCGGCAGAACCACCAGCGGCAGGTTCTTCGGATCGGTCACCCCGGGCGGCAGGGTCAGATAGCCGGGGATGCGCATTCCGTCCGCGGCCGGATATTCGACGACCTCGATATGGCCGACCTGATCGGGACGCAGGGGATAGGTCTCGCCGAAGATCTCGGCGGAGCGTCGGTCGAGGTCCAGAAGCTGATAGGTGCCGGGGTCGCCGTCGCCCTCGGTCCTGACGATGAGTTTGCGCATGTCTTCGGACGAGGACACCAGTTCGGGTCGCTTGCCGCGGAATGTGGTCTTGAGGGTGTTCCAGGCGCGTTCGGCGGCGGGGTCCAGGAACTGGTAGGTCGCCTCGCCGTCGCCCTCCGTGCGCGCGCCCATCAGCAGGCGGGTCCTGGGGTGGGTCGAAATCGAGGTCGGGTGACCGGTGAAGGGCAGGTCCGACCATTCGCCGGTATCGAGGTTCAGGATCCGGAAATCATCCGGCGCGCTGTCCTTGCCGCCCTGAACCACGACCTCCCGGTCGGTGCGTCCGAGCGAGACCATGGTGGGAGTGTCGATGGGGGCGTTGACCTTCCAGACCTCGCGGAAGAAGCCGTCGCCGGTGGCCTTCTGGATCGTCCAGTCGCCGCCGGTGTCATAGGTCACGCGCGCGATGGGCCGGCCGGCCTCGTTGAGCAGATAGCCGCCCGCCCGGGCAGGATCCTGCAGCACGGTGTCGCCGCGTCCCGTCTCCAGATTGATCTGGAACAGGGCCGTGCCCCGGTAGGCGGGACCGTCGTAGCGCGCTCCGGCGGCGATCAGCCGGCCGTCCCGCACAAAGACCGGGCCGTTCAGCCGCGGGAAGACGCCGGGCGTGTTGCGGAACACCTTGGCGATCTGGCGGGTCCGGATGGAATAGATCTGGCCCTCCGAGAACTCGACGCGCTGGCCGCCCGTGATTTCAGACATCTGCGTCGCCGAGGTCGTGGCCATCACATAGTCTTCGCCGATCCAGTCCAGCCCGCGCACCTTGACGTCGCCGGCGCGCACGCCGCCGATCACGGCCAGGGTGTCCAGATCGCAGACGATCAGGCTGCGCTCCTCGCCGACGATGGCGACATAGGCCAGCCGCTTTCCACTGGGCGAAAGCTCGACCATGTCGGTGGAGGGCATGGCGCCGTAGACCGACAACGGGGCCGCGCCCTGGCTGTAGCGGGGCTCCGGCGGCAGGCAGGAGGGCGCAGCGCCCTGCGCCTCAGGCGTATCCCCGGCCGGCCGGGCCCGAACCGCCGGGCCCGTGGCCAGAACGGCCAGGCCGACGATGGCGGCGGCGATCGCGCCCGTGGCGCGCGCTGAATTTCGTGAACGCATGTCTACCCCCTAATCCCCGGGGGAGACCCTAGCGCCGCTTCGGCGTGTGGCCAAGCCGGGCTGCAACCGGCAAACGAAAACGCCCCGGCCGAGGGCCGGGGCGTCGGGTCTTTCGGGATCGAGGCGGGCTCTTGAAGCCTACTTCGGCGCCAGGATCATGATCATCTGGCGGCCTTCCATACGCGGGGCGTATTCGACCTTGGCGATTTCGTCGAAATCGGCCTGGACCTTGTTGAGCAGCTTCATGCCCAGTTCCGGGTGAGCCATTTCACGACCGCGGAAGCGCAGGGTCACCTTGACCTTGTCGCCCTCGTCGAAGAAGCGGTGCATGGCCTTGGCCTTCACCTCATAGTCGTGGATGTCGATGTTCGGACGGAGCTTGATCTCTTTCAGCTCGACGACCTTCTGGCGCTTGCGGGCCTCGGCCTTCTTCTTCTGTTCCTGGAAACGGAACTTGCCGTAGTCGAGGATCTTGGCCACCGGCGGTTCGGAGGTGGACACGATCTGAACCAGGTCCATGCCCGCTTCTTCGGCGGCTTCCAGCGCGGCGGACGTCGGCATGACGCCCTGCTTCTCGCCGTTCTGATCGATCAGCAGAACGCGCGGCGCGCGGATATCGTGGTTCATGGGCGGCCCATCCTTGACGGGCGGCGTTTGCATCGGACGGCGAATGAGCGTCGTTTCCTTGTGTGGACGAAAGTCTTGTCGGCTTGCAGGGCGCAGCGCGCGGCGCGGCGCCGCGTTCCCTGAGGCGCGCTATATGCGCCTGAAAGCCCGTTTTATCAAGGCGAGGCTGATCAGCCGTTAACGGCTCAGCCGCCTGAGGGCGCCGCGATGTATTCGTCGTGGAGCGCCAGAACCGCTTCGAAGACATGGTCGACGGTCAGGTCCTCGATGGGCGAGAACTGACCGCGGATCTCATTGGAGGCCGCGATGCGGGTGCGCGGGCCCCAGGGGCCGTAGAGCCACCATTCGGTCGGGCCGAACAGGCCCAGCGTCGGGCGTCCCAGGGCGGCCGAGACATGCATCAGGCCGGAATCGTTGCCGACGAACAGGGCCGCCCGGTCGATGGCCGCCGCCGAGGCCAGGATGTCGCCCTTGCCGACGAAGTCGATGCCTCTGGGACCGGCCGCTTCCAGAGCGGGGGTCGCGGGCGGCCGGTCGCCGGGGCCGCCGACGGGCATGAAACGCCAGCCGTCGAAACGGGGCTCGGCCTTCAGCTTCTCGACCAGCTGGCCCCAGCGCTCGGCGGGCCAGCTCTTGCCCGGCTGGTGGGCGATGGGAGCGAGCGCGATGATCGGGCCGGGTCCGGCGCCGCCCGCCAGCTGCGGATCGATGACGGCGGCGGCTTCGGCGCGGGCCCGGTCGTCGAGGAAAATCTCGGGATCGATCGGCGTCTCCGACCCCATCAGCCGCGACACCATCTCGACCTTGCGCAGCCCGGTCTCCCACGAGCGGTTGTAGACCACGCGCTTCTTCGCCGGGATCAGCCAGCTGAGCGCCGAGCCGCGGATGTCGACGACCATGTCCCAGCGGGTCCCCGAGACCTGCTTCCACAGATCGACCCAGTGTCCGGCCATCTTCTTCTTGTCGAGGACGATGACCCGCTCGACGCCGGGGGCGGAGCGGAAGAAGGGCGCGGGCGGGCGGCCGCAGGCGACAGTGATCTGCGCGCCCGGCAGCTGACGTTCGATCTCGCGGATCACGCCCGACGAGATCACGCAGTCGCCGATGCGATTGGAGCTGACGAACAGGACCTTGGGGAGGACTTTGGGATTGGACTGGACGGGCGGCACGCTTTGACCTTCGCTTCGTTCGTCGGCGTTCGCTATCAGGCGCGGACCGTTTGCGCGAGAGTAGGCCGCATGACCCCCACCGACCAGACTGATACCAACGACAACGACAACGACCTCCAGCATCTGACCCGGCCGGACGGGGAGACCCTCGCCTACAAACAGGTCTCCGGAGAAGGCCCGACCGTGGTCTGGATCGGCGGCTTCCGCTCGGACATGGAGGGGACCAAGGCTTTGGCGCTCGACGCCGCCGCGCGCGAGCACGGCTGGGCCTTCCTGCGCTACGACCATTTCGCCCACGGACAGTCCTCGGGCGACTGGCGTCAGGCGACCATCGGCCGCTGGCGCGAGGACGCGATCTCGGTGATCGACAGCCTGAACGGCCCGGCGATCCTCGTCGGCTCGTCCATGGGCGGCTGGGTCGCCCTGCTGGCCGCTCTGGCCCGGCCCGGGGCGGTCGCCGGGCTGGTGCTGGTCAATCCGGCCCAGGACTTCACCGAAGCCCTGATGTGGCCCGGCCTCGCTGACCACGAACGTCAGGCCATCCTGCGCGACGGGGAGACGGTGGTCGTCGAGGAAGGGCTTGGCGCCTACGTCCTGACCCGCGCCATGTTCGAGGAGGCGAAGACTTGGCTCCTGCTCGGCGGACCCGTCCGGATCGCGGCGCCGGTCCACATCCTTCAGGGCCGGGCCGACGACGTGGTGCCGTGGAGCCATTCGATCCAGCTGGTTGAACGGCTGGCCGGCGGCGACGTGCGGCTGGACCTGATCGAGGGTGGCGACCACCGGCTCTCGACCCCCGCCGATCTCGACCGGCTGGTCGCGGCGGTCGAGGGTCTGCGCGCCCCCGAACATCAGGACTGAGCCTTCCCAAGAGTCGACGGACGGCTATGGTGACGCTCATGGACACCTTGAGCGCGCGCTGGGCGAAACTGGAGCCCCACACGACGGTGGTCGGGCCGGACGACGACCGGCCGCGTCCGGCGGTATTGATCTTCCACGGCTGCGGCGGACTGCGCGACCATCTGCCGAAATACGCCGAGGCGGCCAGGGCGGCCGGCTGGCGAGCCTTCACGGTCGATTCCTACGGCTCGCGCGGTTTCAGCCGGGTCTTCGCCCTGGCCACGGTCTGCACGGGTCTGGTGCTGCGCGGCGATGAGCGGGCGGGCGACATCCTGGCCACGATCCACGGCGTGTCGGCCCGGCCCGACGTCGACGCCTCGCGCATCGCCCTGGCCGGCTGGAGCCACGGTGGCTGGGGCATCATGGAGGCGATGAGCGCGGACCGACGTCCGAGGTCGCTCGGACTGGCCGATCCGGGCGAGGTGTCGCTGGACGGGATCAAGGCGGCCTATCTGGCCTACCCTTACGTCGGTTTCGCCGCCCTGAACCGGATGCGGCCCTGGCGGCACTGTCCCAGGACCCTCGCCGTCATCGCCCGCCGCGACCACCTGACCACGGTCCGCAATGCGGAGAGGGTCCACGACATGGTCCGCAACTGCGGCGCGGAGCTCGAGACCTGGATCGCCGAGGGCACCCACAGTTTCGACGAGCCGACCTCGGCCCCGCCGATGCGCTACCACCCCGAGCTGACCGACGAGGCCATCCGCCGGTTCAAGGCCCTGCTGGAAGACACCGCCACGGCGCCGCCGCCGGTCGCGGATCGGACCGCCGTCTAATGACCACCCTGGCCGAGCGCTGGGCCCGTCTTGAGCCGAGCGTGGTGGTGGTCCGCCCCGAAGGACCCGGCCCCTTTCCGACGGTGCTGGTCTTCCCGGGCTGCGGCGGCGTCCGCTCGCATCTGGACCGCTATGCCGGGGCCGCCGTCGCCGCCGGATGGATGGTCGTCCGCATCGAATCCTTCACGGCGCGCGGCTGGTCCGACGCCTTCACCCGCACCTTCATCTGCACGGGCCTGCTGTTTCGCGGCGCGGAGCGGGCGGGCGACGTCATGGCGGCCGTCGCCGGGGTTCGGAGTCTGCCGAGCGTCGATCCGGAGCGCCTGGTTCTGGCGGGCTGGAGCCACGGCGGCTGGGCGATCATGGACATGATGACCCTGTCGCTCGATCACGGGGCGGCGGGGATTTCCGATGCGCCGTCGCTCGACCTGACCGGCGTGGTCGGCGCCTTCCTGCCCTATCCCTATGTCGGCTTTCCCGCGGCGAGCCGCAGCCACGACTGGAAGCGGCCAATGCGATCCTTCTTCATCCTGCCGACGCGCGACCATCTGGCGACCATGCGCCTGTACGAGCGGGCGCTGGATCATGTCCGCGCGCCTGGCTCACCGGTCGAGACCTGGGTGGTCAAGGCGACCCATGCCTTCGACGAGCCGGGCCTGACGGACAAACACATCCTCAACGACCCGGGCCTGACCGGTCAGGCGATCGAGCGGTTCGCCGGCTTCCTGAAGACCTGCGCCTAGCCGATCTTCGCCTCGACCACGATCTCGGCCCGGACGGAGTGGGCCATTTCGCAGTGTTCGTGGGCGGCATGGTGCAGGGCGTCCAGCTCGGCCTGCGTCGGGGCGGGCCCGAAGAAGGTGGTGACGGGCCGCAGGGTCACCCGGTTCATATAGCGATGCCCGCCCGCGTCCTTGCCCAGCATGCCCGAGGCCTCGTCGACATAGCGGTCGACCACGAAGCCGTCGCCGGCGGCGAAGGCGAGAAACCACAGCATGTGGCAGCTGGACAGGGAGGCGACCATGGCCTCCTCCGGGTCCACCGCCGTCGGGTCGGACATCGGGACCGGCACGCTCTCGGGCGCCGATGAGCCCGGCACCACCGCGCCGCCGTCGAAGGTCCAGACGTGGGCGCGCGAATATTTCTTGTCGATGAAGACCTGACCGTCGCGTTTCCATTCGACGGTGGTGTGGTGTGCGCTCATCGGTGACCTCTCAAGCTTGACCGGCCAGCACCGTATAGGTCACCCGGGTCCGCACGTCGAAGCCCAGCGAGCGATAAAGCCGGATCGTCGCCTCGTGCCCGGCATAGGCGTGCAGGAAGGCCTTGTCGCCGGTCTCCAGAATACGCTCGACCACCACCCGCGACAGGGCGCCGGCCAGACCCTGTCCCCGGAAGTCGGGATGGACGCAGACGCCGCTGAGCTCGGTGAAGCCCTCGACCCGCAGCCGGCTGCCGGCCATGGCGATGAGCCGCCCCTCTCGTTTCACCCCGACAAAGCCGCCCAGCTCCTGCGTCCGGCCCCGGAAGGGCCCGGGTTTGGTCAGGGTGGCGAGCGCCAGCATTTCGGCGGCGTCGTCGGGTCCCAGCTCCTCGAACTCGATGTCAGGGCCGCCCGGTGCGGTCAGGGCCGAGCAGACCATCTGGGCGCAGGGGCTGCGGCTGACCACCGGCTGGTCCGGCAGGACGTTCTCCATCGCCGAGCCTTCCAGCTCCACGAGACCGGAGCCCGGATAGCGGGCGGCGAGCGCGTTCAGGCTCGCCCGGCTTTCCGCGCTGTCGTCCTTCGCCGCCAGAAAGACGCCGAGGTCCGGGTCGAGCCGCACGGCGTGTTCGTCGCCGAGCGCATAGGCCTTCAGACGGCCGGTCAGGGCATTCCAGGTCGTGCGGTCGAGCGGATGGGACATGGCGCTGTTTTAGGCGGGCGCGTCGCAAAGCGGAACCGTGCGCCATGACGCCGGGTCCGAAAATCGCGGAGACGTCAGGGCGCGGGCGTGACCTGTTTCGCCGTCAGCACCCGCTCTCCGGCGTGGGCGAAGCGGACGGTGATCGGCACGCCGGTCGACCAGTAGTCGCCGTTCTCCAGTCCATCGACGCGTATGACCAGCGGCAGATAGATCGGTCTCGCGTCCGTACGAACGGGCACCGGGATGGGCAGGGCGACCGGGGCCTGGCGGCTGAACATGTTTCCGTCGGTGCGGAATTCCAGTGTCTCGCCGAGCGGCGTGGAGACGGAGACGACCTCGTCCGGCCCGGTTCCCGTGTTCTCGATCACGACGCGGATGTTGGCCTCGAACGGCGCCTTCAGACCCGAAACGATCATGGCGGTGTCCCGCACGACGATCGGCGACCCCGCCGGGGCGGCCTCCTGAACGGCGGGTTGGGCGGCCAGCGCCAGCAGCAGTGCGATCATCATCCCCGCCAGAAGCCCACGATCTTCTTGACCTCATCCACCACCGGGTCGGCGATGGCGGCGGCGCGTTCGGCGCCGTCCTTGAGCACGCGGTCGATCTCGGACGTGTCGGCCATCAGGCGGCGCATCTCGGCGGTGATCGGGGCCATGGCGCTGACGGCCAGATCGGCCAGGCGCGGCTTGAAGGCGCCGAAGCCCTGACCGGCGAACTCGGCGGTGACCGCGTCCTTCGACTGGTCCGACAGGGCCGCATAGATGGAGATCAGATTCCTGACCTCGGGACGGTCGTCCAGCGCCTCGCCCACCTCGGGCATGACGCCCATGTCGGTCTTGGACTTGCGGATCTTGCCGGCGATGGCGTCGGCGTCGTCGGTCAGGTTGATGCGCGACTGGTCCGACGGGTCCGACTTGGACATCTTGGCCGATCCGTCGCGCAGGCTCATGACGCGCGGCGCCGGGCCCTGGGTCAGGGGTTCGGGCAGGGGGAAGAAGTCGGGCGCGCCGAAGTCGTTGTTGAACTTGGCGGCGATGTCGCGGGTCAGTTCCAGATGCTGTTTCTGGTCTTCGCCGGTCGGCACTTCGGTGGCCTTGTAGAGCAGGATGTCGGCCGCCTGCAGCACTGGATAAGTGTAGAGGCCCACGCTCGAGCGTTCCTTGTGCTTGCCCGACTTCTCCTTGAACTGGGTCATCCGGTCCAGCCAGCCGAGGCGGGCGACGCAGTTGAAGATCCAGGCCAGTTCGGCGTGGGCGCGCACGGCCGACTGGGGGAAGATGACCGACTTCGCCGGATCGAGGCCCGAGGCCAGATAGGCGGCGGCGATCTCGCGCGTCTGGGCGGTCAGCAGGGCCGGGTCCTGCCAGACGGTGATGGCGTGCAGATCGGCGACGAACAGGAAGCAGGGCGCGCCCTGATCCTGCAGCTGGGTGAAGCGTTTCAGGGCGCCGAGATAGTTGCCCAGATGCAGGGCGCCCGAGGCCTGGATGCCCGAAAGCACCCGGCGCGGACCGGCGTACTGGGAAACGGGAGCGGGGGAGGCGGGCGTAGCATCGGACATGACCGGCAGATGCCCTAGCAAGCGCCTGAGGGCAAGATCGCCGGCCGCCTGGAGCGAACCCACAGATCAGAAACCATCGGTCGGGCGCGGCGGGCGCGCGTTTGGGCCGGCCTCAACCGATTGTATCGCCGGAATTCTCCCGAAATCCGGGCCCCTCGACCCCGCACGGTCGGGCGCCGTGGTAGTCTCTGGCCATTACGGTCTTTGACACGTCCGGTTTTCGCCCCGCCTCGCCCCGGGTCTCGACGGCCTCATCCGGCCGATGCGGACTCTTCGGACTCTTCGGACCCTGTTTTCGGAGCCGGAGAGTCCGCTAGTCCAGCCCGCCGCCCGAGGTGGAAGCGCCCGGCTCGCGGCGCAGGACCGCCTTGAGCTCGGCCGGGGTGACCGCGCGGAACAGGAACAGGCAGGCGCCGTAGACCACCGCCCCGGCCCCGCAGACGATCAGGACCGCGATCTCCTTGGCGAGGAACAGCTTGCTGAGCTCGGGATAGAAGATCCCCGCCGCCAGCAGCAGGGCGGCCATGACGCCGCTGGCCGCCAGCACCCGCGCGATGCGCGACACGAAGCCGGCCGACGGGGTCCAGGATTTCTCGCGGATCAGGGTGCCCAGCAGCAGGCCGACATTGATCCAGGCCGAGACGCTGGTGGCGATGGCGAGGCCGAGAACGCCGTCCACGCCGATGTGCGAGAACCAGTAGAACAGGCCGGCGCCGAGAACGACGGTCACCAGAACGGACCCGATAGCGAAGATCATCGGCCGACGCGTGTCCTCGCGGGCGAAGAAGGGCGGTGTGAGAACCTTGGCGAGGACGAAGGCCGGAACGCCCCAGGCGAACTGTCGCAGCACGTCGGCGGTGCGCGCGGCGTCGGCCGAGGTGAAGGCGGCGCGGGTCACGGTGGCGTCGATGATGAAGAAGGGAATGACGAACAGGGCCACGGCGGCGGGCAGGGTGAAGGCCATGGACAGGGTCAGGCCGTCATCCAGCGTCCGGCGTCCGCCC
>Ga0247739_10000437_pt1 | contig 14934 bp, 9 predicted proteins | sample UWRJL058202B2_FD_180943 | JGI IMG/M metagenome (GOLD analysis project Ga0247739, IMG submission 180943) | Plant litter microbial communities from Arlington Agricultural Research Station in Wisconsin, United States - UWRJ-L058-202B-2 | ecosystem: Environmental > Terrestrial > Plant litter >...
ACAAAATCGATATTTTTAAAAGTGTGAATGAAGAAAAAAATAATATTATTTCTATCGACATTCCGGAGCATGTAACAATTTGTTCTGATTACCAGATGTTGTCCATTATTTTACAAAATATCATGGATAACGCAACAAAATATACAAAAAATGGTGAAATCAGTATTTATACTGAGCAAAAAGAAATGAAGGTTCATCTGGTAATTTCAAACAATGGAATACCATTATCAGATGAATTAGTGCAAACATTTAACGGATATACAGCTTCATCGCAATCTTTCACAAATGGTATAAAAACAGGATTAGGCCTTTTAATTATTATGGAAATTGCTGTATTGATTAATGTCGGGGTAAGAGTTGCGCAAACAAAAACAACTGATTTTCGTATAATTCTTAATGAAAATTAATGATAATTGAACAGAGATATTTTTCTTGAAAGTTCAATTTCGTTCTTGACATCCAGTTTGTCGTAAATCCGGGCCCGGTAAGTACTTACGGTTGATACTTTAATATCCAGAATACTTGCAATTTCTTTGGTCCATTTTCCTTCATTAATAAGCCGCATTACTTCCAGTTCACGATTAGAAAGTTTGACAAATGGATGATCGTTTGTCTGAGGATTATTATTGATCATATTATTCAGCAAGGATTGCTGAACATGTGCGCTGATATATTTTTTCTTGGTAACGAGTGCTCTAAGGGCCGCTTTAAAATCTTCTTTAGATGATTGTTTAGAAATAAACCCGCTGGCACCAGCCGAAAGATAGGATAACGCATATACATGTTCGTCATAACCTGAATGGATCAGGACACTAATTCTTTCCTGTTTATCGGTAATCTGTTTGATCATTCTGGTGCCTTCGCTGCCCGGAACGTCGATGTCAAGAATCACGTAATCAAATATTTGGGTATCGAGCAGTGCTAAACCTTCAGGAAATGTAGAAGCCTCCTTTACAGAAGCCCTGGAATTGAAATCAAAAATCATCATTGTCATACCAACTCTTATTAAAGGATGATCTTCAATAATTAAAAATTTCATAATAATACTGTTGGAGTGAATTTTTCCTGACTGCAAATTTAGGTATAAATTTTCTTGATTTTAAAAATAAATACTACAAAGTAGTTGGTGTAAAATAGTTATAAGCGCATTTTATTTATCCGTTAAATTTTTTTGTAAAATGATGTTTAAAACCTGTACAGGTAAATATTTTATTAAACTGATCCCTTTTCTTCAACAGTATAGTGATTTTTTATCGAGATCATTCTACAATTTGTTTTTGAATTATTTACAAAAAAATTAATCTACTATTCTCAGCTTTGCAAACCTCTAAGAATCCATAATGAAAAATATGTTTGCAATCATATTTATTCGATTTTTAAAGTATTTAGTATAGAATATATCGATTAACGCCGGTTCCCATTAGAATGAATTGAAGAGTTCATAAAGTAATGTTTCCACACTAACTGAGGGATTGTAGACAGGAGCTGTTAAAGGCAAATGGAACGCCCAAAGGGAGTAACAAGTCAATAATTTGAATTAATTTCAAATCATTAGTTGAGTAAAATGATACTCCCCGGGTTTTACCAGGGGAGTATTTTGTTTTACACAGAGAGGTAGAAGTTTACTAAGTTCTTGATTTGTTATAAAAATAAGTGAAGCTTATTCTCCATCATTTGCAACTGGAATTCATCTTAAAATCTTGACTCGCTCAATAAACTCATGCGAACTATGTACACTGAGTTTCTGATATATTTTAGCGCGATAACTGACAACTGTTGTTTTTTTAATATCCAGTTTTAAAGCAATATCATGACAGGATATTCCATCGAATAAAAAGTCCATGATCTGCTTTTCCCGAATCGACAGATCCATAATAGGATTCAGGTTGATCGTTCCGCTTTGCAGTGCTTTTCTGATAATTATTTGCCAGATGTCATCACTAAAATAATTTTGCTTGATCATTAACGCATCAATTGCACGTCGAAAATCGTCCTTGGATGCCTGCTTTGAAATAAAACCATTAGAACCTGCATGAAAATAGGGAATGGCATACGTTTTTTCATCCAGTTTTGAAATGATTAATATACTGGTTCCAGGGTTCATCTTTCGAAGTGTTTTAATTTCTTTCGGATAAATTCCCCGTGAAGTGTCAATGTCAAGAATAATCATGTACGGCTCCATGATTTCAGGTATGTTGTTACTCAATTCAATTGATTTGGCTTGAAAAATTTCTGCTGTAAAATACATTTTGCTGATGATCACTTCCAGTTTTTTAAAAGTCCGAAGTTCCTGACAAATGATTACTATATTCATTATATATGAGGGTAAAACCGATCTTATTAAGATAAGTCATTATAATATAGCTATTTAGGCTAATGCGAATTGTTGGTTAGTGAAATAATATTTATGTTCTGGATTAGTATACGGAGACCATGGTTAAAAGGGCTGCCTTATAATTATATGTTCCGGATTAATCCTTCCGGAACATATAAATAGTGTATTGATAGTTGATAACAGGTCTTTACAGCGATATTGCTAGTGTGTGGGATCTTAAAAGATTTATCTCATCTTTATAATCATGCAAATTTAAAATCTTATTGTTTCTAGCGTTGTAGCGAATCAAATGCTTTTTTTGTAGAAACATTTTGACATTTTATTGCTTGTCAAGTTCTGTAATGAAGAGATTTACTATTGACAAAAATGGATTTTTTGCTGTTTTCAAAAATGCTGTAAGTATTCCAAAATAAAATAGAATATGCAGGATTTCAGTGAATAAGTTATTAATTCATAATCTTGCGGTTACCTGGCAACCATTATTTTTTTACTTTTTACAATGCCATTATGACCTTTCAAAAGTACTGTATATGAGCCTGGTATGAGATTATCAACTGAAATGCCGTCCATTGATACTTCTGATTTATACAGAATATCCTGGCCCAGTGCATTAATTATTTGAATAGATTTTACTTTGGCAGTTTCATTGGCTGAGATATAGAATTTATCGGAAACCGGATTAGGATAAAGGTACGTTATACCATTAGAATCGAAGGAAAGATTGCGGATCTGTGAATATGAAAATGTTTCATCCTGATCAATCATTTTTAGCCGGTACAGGTTTTGTCCCATAAAAGTCTGGTCGTCGGTATACGAATAACGGCTTACCCCAGAACTATTTTTACCCGCTAAAATGACTGCAATTTTATTCCAGTTTTTCGTGTCATTACTGCGTTCAATTTCAAACCGGTCACTATTGGTTTCAGACGTGGTTGTCCATACAAGTTTTGCAACATTTTCCTGCTTTTGAACTGTGAAATTTTGAAGTGAAACCGGCAGAGGAGTCGATATTATTTCTCTCTGAAAAGTTACCAACGGATCACCCAGAATAACATCAGATTCGTTGTAGGATTGGGCGAACCTGAACGCATCGCTCACATTAAAGCCTTTTTTCATCAATGTAAAAACGCCTTCGGATTTAAATTGCTGTTCCAAAGCGCTTTCTCCGGTTGCAGTAATTGAAATAAGCAGATCGCTGTAAGCATGTACATTCAGCACGTTTCCTTTTGCCAGATATTGTCCCGCCAAATAATTGGAACCAGTATAAGCACCAACGTTACAGGAACTTAAATTGATAAGCTGTGTATTAAGTTTACCAAGATTGTCAACATCTTTATTATAGATGCCAAAAGAATGATAGTTTGCGCTTCCATGTACGTTGCACGTAAATATCTCGTATGATTCAGTTTCCAGTTTGGTAAGAAAATCATCTTTCCAAACAGGATCATTCCCTGAGAAATCCGGATCTTTTGGATGGCTGACCTTTAAAGCCGTAGCTGTTTTCCAGGCGCCGTCTGCCTGTGCCAGATTTATGACTCCCTGTTCAGTTGCAAAGCCGTCAGATACCAGTACATTCTTCTTAAATGAAATTTCCTTATTTCTGAATTTGTGCAGTTTTGTAAAATAATCAAGGATGTAATTTGTCTTTTTATCAGTGCTAAAACCCTTGTCAGGAATAATCATTCCCATTGAAATAGTTGAATTCTGTTGCTGAAAAACGGGTAGTCTTACTTCCTGCGAAGGTCTGAAACATAAGTCCTGATACCTGTAAGCTTTGAAAGAATCATCTGCCGGATCATAATTATAGGTGCTGTACAACGGCAATGTGTAATAAGTAAAGGTGTGCGAGGCATGTGTTGCTGCAATTTTTCCCTGCTGGTCCAACCGGTAATTGTAACCGGTTATTGCTGCATTTGCACCAATAAAAAATAAATGAGTTAGGTTATTATCCTGATATTGTCTTCTAATATATTCATACAAGGCAAGCTTTTCCGTGTTGGCATTACTGATATAATATTTTTCAATGGTAATCAGCGGATCGCTTTTCTTTACATCGGTTTCATATTGGGCAAATGCAGTTTGAAGTGCTTCTGAATTTTTCCATTCGTCGTTAATGACCAAAAGCATTTTAGCGGGTACCGATGCAGATGCTGCTTCTGTTTGAAACGGAACGGTGCTGATTTCAGAGCCGGAACAAGGTGCGCCGTCTAAACCAAAAACAAGGCTGCGTAGTGAATAACTTTTACCGGGTAATAAACTTCCAATTGTAAAATCAATTGTTCCGGCCTGCTTATTTATAGCTTTTGATGATAAAAAACTGGATGAAACAAAAGGCATATTGCAAGGTGCCGTACAGGCAGGCTTAACATCGAGCTCAACTGTGAAAACTGACTCTATGTCCACTGTTGATGCAAAAACCATGTGTACGTCTACTGCGCTTTCCGGTTTGGAGGTATTCTTTTTAACTGTAATCTGGATGTCGTAATCTGCAATCCGCGCTGAGGTCGTTGGGATAGTATATTCAACCAGCTGTAACATAGGGCTCAGCGAATCCTGAACTAACTGATATTTTTTTTGTCCATATACATGGGATAAAAGGCCGGACAGGGCCATGCAGATTAAGCAGAACTTTTTCATATTGATTTGAGAGTAAACGTATTATCTTATTTGTAATTTTAATATGGCTATTAATCCATGCCGTTAAAGCTGGATAATGTCAGTTTCAATAAATGACTAGCACTGTTTATTTCTCTAATTACTTAGAGGTCAATGATATATAAAGATTTAGGTTATTGGTTTAATTGTTACTTGTCAGGATTGGAATAATATTTCTGATACTTATTTGTAAATTATTGCTACTAAAATTATACCTGGGTTAAGTATTTGATTAATAGTTATTTGTGTATTTATTTGCTAATAATATTAATGCACTTTTTTTCGATTAATTGCTATATGTAGTTGCTATTATATTCTACTTTTCTATAAATTTATTTATAGAATAAAATATGACGTTGTAGTATATACGCTATAAAAATATAGAATTAATTCGCTGATTAAGTTTTGCTATTTATTGGGTTAAACCTTTAATTCAAAATAGTAATATGCTTCTTTCTATCAAATAGAGCATATATCTGCCATAATACTTATTTTACTTGATTAACTCGTTGTTAAAAATCAAAACACAATAATTAATCTTTGCACATAAAGTGCATAAGAAAAATGGCTTGATGTCAGAAATAAAAGAAAGTATTATTGGGAATATGTTTTCATTCAATAAAGTTTTAAGCCTTTAAAAGACGAAAAAACTACGTAATGACGAGCAATATTACTAAAATATTCTATGATATTTTAAAAGATTTTCTAAACTGTAAGTAAATAGTTGTGAATGCTTTAAACAATTGTCTCGTACGTATAGAGGTGAGTTGGTCGGAAACTAAATTTATTTGATAGATAAAAAAAGCTTCGTACCCGAAATCCGGATACGAAGCTTTAAAGAAAATGAATTAATTAATAACCCGGGTTTTGTACCAAAGCTGGGTTCAACTGCAAAGCAACTCTTGGAATTGGGAAAATACGGTGATTAACGTCTGAATCAGTTTTGAAGCCCCATTTGCCTTCAAACTTTCCAAATCGGATCATATCATTTCTTCTCCATCCTTCCCAGGCAAATTCACGGGCTCTTTCAGCATAAATAAATTCAAGATTAACACTAGCCAAAGCAGCGGAAGTTGTCCGTTGCGCCCTTAACTGATTTACAAGAGACAGCGCAGTATGACCCAATGTAGCTGTACCTCCACGTAAAATCGCTTCGGCTTTCATCAAAATAATATCCGAATATCTGAAAATCGGAATATCATTATTCTGGTTCCTGTTCAGAGAAGTTGCATCGGGATAAAACTTCATATTACGGTAGCCCATGTGCCACGCAATTTCATCGTTACCCGCGTCAAATGCAGATTGACTCTGTCTCAGCACAACCTGTGGCGTAATATTTACCTGGTAGGTAAGAGGCGCTGATGGAGCGCTGCCGGTATAAAACTGATCATAACCGATGTTTGTAGTTGTTACCGTAACAGGAGTTACACCGTCGTTCATGAATTGCAGGCCGGTAAGCCATTGTTTGTTTCTGATATCGCCTTCGTCGTTGAAATTGGCATAATATTCCGGCAATGTACTCGCACTTCCCGCAGGTGTGAAAGGAAGACTAAATTTTTTCACTTCACTTCTTGGAATATCGTAGCGCGAGCGGTTGTTAACACTTCTGAAAGGAAAAGTATTGGTTTGTGCCGGATCGTAAGGGATCGCAAAAATGAATTCCTTCATCTGAGGTCCGTTATTAGGATAGAACATATTCAAATAAGTGCTTCTTGCTTCGATGTTGTACAATCCTGAACCGATGATCTTGTCACAAGCTGCAATACAATCATTATAGCGGTTTGTTCCTGTGTAGTATTCAGCGTTCAGATACATTTTTGCCAGCAATGCGTATGCTGTCCATTTATTGGCTCTTCCATACGTAGAAACACCTGAAACTTCACTCAAATTTGGAATTGCTTCATTGATTTCCTTCTCAATAAAATTGAAAACTTCCAGTCTGGTTGAATTAACTTTTGGTGTAAAATCGCCATATTCCGTGTATATCGGCACATTTCCAAAACTATCCATCATCATGAAATACGCCAAAGCCCGTACCATTTTGATCTCGGAAATATTGGTAGCCTTCGCTGTTCCTTCGGGTTCTTTTTCCTGCAGAATAGAAATTGTCTGGTTGGTAACACCAATAATTGTCGATAACCACGACCAATGGCCATTGAGATACGTGTTATCAACCGTCCAGGTGTGGTAATGAAGTGTCTGATTCTGACCTCCGTCATACCAGTTACCTCCTCTTGCAGGCATAATGCCTTCGTCGGTACTGTAAGATGCAACCTGAAAAGCTTCTGCTCCAAAATTTCCTCTTAAAGCAACGTAAGCAGGCCCGGACGCTGACACGTATTGTTCAGTCGTACTTGGAAAAACATCAGTGGTCAGCTCTGTCGTAACAGGCACATCCAGATCGTGGCAGGAAACCATTGTTACGGCCACCAGGGTTGAAAAAAATATATTAATGTATGATTTTTTCATGATTTTACTTCGAAAATTAGATTGATACATTCAGGCCAAAAAGAAACGTACGGGTCTTCGGATAGAAGTTGTTGTAGTCAACTCCTGGCGCAATACCACCCTGATTCACTTCCGGATCAATGCCTTTGTATTTCGTGATGACAAACAAATTATTAACAGAAGTATAAACCCGCAGGTTTTTAACAAATGGCCCCAGTTTTTTGAAATTGTATCCCAGGGTTGCATTATCAAGCCTTATAAAACTTCCGTTTTCAAGAAACCGGGAGGAATAAACATAAGCATTGAAATCTTTTACAGACTCATTAGCCGCGTCAACAAGAATATTACTGTACTGAGCAGTACTTGGTCTGAACAAATCAGCACGTGTTGCATTGAAGATTTTATTTCCAAATCCTCCTCTGATGAATACATTCAAATCAAAGTTTTTATATCTGACACTGTTGTTCCAGCCCATTAGTAATTTTGGCTGCGAACTACCCAGATAATGGTAATCTTTTCCAACAACCGGTGTAGTAGTCAGGCTGCCATCTCCTGCAACAAACTGGGAAACTCCACTGTCATTTTTCCCTGCATATTGGAAAGAGAAGAATTGACCCAGGGGTCTGCCGGATTTCAGGATTTGCAAAGATCTTCCCGACTGTCCGCCACCCTCAGGACGGGAAAGCAGAACGGAGTCTCCACCTGCAAATAATGGGTTAGACAAACTGGTAATTACGTTTTTATTGTGGGCAAGATTGATACCACTTGTCCAGCTGAAATCCGCTTTGTCAATGATTTTAGCGCTTACATTGAACTCAATTCCTTTGTTATTAACGCTTCCGCCGTTGGCCACAATGCTGCCGGAAGGAACAAGGATAGGGTCAACTGTGTAGGAATAAATCATCCCTGTGGTATTCTTATCATACAATTCCAAAGATCCGTTGATCCTGTTTCCTAAGACAGAAAAGTCAAGACCGATATTGGCAGTCGCTGTTTTTTCCCATTTCAAATCAGGATTTTCAGATTTTGTAGGGCCATAAGCTCCTGTAAGTGTGCCGTTGTAATAGTACGTTCCCAAAGCTCCTGAAATAAATTGCGCAGTGTAAGCATTAAATCCGGTTGCATTACCAGTCACACCATAACTTGCCCTAAGTTTAAGATCGCTGAACAAATTCTGGCTTTCCATAAAACTTTCCTGACTAATTCTCCACGCAGCACCTACCGACGGGAAATAACCCCATTGATTGTTTGCGCCGAAAACCGAGCTGCCATCTCTTCTTACAGAACCTTGCAGTAAATACTTGCTTTTGTAATTGTAGTTAAACCGGGCAAAATCAGAAATCAACTGTGTTTCCTGGTAAATTCCATCCGGTCCGAAATTGATCTGATAACCTGAAATTCCGTAAGGATTACTTAAAGCAAGGTTATTATAAGCAATGTTGTCTACCGGCAAATTACTTGTAGTTACCTGAAATCCTTCTCCGATCCTGTTGTTCTGCCATGAATAACCAATGACTGCGTTTAAAGAATGATCTCCGAATTCTTTATTCCAGGTCAAATATGTTTCTAGAATTTTGTTGGTATTCTGATACGAACTTCTGCTTGCCTGACCGTTTTTTCCAAACGATTGTACCGCATGGAAACCTACGCCCGGATCAGGATTGTCGTACATGTTGTTGTAGTTGTTCGTAAAATATTTGTTGTAATACGATCCCTGCAATGTGGTTGAGTTCAGATAAGAAATATCCAGATTATAAGCAAGACCAAACGGCAGTTCAACCTGGGTTTTGAAACTTCCAATAAGGTTATTCGATTTTGTATTCAGCTGACTGTTATTGATCATCGCCACCGGATTGTAGTAGTTGGTATTCTGAAAATTCTCAAAATAGCTGCCATCTGCATTCTGAATAGGCGAAACCGGTAAATAGGAAGCCGATTGAAGCAAAACCGTATTACGATAAGGAATATCGTTTGCATTGCTATGAGAATTTGTCACAGAAAACCCGAACTTCAATTTATCTTTCAAAGCACGCTGTTCAATTGCCAGACGCCCGATAAACCGGCTCAGGTCACTGTTAAGCAGAATACCATCTTTTTTTACATAATTCAAACTTGCACTATAAGTTGTGTGCTCACCACCACCATTGAAAGACAAGTTGTGGTTTGTAGAAATAGCGGTTTTTTTCTGAATAGATGACTGCCAGTCGGTATTGGCACCTTTGTCATCGGCTGGCGTAAAACCAACATCATTTTTTACCAGAAAAGCTCTCAATTGATCCGCGCTCATCATGTCAAGTCTGCTGGATACTTTTTCAATTCCGATGTATGAATTATACGAAATCTGCATCGTACCTGGTTTTCCTTTCTTAGTTGTTACCATGATCACACCATTTGCAGCACGGTTACCATAAATAGCTGTTGCAGCCGCATCTTTCAATACATCTATCGAAGCGATATCGTCAGGAGCAATGGTAGAAATATCTGCACCGGGCACTCCGTCAATTACGTAAAAAGGTCCCTGCGCACTGTTGATAGTAGACGCACCACGCATCACGACTGCGGCTGGCTTGTTTGGATCTCCACTTGCTGTAATATTCAGGCCCGGAACTTTACCTTGTAATAACTGGCCTACGTCTGTAATCGCACCATTGTTGAGTTCTTCTCTTTTAATCGTGCTTACTGCGCTTGTAAGGTTTTTACGTGATTGCTGTCCGTAACCAACCACCGCAACTTCATTTAATGTTGTATTACTTTCAGAAAGAGAAACAGAGATATTGCTTTGTTTGCCAACAAGCACTTCTTTCGAATCAAATCCAATGTATGAGAAAACCAGTACGTCCGTATCTGTCGCATTCACTGAGAAGTTCCCCTCCATATCCGTAGTTGTTCCCAATTTGCTGGCCTTAACAATAACGGTCACACCAATCAGCGGCTTTCCGTCAGAACCAAGCACCTGGCCTCTTATAATTTCCAGAATTTGTTTGATCGGAGCAATAATCTTATTCTGCTTTTTGGATTGCAACACAACTGTTTGATCTACAATGGTATAATCAACCGGTTGATTTTTCAAAACTTTCGAAAGAGCATCTTCCAGATTGCTGTCTTTGATGGAAACAGTGATCTTTTCCGCCTTTGACATAAGCTCCGTTTTATACCAGAATGAATAGCCACTTTGCCTTTCAATGTCCTTAAGAACTCTTTCCAGAGATGCATTTTGTGCAACCAGGGTAATTTTTTGTGAATAACCAGAGGCACTGACCTGCATGCAAAAAGCCAATGAAAAAATAAAGATCAATTTCATAACCAAAATGGTTTTGGTTGAAAAGGAGCCCGGATACCTGCCGGTTATATACGACAGTACCGGTCTCTTTTGGATTAAAGAGTTGTGATTCATACTTTTGTTTTGCGTTACTACTAAACGGTTTGAGATAATTGTTAAGTGATGCTGACTCTTTGAATGAGCGGGAGCGGTTGCAACGTTCCCGTTCTTTTTTGCTTTACAACGAAAGCATGAGAGACAACACCTGAAAGAAATAAAAGTAAAGGCATCTATCTTTTCATAGGTATTGATTTTGGTTATGGCGTTACGTTAATTGTCTTATTTTCAATCCTGAACTTTACACCGCTCAGCGATAATATCTTCAATACTTTTGAAACATTGGCATTACGCGGCAGTCGTCCGGTGAAATGTTCCTTGCTCATATTACCGTCGTAATTCACGTCAACATCGTACCATCTGGCCACCTGTCTCATAATACTCTCCAGGTTTTCATCTTCAAACTGAAAATAGCCGTTTTTCCATGCCATTTCTTTTTCAGTATCCACGTTAGCCAATACACGAATGTTACCAATTGAGTTGGTTATACTGGCCTGTTGTCCCGGAGATAACGTAGCCGATTTGCCGGCTCTGCTCACTTTTACTGCGCCTTCCAGTAATGTTGTTTTTAACGTTTTTTCATCAGGATAAGCCATCACGTTAAAATGAGTTCCTAAAACCGCTACTTCCGTTTCATTAATTTTTACAATGAACGGCATTTTAGCATTGTGCATCACTTCAAAGTAAACTTCGCCTGTAATTTCAACACGCCGCTCTTTTCCGGTAAACGAAGTAGGGAATTTTAAACTGGAAGCGGCATTAAGCCAAACTCCTGATCCGTCTGGCAGGACGATATGATATTGTCCGCCTTTTGGTGTGGTTACTGTGTTAAATACAATGGTATTCACCGCTTTTGCAGAACCCTCATTATAGATTAATTCCCCGGTTTTGGATTTGGTAATATTACTGTTTCCCTGATTTCCCAGATTGCCATTTTTAGCACTATCCAATATAATTTCCGATCCGTCGCCCAATGTCAAAACTGCTTTATTACCGCCAGGAGGGAGGTCGGCCAATGCTGTTGTTTGTCTGGTATTTTGATCTGCCATTTTTGAAGATTCTTTGAGGCCTAACCACCAGTACAAACCAAATCCTAATACCAATATTGCCGCAGCCGCTGTTGCCTGCCAAAGTCTGACTGGCATTATTTTCTGTTCATTTTCATCTTCAAAAAGAGAAATTATTTTGGCAGGAAAAATTTTGGCAAGAATCCGTTCAGAAGTTTTTTCAGGCATTTCTACCTCCTCATCATATTTAGCCCAGGCATTTTGTAAAACCTCCACCAATTCTTCATCTGGATTTTGCTTAATTAATGCCGCAAGTTCCAGTAATTCAGAATCGCTGCATGCGTCCCTGAAGAACTTCTCTGTCAGATAATCAATTCGGTCCTCTTGCATAGAATATTTTAAATCCGGTTTTTTATTACTTTTTATTTTGCCTTATATTCAAATCCTCATGAGAATATTTTAGTCAAAAGTAGTAATACCAAATAAAAGACAATTGAAAGAAGAGGAGGGACTAGTTTGTATTGAAAAAAACTCAAATTATTTTTTCAGCGCTAATAAAACAATGAAAATTAATAACGTATCAGCATGCCCGCGGAGTTTTGTCCTGATGGTAGACATTGCCTGAACAATATGATTTTTAACAGTATTAGAAGAAATTTTAAGAAGGTCGGCAATTTCATCATGACTTTTGCCTTCTTCCCGGCTGAGATGATATACTGCTTTTTGTTGGGGAGGAAGTTTTTCAAGGATTTGTGCAAGAATCTTTTCGACCTCTTTTACTGCAATTATGTCCTGCGTTTCATTATATCCGGCAGGCTTCTGTCCATAGATTTCAGCCATAATCAGCGTTTCATGAGCCATTCTTTTAAAATGGTTGATCACATGATTGCGCGACATTTTAAACAAATAACTCGAGAAATTTTCAATATTGCACAGAGATGTATGATCACTCCAAAGTTTCATGAACACATCCTGCACAATGTCTTCTGCGAGCATATCAGATTCTGTGAGCCGGCGCACAAAGCCGTACAGTTTGTGTCTGTGTATATGAAAAAGAGAAGTAAATGCAGCTTCATTGGCCTGGGAAGCCAGTGTCAGCAGATCTTTTTCATTATATAAAGTTTGATTATGCACAGCCATTATTGATTATCAGGCAGAAATCAAACACATACTAATGTGCCATATTTTATTCTGCATTCCCACACAAACATATTAATAACTTCATATATTATTGACGTATTGTAGGTTTTTATTTGCTAATTATTCCTGAAAACCTTTACATGTTTCATTCAAACAAATACTAAATCTTTTTCATTTGAATTTGTTTAATATCCTGGTTAAGGCCTTTCCAAAGCATTTTCCCAATTTCAACTTCAATAGAATAGTTTTCTCCTACTAATCCCAGGTCTCTAAAAAATAATTCTTCAGATTTCCATACATGACTACCCGTTGGAAATTGCCATTCGAGTAATATAAAAGCTTGTGGACCTTTCTTTTCAACAATTTGTTCAGGAGAAGCTATTAACCGGAATACTACCGTCCAGGATTGATTCAAATGGGTTATTTCTCCCTTACATATTGGGTAGCGCAGGTCTTCATTTCTTGAAATACTTTCAATTTCGAATACAGCAAAGTCAGTAAAAGTGGTGTCGGTTTTTACTGATCCTGACGGATTCGAATATTTAATATCAAATTCAATCTGCTGAATGTTCCATTTACCTTTTAATTGGCTGGCAAGCTGGTCCATAATCCGGACAGCACCAATATCAAAATCAATCTTAGAAATTTCTGGTTCTAAGGGTTCTACTTCCTTATGTGATTTACACTGAGTCAAAATGCTGCCGGTCAGCGTAAGCAAAAAGAAAAAATGTATTTGTTTTTCATGTTTCTGATCATTTTTGTATTTGTATTCTAAAAAGCATCTACTGGTTAAAACTAAGTGTTTTAAATTGTCAATTATGCTATCCGTTGATCTTTGTCAGAAGAAGCAATTGGATAAAATCAGTAGTGAACCTGCCTGTTAATGTTTAATTTGCAGGAAACAAAGGTTTCTATTCTTTCCGGAAGCAGCTTCTACAATATTGATAGAAGATTTGATTTAAATTGTTGCTATGACTAATAGCTATACTAGGCAATAAATAATAAGTCGGGAAATGAAAAATGCAAAACAATTTGAGACAAAAGAGGATCAGAAATCTGTCAGTTTCTTTGAAGATGATTCTTTAAATATTTTGAATAATAAAATGAAACCATACGAAAGAGAAAGAAAAATCCTTCTGGATCTCAGCAATGATATTATAAATATTAGAGAAAAGAATGACCTGATCACACTGTTTTCTTCAAGAATCAAAGGGCTGTTTTATTTCACACACGCCATTGTCACGCTTATTGACGAGCGCCAGCAAACCTATACGCCTTTTCTTTTGGACAATACCGCCTCTCCGATTAAAGACCACCGGGAGTATGCGTCTTTGATCCAGGCACAATTTTCTTTGGACGAGCCATTCATCAGGCAGGTAATGGATGCCGAGGGACCGGAATTTTTCCTTCTTGAGCACATCATGGATCAGCCCGGAAGCCCTGCTTTTTTAAGGGTAAATTATGAAGCCGGGATCAGGGAAATACTGATGACACCGCTGAGAAGCAAAATGCAGACAATAGGTTTTCTGCACATGTATTCGGACCGGGAAAACAGTTTCAGCACCGAATTTAAAAGTATTATCAACGGAATAGCACCGCTGATTTCCAGTGCTGTTTCCAATATTATCAAAAACGAAGAGATTGCTTACAAGGAAAGGGTCAATGAGGTTTTGCTATCGCTGAGCAACGAAATGGTCACCGTGCGTGATAGGAAAGACCTGCTCAAAGTAATCAACTTCGACCTGAAAAAACTGATCCCTTTCTCCCATAGCGTAATGACAGTGCTGGATGAAAGCGGACAGACCTACAATGCTTTTTTGACAGACGAGGACTCCAAAACCAAAGAATTTTCAAAATATACCGAAGCGATCTCCAGTCCTTACCCGGTTAAAGACGGCATTTATGATCTGGCATCTCTGTCGGACAAACCGGTTGTATTGAAGATGAAGTCCTTCGATATCAGTAAAGCGCCG